>Ga0257109_1000814_pt1 | contig 10613 bp, 12 predicted proteins | sample LP_taG_8_FD_191566 | JGI IMG/M metagenome (GOLD analysis project Ga0257109, IMG submission 191566) | Marine microbial communities from Northeast Subartic Pacific Ocean, Canada - LP_J_2011_P26_2000m | ecosystem: Environmental > Aquatic > Marine > Oceanic | place: Canada: Northeast Subartic... | reverse complement strand
CATTCTTTACAGAAGAGGAGGTAGCTATGAAAGACTTGGACAATATCAAAAATCGGACTCAGATTTATTACTATCTTTAGAAATCATTCCCGAAGATCCATATGTGATAAACTATCTCGCTTACAGTTGGCTTGAGAGAAATTATAAAATTCAAGAAGCTATTCAAATGCTTGAAAGAGCATATGAACAAAAAAAAAGTGATCCATATATAATTGATTCAATTGGTTGGGGTTACTATCTAAATGGAGATTATGCAAAAGCTGAAAAATATTTAAAACAAGCGATACAATTGATGCCGAATGATCCTATAGTAAATGATCATTATGGAGATATTCTCTGGAAATTAGATAGAAAATTACAAGCCAGATATTTTTGGGAAAGTGTTCTAAATTTTAAAACAACAGAAGATGATATGAAAAAAAATATACTTAAAAAGTTGCTCAAAGGCCCTAAAGAAACTTAATTAATGTCAATTTCTAAAATAAACTCATATGCAAAAATTAATTTATCTTTAGGTGTTTTAGGTAAATTAAAAAATAAACTTCACAGAATTGAAAGTCTAGTATCTTTTATCGATTTACATGATGAAATATCAATTCAACAAATAAATAAAAAAAAACATAAAGTGTTTTTTTATGGTATGTTTTCAAAAAATATTCCAAATAAAAATACTATTTCAAAGCTTTTAGAATTATTAGATAGACAGAATTTTTTAAAAAATAAGAAATATTTAATTAAAATTAAAAAAAATATTCCTTTAAAATCTGGAATGGGAGGAGGTTCCATGAATGCTTCTTCTGTACTTAGATATTTTATTAATAAAAATAAACTCCTTTTAAATACTTCTCAAATTTCACAAATGGCAAATAAAATAGGTTCTGATGTTATGCTCGGTATAGAAAAAAAAAATTTAATATTACAAGGAAATAGAAAACTATTTAGATCTAATAAAAAAATTGGACTTTATACAATAATTATCAAGCCAAATTTTGGATATTCAACTGAAAAAATTTATAAAAATATCAAGTCATTTTCAAAACCAGCTCTTAATAAAAACAAAAATAAATTATTTAGTGTTAGTAACATTATCAGTTTAAAAAATGATTTAGAAAAAGTTGCTTTTAAAAAATATCCATTTCTTGCAAATATTAAACAAAATATGTTAAATTTACCTAAGGTTAAATTCGTTCGAATGACTGGGTCTGGTTCAAGTTTATTAGCATATTTTAATTCAAAAAAAGCCTCATTAAATGCGGCTAAATTATTAAAAAAAAAATATAAAAACTATTGGTGTATTTTATCTAAAACTATATAAAGCTTTTTTTTTGTGTTATACGAAATTAATTTTGGGGCGTAGCCAAGTGGTAAGGCAGCGGTTTTTGGTACCGCCATTCCTAGGTTCGAATCCTAGCGCCCCAGCCATATATGATAGGTTTAATAAATAAATTTCTTAGTAAAGATGAAAACTTAAGTTTGTTTTATCCAGTATTTCAAAGATTAAAAAAAAATACTGAAGTAGAAAAAATCTTTAAATCAATTTCAGAATTTTCAGAAAAAAGTGAAGTTCGATATGTTGGAGGATGTGTAAGAAAAATTATCAATCAAGAGGAAGTGGACGATATTGACCTTGCAACAAATATTGAGCCAACAAAGGTTATTGAAATACTAAAAAAAGATAATATTGAATTTCATGAAATAGGTGTTGAACATGGAACTATTACTGCACGAATTAATAGACAAAAATTTGAAATTACAACTTTAAGAGAAGATATTTCAACTGACGGTAGGCATGCAAAAGTAAAGTTTTCAGATAATTGGCATCAAGATGCCTCTAGAAGAGATTTCACATTTAACTCAATTTATGCAGATCTGAATGGAAATTTATTTGACCCATTTAATGGTAAAAAAGATTTAGAAATTGGAGAAGTTAAATTTATTGGAGAAGCAGATAAAAGAATAAAAGAAGATTACCTAAGAATACTAAGATATGTTAGATTTTTTCTAAATTATAGTAAAATCAAACACAATAGCGAAATTAAAAAAACTATAAGACAGAATATAAACGGATTATCCAAAATATCATCAGATAGATTGCTTGATGAACTACGAAAGCTAGTACTTTCAAATGGTTTTTTAAAACTACCCAAGGATTCTTTTTGTTTAGAAATTATAACTCTTATATTTCCACAGCTAAAAAATATTAGTTTGTTTAAAAATCTAAATGAATACACAAAAAATAACATTACATCTCAGGATTTTATTTTTTTGATTTCTTTAATGATAATTGATGAAACAGATAATAGTGAGTATTTTTTGTATAAATTTAATATTTCAAATGAAGATAAAAAAAGAATTAGATTATTGCAAAACGTGTTCTCAAAACTTGTAGATCGAAAAACATTTTCTGAAAAAAATTTGTGGAAGATGCTATATTATAATAATAAAAATTATTTAAATGATTTAATTAATTTTCAAATATATAGATCTAAAAAAATAGATAAAAAACTGTTAAAATTAAAGGAATTTTTCAGTCATCAATTGCCTCCAAAATTTAATGTAAAAGCAAAATTTTTGATGGAGAAATTTAATTTGAAGGAAGGTAAAGAGCTTGGACAAAAAATTAAAGAAATAGAAATAGCTTGGATCAATAACTCTTTTAAAATCACAGATAAACAAGTTGAAAAAATAATTAATGGTTAAGTAAATTTAACTTAGCTTATTTCAATTTCAACATATTTAACATCAACTATTTTGAAATTTTTTACGCCTGAAGGAGTCATAATTTCGACCTGGTCTTTTTTATTTTTTCCAATTAAACCTTTTCCAATAGGTGATTTATAGTAAATTAATTTTTGCTTTAAATCAGCTTCTGCTTTACCAACAATGTGGTAGTAGATTTCTTCACTAGTATCTAAATTTTGCAAGTATACTGTTGAACCAAAAATTACTTTCCCATCATTATTGATTTTAGTAATATCAATCACATTTGCTCTTGCAATCATATCTTCAATTTCTTGAATCCTTCCTTCGTTAAGAGATTGTTGTTCCTTAGCCGCATGATATTCGGCATTTTCTTTTAAATCTCCATGTGATCTTGCTTCGGCAATAGCCTCAATTATTTTTGGACGTTTTTTTTCTTTCAATAAAATTAATTCTTTTTTTAATTTTTCTAAACCTTTTATAGTTATAGGTTCTTTTTCCATAATTTTATTTCCATTTAGCGGTCGGCGGAAGTGACATTAAAATTGCTTCCACATTTCCATCTGTTTGTAACCCAAATTTTGTTCCTCTATCATAGAGTAAATTAAATTCAACATATCTACCTCGTTTTTCATATTGAATTTCTTTATCTTTCTTTGACCATTTTTTTTTACTTTTTTTTTCAATAATTTCTTGAAAAATTTTTTTAAAAGTTATGCCAACATCTTTTATAAACGAAAAGTCCTTTTGCCAATTATCTTTTTTATAATCAAAAAATATTCCTCCAATTCCCCTAGGTTCTTTTCTGTGTGGTAAATAAAAATATTCATCACACCATTTTTTGTATTTTTTATAGAAATTTTTATTGTGTCTATCACAACATTTTTTCACTTCATTGTGGTACCAATTCTTTAATCTAGTATCTTTAATACTTGGAGTTATATCCATTCCTCCACCAAACCATCCATGAGAAGTATAAATATATCTTGTATTAAAATGCATTGCTGGAACATGTGGATTTTTCGTATGCATTACTATTGATATTCCAGATGCCCAGAAACTTGGATTTAAATTAGTTCCAGGAATTTTGTTCCTAAATTCTTTAGAAAACTTTCCATAAACTTCAGAAAAGTTTACACCAACTTTTTCAAATATTTTTCCTTCCTTTAAAACTCTATATTCTCCGCCACCTTCATTTTTTTTGTTTCGTTTCCATTCAGTTACAATAAACTTTTTTCCCCCTTCTAATTCTTCAATGCCTCGACAGATCATGTCTTGCAAAATTTTAAACCAATTTTTTGCTAGTTTTTTTTTCATTTCAGCGTTCATTTAAATCTCATTTATTTGTCTCAAATTTTCTGCAAGTACAATGGCTACTGATGTTGATATATTAAGCGATCTTTTATTTTTAATCATTGGAATTTTTAATCTTTCATTTACAAGTTTATGTATATGTTCCGGTACTCCAGCACTCTCTCTTCCAAATAAAATTGTATCATTAGCACTATAATTGAAATCTGTGTAAGATTTTTTTGATTTGGTTGTTATTAAAATTACTCTATCATTTTTTTTTGAATCAAAGAATTCTTCTGAGTTTTTGTAAAACTGAATTTTATCTTCATCCATATAGTCCATCACAACCCTTTTAAATCTTTTGTCAGAAAATAAAAATCCACATGGCTCTATAATTTCTAAATATGCATCAAGGCAAGAACAAGTCCTTATAATTGAAGCTGTATTTTGAGGTATATCAGGTTCATATAATGCTATTTTAGGGCGTATATTACTTCTATCATGTGTCATTCTTGCCATAGAAAAAAAACTTATTTATTAATATTAAATCATATACTGAAGCATAAAAAATAAATTAAATTATCTATGTCTGATCAAAAGAAAACAAAAAGAAGAGACTTTATTTTTACTGCATCATATACTTTAGGAGTAGTAGGGGTTGGAGCTGCGGTTTGGCCATTAATTGATCAAATGAATCCTGATGCTTCAGTAAAAGCACATTCAAGCACAGAAGTTAATATAAGCGAAGTACAGCCAGGTCAATCGATAACTGTATTGTGGAGAAGCAAACCTGTTTTTATTAAAAGAAGAACAGAGGAAGAAATAGCTAAAGCAAGACAGGTTGATCTTAAAGAATTAAAAGATCCAGAAAAAGATGAAGATAGAGCAAAAAATCCCGAGTGGTTGGTGATAGTGGGTATTTGTACTCATTTGGGGTGCGTTCCCTTAGGTAACAAAGGTGAATATGGCGGATGGTTTTGTCCATGTCATGGTTCTCATTATGATACCTCTGGAAGAATTAGAAAGGGCCCTGCACCGACTAATTTAGAAGTACCAAAATATGAGTTTGTTGATAGCAATACAATTAAAATCGGTTAATACGTATTTATGAGCGATCACGATTACACACCTAAATCAAAATTTGGAAAATGGTTTAATGATAGATTGCCTTTATTAACTCTTAGATCACACTTAACAGATTATCCAACTCCTAAAAATTTAAATTACTGGTGGACCTTTGGAGGCATATTAACTTTTTGTTTAATTGCTCAAATTATTACTGGGATTGTATTATCAATGCATTATATAGCCCACGCCGATCTAGCTTTTGCAAGTGTTGAGCACATAATGCGAAATGTAAATTATGGATGGTTAATAAGATATTTTCATGCAAACGGTTCATCGATGTTTTTTTTAGCAGTTTATATTCATATATTTAGATCTATGTATTATGGATCTCATAAGTCACCAAGAGAAGTTATATGGATTATAGGAATGATAATATATTTTATAATGATAATGACAGCATTTATGGGCTATGTTTTACCTTGGGGTCAAATGAGTTTTTGGGCAGCAACTGTAATTACTAACTTATTTAGCGCTGTGCCTTTAATAGGGGAGAGTATTACTAATTGGTTATGGGGAGGATTTGCTATAGGTAGCCCAACGTTAACAAGATTTTACGCATTGCATTATCTTTTTCCATTTTTAATTTTAGGTTTAGTAATTTTACATATTTGGGCTTTACATGTTCCAGGAAATAATAATCCAATAGGTATTGATGTTAAACAACCATCAAAAGACACGGTTCCTTTTCATCCTTATATAGTAATTAAAGACTTGTTTGCTTTATTAGTTTTTTTACTTTTGTTTGTTTTTATTGTTTTTTATTCACCTAATTTATTTGGCCACCCAGATAATTATATTGAAGCTAACCCACTCGTTACTCCAACTCATATTGTTCCTGAATGGTATTTATTACCTTTCTATGCAATCCTAAGATCAATACCCGATAAGCTTTTAGGAGTTGTTGCAATGCTTGCATCAATTTTTGTTTTGGTAATATTGCCTTGGTTAGATACTTCTAAAGTTAGATCTGCAATTTTTAGACCTTTATATAAACAATTTTTTTGGTTTTTAATAGCCGATGTAATTATATTGGGTTATATGGGTGCATTGCCACCCGAGGGCACATATTTATTAGTAGCAAGAGTTGCAACAGGTTACTATTTTGTTCATTTTTTAATAATACTTCCAGTTTTAGGTTATAAGGAAAAAACTCTTGATGTTCCTTTAAGCATTACCGAACCAGTTCTTGAAGGTTCTACAAATCAATCTTTAGGTGAAAGAGCAAACCAATAAATATGAAAAATATCTTAAAGTTTATTTTTTTTGTAACTGTTTTGACAACTACTGGTTTTGGTTCAATTGCATCAGAACAATCACAGAAACTTTTAAATCCAGGATGGAGCTTTAAAGGTTTTTTTGGAAAATTTGATAGATCGTCATTGCAAAGAGGTTATCAAGTTTACACAGAGGTTTGTGCGGCTTGCCATTCAATGAAATATTTGAGTTATAGAAATTTAGCTCAGCAAGGTGGTCCGGAATTCTCTGAAGATCAAGCTAAAATTATTGCTTCACAGTTTGAGGTTATAGATGGTCCAAACAGCGAAGGAGATATGTTCACAAGACCTGCAAGACTTTCAGATAATTTTGTAGGACCATATGCTAATGATGAAGCCGCCAAGTCTGCTAATGGCGGAGCATATCCACCAGATATGTCTGTTTTAGTAAAAGCAAGAAAAGGTGGAGCTAGTTATATTTATTCAATTTTGCTTGGCTATGATGACCCACCACCAGATGTTAGCTTAGAAGATGGTGTTTATTACAACACTTATATGAGCGAAAATAAAATAAAAATGCCAAAACCTTTATCAGAGAATTTAGTTCAATATAGTGATGGAACTCAGGCTACAGAGGAGCAAATGGCAAAAGATGTTTCAACTTTTTTAGCATGGGCAGCTGAGCCGAATTTAGAACAAAGACATAAAATGGGTTTTAGAGCTGTACTCTATTTAATTATAATCACTATTTTAGTTTACTTTAGTATGAAAAAGATTTGGTCACGTATTGAAACGGATGTTTAAAACATCACCATCTTTTACAATATAATCTTTTCCTTCTAGGCGCATTTTCCCGCTAGTTTTGGAATTTGCCCAACCATTATTTTGGGCAAAATCATAGTAGGAAACTGTTTCGGACCTTATAAATCCTTTTTCAAAATCAGTATGTATAATGCCAGCAGCTTGTAATGCTGTACAATTTTTAGGAATTGTCCAAGCTCTAGATTCTTCAGGTCCAGAAGTAAAAAAAGTTTCAAGCTGGAGAAGATCATATCCTTTTTTTATTAGAATGTTTAATCCTGTTTCTTTTAAATTTATCATTTTCATATAATTTTTTTTTTCATCAGCTTTAAGGTGATTAATTTGATTCTCAATTTCAGCTGATATTATAATTGTATATTTTTCACCATATTTCTTTATAAAGTTTTTAGTGTAGTTATTTCCATTTCTAATACTTTTTTCATCAACATTACATACATATAGCTTAGGTTTTATGGACAAAAGACCAGTCTGATTAATTTCTCTATTACTAAAATTATTTTCCAAAATTTCCATATTTTTATCTTCATTAATACAATTTAAAGCTATCTCTAGAATTTTTAATTGTTCATCTGAAATATTTTTCTTATTTTTTTTGTCAATTCTTTTTTGGATAGATTCTAAATCTGCAAGTTTCATTTCTGTTTCAATAATTTCTAGATCTCTAACCGGATCAACATTTGAATTAACATTTTGAATATTATCAGAGTCAAAGCATCTAATCATATGAATTATTGCATCTACTTCTCTAATATGAGATAAAAATTTATTACCCAACCCTTCGCCTTTTGAAGCTCCTTTTACTAACCCCGCTATATCGACAAATGATATTGTTGTGTTTATTTTTTTTTTTGAATTAGATATTGGAGCCAATTCATCTAACCTTCTATCAGGAACAGGAACTATTCCAATATTAGGATCAATAGTGCAAAAAGGAAAATTTTCGGCTTGTGCTTTGTTTGAATTTGTTAATGCGTTAAATAATGTAGATTTACCGACATTGGGTAATCCTACGATACCACACTTAAATCCCATTTACTTATTGTTTACCGTGCTTGAAAATAGATCTAATTTTTTATCTATTAATATAGATATTGAATCAATAATATTTTTTGTAATTTTTTCTAAATGTTTTTCTTCTTCTTCATTAAAATTGTTTAAAACATATTCCGATGCAGAAGTTTTTGAATCCGGTTTACCTATTCCAATTCTGACTCTTGAATAGTCTTTTCCTATAAATTTATCTATGGATGTAATTCCGTTATGACCCGCACTAGATCCACCAAATTTTGCTTTGATATTTCCAAAATCTATATCTATGTCATCATGAAAAACAATCACATCTTCAGCATCTATTTTAAAATATTCTATTAACTCTCGAATACATATTCCTGAGCTATTCATAAATGTAAGAGGTTTAATTGCATAAACTTTTTTGTTTGAAATATTTCCTGTGGTCAATAAACCTTTAAATTTTGGTTTTTGTTTTGAAAGACCAAAATTTTGGTTAATTGCATCAATAATTTTGAAGCCGATATTATGTCTGTTATTTTGGCTATCAAGAGTTGGGTTACCTAAACCTACTAAAAGAATCATATATAAAATTTAAAATTTGAAAATATTCACTTAAAATAATTTATTTTTTTTCTGGAGGAGTTTTTTCTTCTTTTTTCTGATCCTCTTTAGATTTGTCACCAGCTTTATCACCTTCAGCAGCTTTCTCTTCAGATTTTTCCGTAGCTGTCGCTTCAGTTCCTTCTGTGCCCTCAGCATCTTCTGCAGCTTCAGCAGATTCGCCCTCCGCAGGTTTTTCTGGTTCTTTAAATACCGTAGGTGCAGCAACAGTTGCTATAACGAAATCTCTACCTTGTATAGTTTGTTTAACATTTTCAGGTAAATTTATAGATGAAATTTTAATGCTAGCTCCAATTTCCAAACCTTCAAGGTCCACGATTAGTTCAGTTGGAATATTTTCGGTTGGGCACTTCAGCTCCACTTTTCTTCTTACAATGTTCAATACTCCACCTCTTTTTAATCCAGGACATGTTTCATTATTAATAAATTTAACAGGTATTTCTAAGATAATTTTTGCACCCTTAACAATTCTTAAAAAATCGATATGGATAGGATCATCACTAATGGGGTCGAAAGCTACATCTCTAGGCAAAACATTCATTGATTTTTCATCTATTTTCAAACTGATTATGTTTGATAAAAAATTTTCTTGGTCTATTAATGTTTTAACTTTTTTTGTTGAAAGAGAAATTGTTTGATTTTCTTCTGTTCCTCCATAAATTATACCAGGAACCTCGCCTTTTTGTCGAAGTGCACGAACTTGTCCTTTTGTATTTGTATTTCTTGCTGTTGCTTCTATAGAGCTCATAACGTGACGGTTTTTAACTTAAGAAAGTAAATTTTACAAGAAAATTATTTGAACAAATCAGAAACCGAAGTTGAATTTGATATACGTTTAATAGCCTCACCAATTAAATTTGATATTGTTAATACATGAATATTTCTAGCTTTTTTAACTTTATCTTCGTTATCAATCGTGTCAGTTACAACTAAATTTTTTATATGAGATTTTTTGATTTTTTCAATTGCTTCACCACTTAAAACTCCATGTGTTACATAAACATGTACTTCTTTTGCTCCACGTTCCTTTAAGGCTTTCGCAGCATTAACTATTGTTCCTCCAGAATCAATAATATCATCTACAATTAAGCATGTTTTTCCTTTTACATTTCCAATAACATTCATTACTTGCGATTTTCCTGGAGCAGGTCTTCTTTTGTCTATAATTGCAAGGCCAACATCTAAAATTTTACCAAGTGCTCTAGCTCTCTCTACTCCACCAACATCTGGAGCAACACAAATTAAATTATTCTTTTTTAAATTTTTTTTTATATGTCTTGAAAAGATTGGTGTTGAAAAAAGGTTATCAACTGGAATATCAAAAAAACCTTGAATTTGTCCTGAATGAAGGTCAACAGTTACAATTCTATCAGCTCCAGCTTTAGTTATTAAATTTGATACTAATTTTGCAGAAATAGATGTTCTTGGCACAACTTTTCTGTCTTGCCTTGCATAGCCAAAATATGGAATTACTGCTGTAATATTCTTAGCAGAAGATCTCTTCAAAGCATCGATGCAAAGAAGCAATTCCATTAAATTATCATTCGCTGGATATGAAACAGATTGAATTATAAAAATACTATTGCCTCTAATATTTTCATTTATTTCTATATAAATTTCTCCATCGGCAAACTTTCTTATACTCGAATTGACAAGTTTATTTTTCAAGTATTTTGAAATTTTTTTACTTAAATTTTTATTACTATTGCCTGTAAGAAGTTTCATTTATGAAGACCCTATTTAATCATAATTAATGATATATTTCTACCATAATCATTATTTTTATTATTTAAAGATCTTCTTGAACTAAAAAAATTATTTTTT
>Ga0257109_1000811_pt1 | contig 10645 bp, 11 predicted proteins | sample LP_taG_8_FD_191566 | JGI IMG/M metagenome (GOLD analysis project Ga0257109, IMG submission 191566) | Marine microbial communities from Northeast Subartic Pacific Ocean, Canada - LP_J_2011_P26_2000m | ecosystem: Environmental > Aquatic > Marine > Oceanic | place: Canada: Northeast Subartic... | reverse complement strand
TTTTTATCATTAGAAATTCTGAAAATCAGTGGGGTTTATCATATTAAAATATTATTATTTTTAGTTTTCTGGAATAAATTCAATGCCAGGGGCGGGACTTGAACGCGCGACAGCTCGGTCTTCAGCCGAGTGCTCTCCCAGGCTGAGCTACCCTGGCACAACGGCAATACAAACTGTTAGGAATTTAAGGTTGTCTTTTAGAAATATAATTAGTGTAATAATGTGTTAGAAAATTTTTTTGTAAAAGTTTTGAATCTGAAGAATATTCCTAGACAGGGTTGGAAGGAAAAACTTGAAATGGAGGATGTAGAATCAGTTGCTGATCACACTTATTTAACTGCAGTTATGTCTATGGTATTTTCTGACATGCAAAATCTTGATACGGAAAAAATTGTTAAAATGGCATTACTACATGATTTAGCCGAATCAATTACTGGAGATATAACTCCTGATAAAATTACAAAAGAAAAAAAGAATAAAATTGAAACTGATGCTATTAAAAACATCTTACAAAATTTGCCAAGTAATATTTCACAAACCTACTTTAAGATTTGGAATGAGTATCAAGAAAATTATACAAGTGAAGCAATTCTGCTACATGAAATTGATAAATTGGAAATGGCTTTCCAAGCTAAATCATATCAAAGCCAGGGAATTTCTGATGAAAAAATTATATCATTTCTTCAGCCTGCAATTAATAATATTAAAAACAAAAATGTAAAAGAAGTTTTAAGTAAATTTCTTGAACAATGATTTCGTTAGGTATTAATAGAAAATAAAATCTTGTAGTTAATCATGCAATATTTTCTAGCATTAAAAATTGGTCAAAAAAGGGTCAAAATAGCAAGAGAATATTTAAACAAATTATGCAATGACCAAGCTATGCCAGCTTTAGCACTTAGAGATAATAAATCAAATGTTTGGGAACCAGTAGGTGAAGAGAATCTTTTTGCAGTTGTTGATGAATCCTCAGGTTTTGTTTTAACTGATAATAGTGGATATATTTTGGTGATATGTGACAATCAAGGGATATCAAAGACAATTGTTCAGAGTTTAACACAAGAACAAAAAGATACTATAATCCAATCACTCCAAAATGACAATATTGTAGAATACAAAGGTAAAATCTCGCTGCCAGTATAGTTTATTTTAGAATGAGGTGTTATCTATTAAATGAGTAAATTCACTAGTGAGATTGAAGTAAGTGGTCATCTTATAGATTCTTTGATTCTTACCAAAATCTTTGATAGTATTATGGATTTGGGTGGTAAATTTGAAGTCATTAAAATTAAGGTTGGTAAGAAAAAAACTGATCAAAGTTATGCAAGATTATTAGTTCAAGGTAGAACTAAAAAAAATCTTGAACAAATTTTACAAGTAATTTATCGTGAGGGTGCTACAGGAATATTACAAAAACCAGTAAAGATAAAGTCTGCACCAAGAAATATGGTAATGCCTGATAATTTTTACAGTACTACAAATAATCCAACGCAGATTTTTCTTAACAATAAATGGATTGATGTAGGTAACATGATGATGGACAAATGTATTATTGTTAAGGCAAAGAAAGCAATGTGTATTCCTATTCGTCAGGTAAAAAAAGGTGACAAAATTGCGGTAGGAGAAAGTGGCATCAAAATAATTCCCCCAGAAAGACCACGAGAGGGAATGAATGTATTTGAATTTATGGGAAGCAGAAGTTCTAGCGAGAGGCCAACGCAACATATAGCTAGAAAAGTTGCAGAAGATATACAACGCACCAAAAAAAGTGGAGGTAAAATTATTCTAGTTGGGGGTCCTGCGATTGTTCATACAGGTGCGGATGAATCAGTTTCAACACTTATTCGTAGTGGATACATTGATGCAGTTTTGGCTGGAAACGCACTTGCGGTTCATGATATTGAATATGCTACATTAGGAACATCTCTAGGAATGAATATTCGTGATGGAACGCTTGCTGTAAGGGGTCACAGAAATCACATGGAAGCAATTAATGCAGTGTTTAAGGCTGGCTCTATTGAAAAAATGGTGAAATCAAAAAAGCTTAGAAGAGGAATAATGTATGAATGTGTAAAAAAGAAAGTGCCATTTGTTTTGGCTGGATCCTTACGTGATGATGGTCCTTTGCCGGATGTAATTACTGATGTTGAGCTGGCTCAGAAAAAATACAAAGAAATTCTAAAAGGTGCATCAATGGTTATCATGGTAGCTACCATGTTGCATTCAATTGCTACTGGAAACATGCTTCCAGCTAACGTCAAAGTGATAGTTGTTGACATAAACCAACCAACTGTTACAAAGCTGATGGATCGTGGTACATGGCAAGCGTTAGGAATAGTTTCTGATGCCGGTGCCTTTTTGCCAATGGTTGCTAAAGAAATACAAAAAAATACTAGGGCGACATAAATAGACTTTCGGGATTATAGAAAAAGGATACAAGGAAAATACCGCCTAAAACTCCAGTTATAACGCCTGTGGCTAAATAGAAAAAAACCATATTCATACCTGCATTAATGATTAGTATCTAATAACTTCATGTAAAAAATATTAATTTCTCTTGTTGTTTCTACTCCGGCAAATCCACTACCTAACACTAAAATGCATTTTTTAGTCAATACCAAGATTTTTTTTCAAAAGTGCCAGCGTTAATTCCGGATCTGCCTTACCACGTGTTTTTTGCATAACTTTTCCTACCAAAAAGTTAACAATTTCAGGATTTTGTTTTGCATCTTCCACTGCTTTTGCTTCTTCGTTTAAGATTTGTGTTATAATATCAGATAATGTACCTTCATCTGAAACGTGACCCAAATCAAGATCTTCAATTATCTGTGATAACGGGTTTCCGCTTTTTATAATCTCGTCTAGCGCTAATTTTGCAGAGGATCTGGTAATCTTATTTGATCTGATGTATTCAACTAAATCTGAAAGGTGCTTCGCATCTAGTTTTGACTTTTCACGCTTTTCACGTGTATCAAGCAATCCCATAATATCTGTAGTAATAATATTTGCAATATCTTTCGCATTCGTTTCGTTGTTTGCCTTTTCAAAAAGTTCAGAAAAGTATCTATCTGAAGCTAAGATGTCTGCAACCTGTGGTGTAATATCATATTTTGAAATATATCGTTCCTTCTTAGAACTTATACTTTCAGGCATATGTACCTTCAATTGATTTTTTGTATCATCATTAATTCTAACCCATGGTATGTCCGCTTCAAGATGGTATCTATACTCGGCTTCTTCTTCTTTTGTTCTCGCTGAGACAGTAATTTTTCGTCCATCATCCCAATGCCTAGTTTCTTGAATAATCTCAATTTTTCTTTCTGCAAGGCTTTGCTGCCTTGTTATTTCAAAATGAACAGCTTTTTCTAAATCATGAAACGACCCAATGTTTTTTATTTCAACTTTTGAATCACCCTCGATTGACACGTTAGCATCGGCACGCATTGCGCCTTCTAAGCCAGGATCCGAGACATTCAAATTTTCAAGCAAGTCTGAAAGTATATTCAAGAATTCTCTAACTTGGTGGGGGGTTTCAAAATCAGGCTCGGTTACAATTTCAACTAATGGTGTTCCAGCCCTATTGTAATCAACTAATGTGAGTTTGGTTTTTTCAGTTGCGCCTTCATAAATCAATCGTCCAGGGTCTTCTTCCAATTGTATTCTTCTAATTCTTATCTCCTTATCTCCTACTGAGATTTTGCCTTCCCAGCCAATACTTGTATTTCCATATACATTTAGTTGAGTAATTTGAAAGTTTTTTGGTAAATCAGGATAGAAATAATTTTTCCTAAAAAATGCAATTTTATCAGGAGTCCTGCAATCAAGCGCCATTGCGATTAGTGTGGCTTTTTCAACAGCACTTTTATTCAGTAATGGTAATGACCCTGGAATTCCCATGCAAATAGGACAGATGTTTGTGTTAGGTTCAAACTCCCTGTAATCAGCTTTGCATGGACAAAATAACTTGCTTTCAAGTTTTGTTAACTGACAGTGAATCTCAATACCTATTTTTGTCATTAGACTGGCACCTCAGGTAAATCAACTGTTTTTTCTAATGCATATGCTGCTTGTAGCAATGAATGTTCTTCTAGACGATTTGACATTATTTGAATTCCTATAGGCAATCCATTTGTAATTTTGTATGGTACTGATATTGCTGGAATACCAGTTAGATTAGCAGTAACCGTGTTAAAATCAATCATCATAAATGATACTGGGTCATTAATTTTTTCACCAAATTTGAATGGTTGTATAGGAACTGTAGGAGAAATTAAGAAATCAAATTTTTCAAATACATGGTTTATTTCATTAATCAGTTTAGATTTAACCTTCAATGCTTTTAGAAAATATTTTCCAGCATGCCCAGCAGATGGTACAAAACCACCTAGGATCATTCTTCTTATAACTTCAGGACCAAGTTTGCTTCTTGCTTGTGATATGTATGAATTAAACTCAAAGCCTGATGAATCTAATTCATATCCATATCTTACATTGTCATATCTTGCTAGGTTACTTCCTGCCTCTGTTGATGTTATAGTATAATACGCAGCCACAGTATAAGGAACCATTTGTAATGATACCTGCTCGCAATTTGCTCCCAATTTTTCAAATGTCTTAATTGCATCATTATTTGCGTCTAGCACGTCAGCGCTCAGCCCATCAGAATTGGTCATTTCTGTTACAATTCCAATTTTTTTTCCGTTTATACCTGCATCAATATTACTTAGGTAATCTTGGTTTTTGCTATCTATTGTGGTATTATCGTTAGGATCAATACCATAAATCATGTTCAGCAAGAACGCAGAATCTTCTACAGTTTTTGTCATTGGTCCTATTTGTTCAATACTATTAGCATAAGACACAAGACCATAGCGACTTACCAATCCATATGTTGGTTTCAACCCAACCACTGAGCAAAAACTTGCTGGGTTTCTAATCGAACCACCTGTATCTGAACCAAGTGATGCAACACATTCATTTGCAGAAACTGATACTCCACTTCCTCCAGAGGAACCGCCTGGAACATAATCTGTATTCCAGGGATTTTTGCTTGGTCCATACGCACTAAATTCTGTGCTAATACCCATTGCAAACTCATCCATGTTTGTCTTTCCTATTATTATCACGTCTTCAGAATGTAATTTAGAAACTACAGTAGATGTATAAGGTGCAATAAAATTTTCTAGAACTTTTGATGCACAGGTTGTTTTTGAGCCCTCTATACAGATATTGTCTTTAACAGAAATTGGCATCCCGTAACATCTTCCAACATTCTGATTTGATTTTATTTTAGCATCAATCTCTTTTGCGTTTTTTATTGCAGAATCATTTATTCGTAAAAATGCATGGAGTTTTTCATCAACTTGTTTAATATGATCAAGCGATTCAGAAATGAATTCTTCTACAGTGAATTCATTATTCTTTATGCCATTGACATAATTTAACGCACTAATTCCTAAATCCAACTTAATTCAACTTTGGCGCTTTTACGTATTTTCCTTGATAGGTCTTCAGGAATTTTAGTAAATTTTTGTCATAAGGAATATGTTTATCATTTCTTAGTTTATCTAAGTCAGTTTCTTGAACAATGATTTCCTCAGATTCAACATTAGCACTGTCTAGAATATCAAAATATTCAAGCATTTTTTGCACTCTTTTAATATGAGCACTATGATCCTCAAGATCAATTTTCATTAATTTTGCAACTTCAGAAATCTCTTCTTCATTAACCAAATTATCCACCTATGGGGTTAACCTGTCAACATCCCTAGGATAAAATGTTGTATCACGTATGTTTTCTGTTCCAGTTAATGCCATCATTAATCTTTCAAGACCAATTCCACAACCAGCATGTGGTGGAACGCCATATTCGAATGCATTGAGGTGATAACCAAATGTGTCGATTTTCATTCCCTTATTTCTCATTCTGTCTTCCAGTTCCATTTTTTTCTCAATCCTTGTACTACCAGAAGAAATTTCCAAGTCACCATACATCAAATCAAATGATTCCGAAATTTTTGGGTCATTTTTACTCACTTTGACGTAAAATGGTTTTGGACCAATTGGCCAATCCTTAATAAAATAAAATCCAGTTATTCCAATCTTATTTAACTGCGCAGGATACAAATCATCACCCCATTGACTTTTTGCGCCTGTATTCTGAATTTTCTCTAAAAGTTCAGCGTATGTGTATACTGGAATTGTATCTGATTTAACTGGAATCATAAATTCAGTTCCAGAGTTATCCTGTGAAAATTTCTGAATTACTGAAATTGAGCGTATTATAATTTGCTCAATTCGTTTCATAACGTCATTATAATCAACATAAGATTCTTCAAAATCAACTGAAATTGCTTCAGATAGATGCCTGTTTGTTCTTGAAGGTTCAGCCCGAAAAATTGGTGCAATTTCAAAAACCTTCTCAAAACTCATTGTTAATTGTTCTTTATACAATTGTGGACTTTGGGCAAGAAATGCTTCCTTATTGTAATAAAAGATTGGAAATAATGCAGCGCCGCCTTCTGTTGCAGTTGCAATAATTTTTGGGGTGTTGACTTCAATAAAATTTTCTTCATAAAAATATTCTCTAATCACTCTCAATACTTCACTACGCGCTTGAAAGATTTTTTTCAAGTTATCTCTGCGTAAATCAATTGCTCGAATCTCAAGCCTAGTATCTATATTTTTGACCGTCTTTGCATAAGGATCAAATGGAGGGATTTTTTCAACTGCAGAAAACACCTTAAGATGTTTTGGGATGACTTCAACGCCTGTTGGTGATTTATCAGAAGTTTTGACTTTTCCAATTAACCCTATACAAGAATGTTCTTTTAATTTAGAAATTTTTTCTAACAGTTCATCCGGACACGAACCTTTTTTTGCAACAATCTGAATTTCCCCAATTCTATCAATAATAGTTACAAATGAAATATTTCCATGACCCCTTATACTAGATATCCATCCCATAACAGTAACATCTGAATCAGCTAATGAAGAATTTAGTTCGTTTGAATAATGTGTTCTACGCCATTCTCCTAATTCAGTTTCTATCATAACTGATTGTTAACTGTTTTTTAGTATTTATTAGGATTCTTTTCGAAATTATTACAGTATTGTGAAATTCAAGTTTGGCGTTACAGTGATTTCTAGAGATTTACCATTAAATACGGTAGAAAATCCCTTTATCCTACTTTGATATAAAAAATATTTGCCGTCTTTGCCTATTCCTCCTGTTATTTTCAATAGTTTATTTTCTTGAAGAAATTGTAATCTACGATAAACAGTACTGATAGGAATTTTTGTATCCCTTGAAATACCTACTGCCGTTTTGGGATTATTAATTATATCAGAAATTATTGTAAGGCAAAAATGGTCAGACAACACTTGTAAGTAAATTTTCTTTTTTTCATTATCAATGATAGATCTTACTGGTTGAGAAATCTGCAATAAAATTATCACATAATTAGTACTATAAATGGGGTTCTGTTTCCAATTAGTATATTAAACATAATTTATTAGCAATTTAACGCATAGTTTCATATTATGCATATCATAACTAATAATATAATTTGACATCAATAGCTACACTTGGTTCACATTGTGCACTACAGGTTTTAAAAGGCGCAAAAGATGAAGGATTCAAAACAATTTTGATATGCGAAAAAAAAAGGGAACGGCTATACCGACGTTTCAAATTTATTGATGAATTAATTCTAGTGAATTCATTTTTAGAAATAGCTGAATCAAGATGTGAATCTTTCTTGAAAGAAAATAATTCTATTTTAATTCCTCATGGAACGCTAATTGCACAAATGAAACAGGAACAAATTGAGTCTATTCAAACGCCAATTTTTGGTAATAAACACATTCTAGGCTGGGAATCAGATCGTACACTAAAGGAACAATTAATGAAGGAAGCAAAATTTGATGTTCCAAAATCAATCTCTAGTCCTAAAGAAATTGAAAGTCTAATTATTGCTAAACGACATGGTGCAGCTGGTGGAAAGGGTTACTTTTTAGCATCAACTGAAGAGGAGTACAATAAAAAAAGAGATGTTCTAATCAACCAAGGATTAATTTCAGGAGATAGTGACTTGTATTTGCAAGAATATTATTCTGGTGTTTTAGCTTATCTACAATTTTTTTACTCACCTCTCGAAAAAGAAATTGAATTTTTTGGTGTTGATAAAAGACATGAATCAGATATTGATGGCTTGGCAAGAATTCCAGCAGAAAACCAACTGAAATCTAATGATATACCTTCCTTTAATGTAATAGCAAATAGTCCGCTTGTATTACGTGAATCATTACTTGATAACGTATACACTATGGGAGAAAATTTTGTTGAAGCATCAGCAAAGCTTGTTCCGCCTGGGATGAATGGACCGTTTTGTATAGAAGGTGTATATGATCAAAATGCACAGTTTAAGGCGTTTGAGTTTTCAGCTAGGATAGTTGCTGGTACAAATATGTATGTTAATGGTTCACCATATACTACATTCATGTACAATGAACCTATGAGTATGGGTCGTCGTATTGCACGAGAAATTAAAAAAGCTGACGAACAAAATAAAATTGGTGTTATAGTAACTTAGGAAAAAAAATTATCGTTTAAATAATCATGCTAGAATTTAATAAAACATGAACCATAAAATCAATATATCACAATTAAAAAAATATGACATTAACCAGAAAATTATTACTGCGTTAGCAGATTCTGAATCAAGATCGATTCTCTTTTCGATTATACGTAAAGGAAAAACAGCAACTGACTTATCAGAATCTTTAAAAATTCCCTTGAGTTCAGTTTACAAAAAACTATCTGATTTAGAAGATCTAGCACTAATACTAGTAGAAAAATATATGATATCAGAGAAGGGTAGACGCTTTAAAATATATCGAAGTAGAATAACCAAGGCTGAAATAATTATTAAAAAACTGGAACCGACACTACGATTATACGGAAAATAATATGATGAAAAAAGTTTTACCTAAACCAACAATATTACAATTAGATGAATATGATGTAAATCAGCGTATAATATAGGCATTAACAAATGTCTGCTCCCATGCAGTTTTATTTTCAATTGTAGATAAAGCCAAATATGCAGGAAAAATTTCTAACGAACTTCAATTATCGATATCAAATGTCTATAAAACATTAATGAATTTAGAAAAACTAATTTTAATTAAAATTGAAAGATTTGTGGTTACGAACACTGGAAAAAAAATTAAGCAGTACCGAAGCAGGATAAAAAAAGCTAAAATCTCAGTGGAAGGAATTAATTCTAAAGTAGAACTAGTTAATAATGAAAATGGTAATTAAAAAATTTCTACAAATTAATGACACGGAAAACCTGCTGCATGCCTAATATCATGGGTCAATTCATGTAAGAATTGATCTACGTAAGCTTGTTCACCATACACTAAACTGAAAGTATGCCCCTGATCATATCCAATCAGAAATAAACCAAAAACGAATACAAAAGCAAGTAATGCAACGGCATAATATGAAATCTTGAATAATGATTTATTTTCTTGATATAATCTAGTCAACAGATTGATGTTTTTAACGGTGTATTTAAATTCTGTTTAGTAAAAAAAAATTAAATTGCATATTTTTAATCCATAAATTTTATTAAAATATGAGTAAATTTTGTCAAATTTTATTTAATCAAGATTAATATCATAATTTTAAAAATACACACAATGGGAAAAATAGAAATTCAAAAGTATGATTCAGTAAAGATCTACAAAATTAGAAAAACACTTCAACATCTTTCAAAAATAACTGGTAGAGGAACCGAACTAATCACAGTATACATTCCAAAAAATAAACAACTACATGAAGTAATCACTAACTTACGAGAGGAACAGGGAACTGCAGATAATATAAAATCAGATCTCACTAGAACACACGTAGTTGATTCTTTATCAAAAGTTATCCAACGATTAAAACTTTATAAAAAAACCCCTGAACGTGGTTTAGCTATATTTTGTGGTGCACTTCCAAGAGAAGAAGGCGGTCCACCTGGAACAGAAGTAGTAAAAGCATTTGAAATTGATCCGCCTAAAGATCTTAAGACCTTCTTGTATAGATGCGATGATCATTTCCATGTTGATATTCTAAATGACATGCTAAAGGATGATTACCTGATTGGTTTTTTAGCAATAGATGCAAAAGATACTGGATGGGGAATCTTATATGGAGATAAAGTTGAAGTTTTAAAAGAAACTAGTTCTGGTGTGGCTGGAAAACATAGACAGGGAGGACAGTCAGCAAAAAGATTTCAAAAATTACGAGAGATGGAGCTTACATATTACTTTAATAGAATAGCACAAATTACTCGTGAATACTTTATAGATATTTATCCAATCAAGGGCTTAATTATTTCAGGTCCTGGTCCCACAAAAGAAGAATTTGTTAGAGACAATTATCTGGAATATCGTTTACAAAAGATGATTATTTCAACAATAGATGCATCATATGCTGGCTCAGAAGGAATAAGAGAAGCATTTACAAAATCTACAGATATTCTATCTAACTTTAGAATGGTTGAAGAAAAACAAATTGTTGAGAAATTATTCAAGCAAATAAATAGTAACACAGGTCTTGGAATTTATGGACTTGATGATATTATTAATA
>Ga0257109_1000809_pt1 | contig 10657 bp, 8 predicted proteins | sample LP_taG_8_FD_191566 | JGI IMG/M metagenome (GOLD analysis project Ga0257109, IMG submission 191566) | Marine microbial communities from Northeast Subartic Pacific Ocean, Canada - LP_J_2011_P26_2000m | ecosystem: Environmental > Aquatic > Marine > Oceanic | place: Canada: Northeast Subartic Pacific... | reverse complement strand
AATGACACTAACTGAACAAGATAAAATTAACGAAGCTTTAGAGATTATTGACGAAATTTTAGAGGGTGCCGAAAAGGAAAGAAATAAGGGATCTGTTCACGCCTTGAGAAAATTTCCTTATGGTGTAGGTCATGAACAACTCAATCTGCTATATCGACTCGTAAAAATATTAACTCAAGAAGGCGTACCTAGAGATTGAATTACACATGTGCAGTTTGTCATAAGAAGTTTGATTCAGAAGAATTATTACAAAAACATAAGGAATCTCACTACGAATTTGCGGATGACTGGTATTATTTGAAAAATGACAGATAAGAAAAAAATCAAGTAAACTGTGTTATAGATGATATAAACAGGCAAGTCCACATAGCCAAACTATGTCTTTTTAATTCCTAGAGTTCTGTTTTTCAGTCGCAGATAACTGTTATGACATTTTCTGCATCTTGTTGCGCTTATGGGATTTCGTGCCCCACATGTAAAACAAATTTTCATATAAAGTAGTGCCTTTTGTGCAATCTGCTTTTTTTCAGGATCCGTAATTGGCATATTGATTTGACATCAAAACGACTCTGTATAAACTATTTTTTTTCTATTTTTCCAGCTAATAACACAGGCACTTCTATTGGCCTTTTGGCAACTGGAATATTGGCTTTTGATAACATTGCTATTTTAGATTCAGCTGATCCATAATTTCCCATAACAATTGCACCAGCATGTCCCATTCTCTTTTCTTTTGGAGCGCTTCTACCAGCTATGTATGCAACAACAGGTTTATTGAAGTTCTCATCAATTATTTTCTGTGCTAAAACTTCTTCTGCATCTCCACCAATTTCGCCTACAACAACAATACCCTCAAGATCAGGATAGTCTTTTACCATATCAAATGCATCTGTAAGTCTAGTACCGTTAATTGGGTCTCCTCCTACACCAATTGTTATACATTGTCCAAATCCAGAGTTTGAAAGATTGTTACAAATCTCATAAAGTAGTGTTCCACTTTTTGATAAAACTACTATATTTCCAAACTTGAATGGTGATGCAGGCATGATTCCAATCTTGATTAATTCTGGTATCATAACTCCAGGTGTATTAGGACCTATGACAATTGCGTCTTTTTGTTTTGCAATCTCAACTATTTTCATTGCATCTTGTACCGGCACATGTTCTGGAATAGCTACAAGCAGTTTTATTCCAGCCTCTAACGCATCTTTCGCTGCACCTAAAAAGAATTTAGCCGGAACAAACATGATAGAAATTTTTGCACCTGTTTTGTCAACTGCCTCCTTGGCTGTCTCATAAATTGGAACTGAATTTTCAAATTTTTGTCCACCTTTACCGGGAGTAACACCTGCAACTATGTTGGTTCCATATTCTATCATTAGTTTTGTGTGTCGTGTGCCGTATTTTCCCGTAATTCCTTGTACTATTACAGGTTGTTTTTGAAAATCACCTTTTGAATTCTGTTTTCCTTTTAAAAGTTCAAAGATATCTGTCATTTATTGACCTCCATAACAACTTTGTTGATTGCCTCTTCAATCGATGGTGATAACTGTGTTTCACTATCTTTCAGCATTTCTTTTGATTTTTCTGATTCTGCACCCATTAATCTAGCAAAAACCGGCAAAATTATTATCTTGTCATCATAGGCTTGGAGAAATGCGGATGCTACAATAGTTGTTTTTACTATTCCTCCATACAAATTTACTAGAACTGCCTTGACATTTTTCATTCTGCTGATGAGAGTTAAAGCTTCGTAGACAGATTCTGTAGTAGCAGTACCGCCAACATCTAGGAAGCAAGCAGCCTTTCCACCGTTATCAGTGAGCATGTCAAGCGTTGACATTACAAGACCTGCTCCGTTTCCGATAACAGCTATATTGCCATCTAATTCTACAAGTGAAAACCCACTTTCCTCCGCCTTTTTTTCAAGCTCAGTTTTTTCCTGATATTTTGTAAGTTCCTTATGTCTGAAGTTAGAATTATCATCAGTCATAATCTTACCATCAAGTGCCATCATCGAGCCATCTTTAAGGATTACAAGCGGATTAATCTCTGTCAATTCCGCTTCCTTCTCTATGGTTAATTTTGATAGTTTTTGTAAAATGTCTACAAAGTATGTAATTGAGTTTGCATCTAGTCCAATTTCCTTCGCAACTTCTTCAGCAACTTTTTTTGTAACGTCGCCTAAACCAATTTCTCGAATCACCTGATTCTTCACTGATTCAATTTCAACTCCACCTTCCGCAGAGGAGATTATAGTATAGCATCTTTTACTCCTGTTAAGAAACAATGACAGATAGATTTCTTTTTCATATTCTGACATCTTTTCCAGCAGAACAGCACGGGTTTTTTCACCTTTGATTGTCATGTTTAAAACCTGTGGATATTTCAATTCGAATTCATCCTCATTGTGGCACTTTTGGATTCCACCTGCTTTTCCACGGCCGCCCACAGGAACTTGTGCCTTTATCACAAACGGGTATCCAATTTTTTCAGCATTTTTCCTTCCACTTTCTACATCTTTTGAGACAATACTTGTTGGAACCCTAATGCCATATTCCTTGAATAATTCCTTAGCCTGATATTCTAACAGCCTCATGAAAATTATCGTATTTGGAAGTTTATAATCGTAGCAGTAATTCTATTATTTTATTTTTTTTTCTAAAAGTTCAACAGTTTCTAAGAACAAATCTTTGCTTTTTCTCAAAAGTCTATCTGGAAACTCATCTAATCTGAATACCAATTGTTGCTTAATTGCTGGTACTATCATTCCTCCAGATATTATTAATTGTTCAACAATGTAATCATTTGTTAGCGTACAAACTATCTCCTCATACGAACCATCTTCTTCCTCCATGGTCTGGCGATAAAGAACTATAGGCGTATTTGTTTTTGCTACTATCTGTGACCCTTTTTTTAAAAGATCCGTTAAATGTTGAAGAGACCAGGCATCAAGGCTAATCTGCTTGACCATGATTGATCTATGCATTTTCTGTATTTATGATGATTGTTATGTTACTATTCAACAGAAATTCTAATTTTTTGACCATCTATGTCATCGTCATTATATTTTTTGCATGTTTGTGTGAAATTCACTTGTTTGACTCTTACCAAAAAGGTAAGTTCACCAGTTTTATCTTTTAGCATGGCTAATGATTCTTGGTCCAGATCCAATATAGAGGCTGTATTCAATACATCAGTTGGATTATAGCCTCTCTCCTTTCTTAGTGCCTGCAACCTTCTGGCTAGATCCTTCACTAGACCTTTTGCCATCAACTCTTCATTTCTTTCAGTTGAGATAATTCCTATTAGATTATTTCTCCTTGAGAATGTAAAACCTTCTTGGACATCAAACTCAATTATGAAATCATTTGCATCTAAAGAAATTTTTGTTCCATTAACATCAAATGTAAACGAACCGTCTTTTTCTAAACCTTGAATTATCTCATCAGCTTTTGTTTCTGAAAAAATTTCTAGTAGATTGTCAAGATTTTGTTTTGCCTTTGGACCAATGGTTTTTCGGTTAAGTTCTATCTTTGGGATAACTGGGGCAGCAGATTTTTTCATCTCTAGCATTTCTGATAAGCCCTCATGATTTTCAAGTTCAATAATTTTGTAATCTTCCACATTTAGCTGAGATTGCAATAGTTCTGATAGCAGTTCAATTTTCTTTTGCAGTCCTTTTTCCACACAAATTATTGCGTGTTTTAATGGCCATCTCCTTTTCAATTTTCCCTTCATTCGTGCAGCAGCACAAACCGAAACAATCTCATTCATTATGTCGAATGATTCTTCAACACTTTCATTAACTAATGTAGGAGTAGATTTTGGCCATGATTCCAGGAGTATTGATTTTTTGTCTCCAAATGTGGTCGTATACAGATACTCACTTGTAAACGGCGAAAATGGGTGTATCAAAATGTCTAGCGTTTTCAATGACTCGGATATAATTGCATAGATAACATGTCTTCTATCCTTTTTATTTTCATCGTCATTCCAAAGCTCTGGCTTTGTGATTGGAATGTAAATTTGGCTTAGTGAATTGATTAGAAAATCTTCTATGGCACTTGCTGATTCGTGGAATTTGCATTCATTATTTGATTTTGTGGATAGCTCGATTGTTTTTTGAAGTTTTGATAGTAACCAGATGTCCGTAGAGGTAAGCATGTCATTGTCCTTTGCCCATCCAACAGTTGCTTCATTAATGTTGAATTTGTCGTATTCACTATTCTGTTTAAAATACAAATGAATGTGAAAAAGAGTACTTAGAATTTGATACGGTCTTGACATTAGCTCCTTTGTACTAAAATTCAGAGTTTCAATCGGGCTTGATTTCCACATGAAGTAGAATCTGACAAGATCAACTGGATATTTGTCAAGTAGATCAGCCGCATCAAGTACATTACCAGTACTCTTACTCATCTTGTTACCTTTTTCGTCAAGAACATGTCCCTGGAATAGAAATGAATTGTATGGTGAGATAGCTTTGTTATTAAAAATCACATTTTCAATTAAAAGCGTGTATGCCCATCCACGTGTTTGATCAATACCTTCTGTAAAAAATGGTGCTGGTATGGTTTTTTCGTATTCATCATCGCTTAATGAGGCAAAAGGCGCAGCACCACTGTTATGCCAAGTATCTAAAACAAATTCTTCACGCTGCATCTTTGCATTGCATTTTTTACATTTGATAGAAATTTTGTCTATCCATGGTCTGTGTAGCTCAAAGTTAGGTCCATCGGGAAGATCGTCTGCCATATCAACAATTTCTTTTCTTGAAAATAGTCTTTCAATGTTTTCACATTCAGTACATTTCCAGATTGGTAGCGGGCAACCCCAGAATCTTTCTCTTGAAATACACCATGGATGTTTTTCTTTAATTATTTTCAAAAATCTGTTTTTCGGTTGATCAAAAAAGTATTCGACTTTTTGTGCGGCATCAACTGCTTTATCATCAAGCCTGTCAAGCATGTAAAAATATTCTCTTCGTGCAAGCCAAACTAGCTTGTGTTGAGAGCGCCAGCATAGTGGATATTTATGCTTGATTTTGCCAATTCTTACCAATGCATTTTTTTCTTTAACGTCTCGCACAATTTCTTCATCAGCATCACGTACAAACATTCCAGCATACTTGCCGGCATCTTCCGTAAACTTTACCTCATCGTCAATGGGAGAAAAAATTTCAACTTTTCGTTTCATTGCAATATTATAGTCATCCTCACCATTGGCTGGAGAAAGATGAACGATGCCTGTGCCGGCATTAACATCAACAAATTTCTCAGCAATTGTAATGTGATAGTTTTCCTGCTTTGACATTTTTTCCAGGCCAGAGATATTGCCTAGAAGAGGATGTGTGTATTTTTTACCTTCAAATTCAGAACCTTTCACTGTTTTCAATACTTTGTAATCTTCCATCTTTGCTTCTTTCATGAATTCTTCAAGGCGAATTTTCCCAATAATCCATGTCTCGCTGCCTACTGATACGTAAACATATTCTTCATCTGGATTGAATCCAACCATTGCGTCTGTTACAAGCGTAAATGGCATAGTAGTCCAGACAATCAAATAGGCATCTTCGTCTTGCAATTTTACCTTGTAATACAAAGAAGGATCCTGAACCATCTCATAACCCTGATTAACTTCAGAATGGCTTAGCGAAGTTTGGCAACTTGGGCAGTATGCAACAACTCTATATCCTTCAGTAAGAATGTCATTTTCGTGAGCACGTTTTAGTAGTTGCCATTCTCTTTCAATATATTCATCCTTGTATGTCCAGTATGCATTTTCTTGATTAAATGACATTCCTAATTTTTTGTCAACATCAATCCATTTCTGATGAAATTTTGAAACAATTTTTTTACATTGGGCAACCAAGTTTTCAATCTGCTGCTGGGTTGTAATTCCACTCTTCCCATTTGTGATTCCAAGTTCCTTCTCAGCCTGCAATTCAACTGGAAGACCCTGTGTATCCCACCCAGCATTAAAAATCACATTTTTTAAATTCAGTGTGTTAAATCTGTACCACAAGTCTTTGAAGACACGACCTCTCAGGTGACCTGCATGCGGTTCACCATTTAGTGTAGGCGGTCCTTCAATGAACATAATTTTATCTCGTTTGTCTGATGAATCATCAATCATCTTTTGCAAATCTAGCTTTGAAAGATAATCTCTAGTAACCTGTTCAATCTCTTTTAGATTAAACTCATTTGTTAATTCCATATATCGCCCTCGCGCATTTATCTCTTATAATACTACGTGAATTGTCAGACATAAGTTGAATGAAAATGTTTGACACTGTTACCCAGAAATTAAGGGATTCCAGAAAGATAGTTTTTGTAACTGGCGCAGGAATTTCTCAGGAGAGTGGAATTCCTACATTTAGGGGAAAAGATGGCCATTGGAGAAAACATGATCCCATGAAACTTGCATCAATAGATGCATTTTATGATGATCCAAAACTAGTTTGGGAATGGTATGAGGATAGAAGAAAAAACATCTTGGCAGCAAAACCAAACGAAGGCCATTTTGCAATTTCTGAGATGGAAAAATTCAAGGATGTAGTTGTCCTAACACAGAATATTGATGGTTTGCACCAGCGCTCAGGCAGCACAAATGTTTTGGAACTACATGGCAGTATAATTCGGATTAAATGCACAGTTTGTAATTTTTCTGATAATATAACCGAGAATTTTGAATCACTTCCACCCAAATGTGAATGTGGGAATATGCTCAGACCTGACGTTGTTTGGTTTGGAGAAGCACTACCACAAGATGTTTGGAAAAATGCAATGAAAGAAGCTAGTACATGTGATATAATGATTATAGCTGGAACATCTCTTGTTGTTTCGCCTGCGAATACGTTACCAGTCTATGCAAAACAAAATGGCGCAACGTTGATTGAGGTAAATCCTGAGAAAACAGTCATGTCAAACGATATGGATCTTTCAATACAGGCAACTTCTGCAAATGCACTACTAAGAATTATCTCTATTTTAAAGAATGAGTAGTTTCACATTGTATTTTTTTACAAGATTAAGCTAGAATTACTATGAAATGCATAAAATGTGGACATGCTAAACAGCAGAAACAATATAAAACAACAGGAAAATTTCACGACATTACCATAACTTGTGATTGTTCATGTCACAAGAAAAAATACTAACTATTTAATGCAGAACTATAGTTTAATCTTGGAATATATAGGTCATAAGCAGGTTTTAGATATTGGTTAATGTTCTTGTAATTGGTTCTGGTGGACGAGAGCATGCTATTGGCTGGAAACTAGAGCAGAGTAATAATGTTGATAGAGTTTTTCATGCACCAGGAAATGGTGGTACGTTAAACAACATACCAATTTCTGTCGATAATTTAGACGAGTTAGCCAAATTTGCGTCTGAGAATAATTGTTTTACTGTTGTTGGTCCAGAGGCACCACTTGCAATGGGTATTGTTGATATGTTTAATGAAAGGGGTTTGAAGATATTTGGGCCAACAAAGGAATCTGCACAATTAGAGTCAAGTAAAATTTGGGCTAAGCAATTTTTGAAGCGTAACAATATTCCTACTGCATCATTTGAGGTGTTTGACGATGCAGTAAAGGCAAAAGAATACGTTAACCAAATTGAATATAATGTTGTCGTAAAAGCTGATGGCCTTGCAGCTGGAAAGGGTGTGATTGTTTGTGACAGTAAGGATGAAGCTGAAAAATCTATCGATATGATGTTGGTAGATAAAAAATTTGGCGATGCAGGAAACAATATCATTATAGAGGAAAGAATTGATGGTATAGAGGCATCATACATTGCTTTGTCTGATGGAAAAATTGCAATACCAATGGCTACAAGCCAAGATCATAAGAGAATATTTGACAATGATAAAGGACCAAACACTGGTGGAATGGGTGCTTATTCCCCAACACCAATCATAGATAAAGATCTTTCTCAAAAAATCCAGGAAAAAATTATTGATAAAACAATTTCATCCCTAAGAAATGAGGGAATTACATTCAAAGGATTTCTTTACGCTGGTATAATGCTAAAGGATGGTGAACCGTATGTTCTTGAATACAATGTTAGAATGGGTGATCCTGAATGTCAACCAATCTTAATGCGAATGGATTCAGATCTTTTTCAATACTTGGTGGGAAGTGTGGATGGCACATTAGAAAAGATGCCGCCAATTTCATGGAAAAATAAATCTGCGGTTTGCATCGTTTTAGCATCAAAGGGTTATCCAGAATCATATACAAAGGGAGACGAAATTTTTGGTCTAGGAAAAGCTTTTGATGATGCATACGTATTTCACGCTGGAACAAAAGAGCAGGACAAAAAAATCATAACAAATGGCGGTCGTGTTTTTGGTGTTACTGCATTAGGTGATACCTTAGAATCAGCCATCAAACATGCATATGATGCTACTGAGAAAATTTCCTGGAAAAACAAATACTTTAGGACAGATATTGGGAAAAAAGGCTTAACTTACCTATGAGATTTTTACATTCTCGTCTTCTGTGACTATCCAATCGATTTTGATATCATGTGAATCGCTAGGTATAGATTTTACAATTTGTTTTGAATAGGTCAACGATATTTTTACTGCGTCAGTTGATGAGAGAAATCTATCATAGTAGCCCTTTCCATATCCTAATCTAACCCCTGATTTTGAAACTCCTACTGTAGGTATTAGCACACAATCAATTTTTTCCGCCTTTTTACAACTATCCTTCGGTTCCATAATTTCGAAACTTCCTTTCTCTAATTTTTCAAGATTTGGAACAATGTAAAATTCAAGATTATCATTTACAATCCTAGGAAGGAGTAGATTCTTACCTTGTTCTAATACGTTTAACATTATATCATGAGTATTAACTTCACTACCAATTGGAAAATAGCAAGCAACATTTTGTGAATTGGTATACGAAGAGATCTTTTTTAGATTTTGATGAATTTTCCCACTTAAAATATCTCTTAGTTCAGCTGAAGTTGCATCTCGCTTTTCAAGGAGATGTTTTCTTAGCGCAGCCTTTTGAATATTAACCGACAATTTCCTTAATCAGTGATGCTGCGGTCACAGTATTTTTTAGTAGCATAGCAACCGTCATTGGTCCAACACCACCAGGAACCGGTGTGGCCCATGACGCTTTTTGAATGATATCATCATAATCTGCATCGCCTACCAGTTTACCTTCATACCTTGAAATTGCAACATCAATCACTATAGCATCCTGCTTTATCATGTCAGAAGTTAGTTTGAATTTAGATGGATTACCAACACCAGTTATAATTATATCAGCATTTTTACAATACTCAATGAGATTTTTAGTTTTTGAATGACATGTAATTACAGTAGCATTATTTTGTAACAGTAAATGATATAGTGGCTTTCCTATCAAATTACTCCTATTGATCATAACTACATTTTTTCCTTCAAGATTAATCTTGTAATAGTAAAACATCTCCATTATTCCAGACGGTGTACATGGCTTTAAGATGGATTTTCCCATTGACAACAACCCAACATTTTGTGGTGTTAAGCTGTCAACATCTTTTATTGGGGATATTCTAGAAATAGTTGCAAATTCGTTAAGTTGGTTTGGTAGTGGTAATTGAACGAGAATCCCATGAACTTCGTTATCATTATTTAGATTATCAATTATTTTGTCAAGTTCTTTTTGTGTTGCATTGGCAGATAACTTATGATCCTTTGTTTTAATTCCAATTTTTTCACATGCATTATGTTTATTTTTTACATATGTTGCAGATGCTGGGTCATCCCCAACTAATACTGTAGCCAGACATGGTACCACACCTTCTGATTTTAGTTTTTCAATAGCACTTTTTAAAATCTCTTTGATAGCATTTGATACCTTAATTCCATCTATCTTTTGTCCTACCATATTTGCATCTCATTGTATAACTATTTAATTTATGCAGAAATGAAAAAATTTTCAAATCTGCAGTGCTTAAGTGAGACTAGCCGGTTAAATAGAAATTTTGTATGATTTGTTCATGTTGAAGCTGAGTTGCTCATATTGTGCTGCAAATTTTTGTGATGTATTACATTGTAAATGTAAATGTCATAGCAAAGCCTGGACAAAAAATCAGGCTGAATAGATTTCAAAATAGTTTGTAGACTCGTTTAAATAAAAAAAAGATGGGTGGACGAATCCCATCATAACAACATGAATAGATAATACATTTTAAATTAGAATAAAAGCCGCACGTAGAAATTATTAGTATGAATGATACTATCAGGCTCTCTTCTTCTTAACAGCTGCTTTCTTCTTAGCAGGTTTCTTCTTAACAGCTGCTTTCTTCTTAGCAGGTTTCTTCTTAACAGCTGCTTTCTTCTTAGCAGGTTTCTTCTTAACAGCTGCTTTCTTCTTAGCAGGTTTCTTCTTAACAGCTGCTTTCTTCTTAACAGGTTTTTTCTTAGTTGTTGCTTTCTTCTTAGCGGATGATTTAGTTTTCATAACCTTCTTTTTGGTTTCTTTTTGTACTACCTCCGCTTCAACCTTAGCTGGTTCTGGAGCTACCTCCGCTTCAACCTTAGCTGGTTCTGGAGCTACCTCCGCTTCAACCTTAGCTGGTTCTGGAGCTACCTCCGCTTCAACCTTAGCTGGTTCTGGAGCTACCTCCGCTTCAACCTTAGCTGGTTC
>Ga0257109_1000802_pt1 | contig 10697 bp, 9 predicted proteins | sample LP_taG_8_FD_191566 | JGI IMG/M metagenome (GOLD analysis project Ga0257109, IMG submission 191566) | Marine microbial communities from Northeast Subartic Pacific Ocean, Canada - LP_J_2011_P26_2000m | ecosystem: Environmental > Aquatic > Marine > Oceanic | place: Canada: Northeast Subartic Pacific... | reverse complement strand
AAATACCTGGGACCTTGGATGGATTCGTCGAATCGTCGTAATAGACGAATTCAACCTGGCGTCCTAACAATCCGCCGGCTGCATTGACATCATCCCTCCAAATCTTCATTGCGATCAGGGCTGCCTGCCCCGCACCGGCCAAACCGCCGGTCAAGGTCATGCTGAAACCGATCTTGATCGGGTCGGCGGCCTTTGCAACCGGCGCCAGAGCCAGGGTTACGGCTATACCGGTTGCAACCACCAGCCCTTTGATTGTTGTGCGAAATACACCTTGCTGACGAGTCTTCATAATCATTCCTCCATATTTTAGTACTGTTTAGCACAAACAATGATGGATGATCCGCTAGAGGCCACCGAGGTTCGATCAACATTGTTTTATGCTCCCCCAGGTTTAGAGCAACCGTTACCGATCATCTTTTCAAATCTGCGATACTCAAAACATGAACGGTGGCGGTCTGCCCTAACCAGACATTAAACCATTCATTGGCTTTTGTCTGCATCCGAAGTATTGCTGGCAGTTACCGCCCAGCCTCCCCTCGTCTTGCTGCTCCCTCTTCTTGCCCGACCTACCCGTCCTTATTTAACTTGTTGATATCACGTTCAGATTCCGGTTGATTCGAGCCTATATCAAACTTGGCCTCAACCCCGCCCAGGGGTGAAATTGTTCGAAAAATCAGCCTTTACATGACCCCACAAAATACCCGGCAGAGCGATTAACATGCCCCAGAGTGCATCCCAGCCTCCCTTGAGGGTTACGGGCACCATGATCCAGGGGGCCGCTGTCACTATCCGTTTTCTTTCCGCTAAATGCAGCTTCGGCCGGTCACTCAGTACCTGATCGATCAGATGAGGAAACGCCCAGTCACAGCGATAGACCACCACGCCATCTGGGCTAATCCCACCATTGGCCTCAAGTTCGCGTCTGCACTGTGCCCGAATGTCATAACCCACGATCAAAAACCCCTCGCGAGTAGATTGGTTGCAATGATCCCGCCCATCGGGCCGAGGCCAAGGATGCCAATTGTTGTCTTCATCTGTCTTCTCCTGACTCTAGTAGACGAGCTTGCAGTGCCGCTGATCGCCATCTATAGGTACTCTATACCAACTCGGCCTGACCGGATTCGAAGGAGCACCCGATCGCGTCGAGCAACGCGATATTCTGAATCAGTTCATCGGCTGATACCGGATATTCGGTCTGCCCCAGCACGGCGAGTGCGAACGTTTCCAGATTGACCACCACGGCATCCGTTCCCTCATAGTCCTCCATCCATCTTTTCCCGGCCCGTGTCTGAACGGTAAGCTGTGCTGTATGTTCACTGCTATCAGGGTGGGCAGTATCGATAACGTGGGCCCAACCCGAAGACCCGAATACGTGATAACGCATATAGAACGGTGTGACCAACAGCGCACTGAGAAAGCCGGTCATGCCTGACGCGAAGCGGGCTTGCACGCAGACAACATCGCCGGTGGTCAGCGCAGTGACACGGCGTGCTCGTTGTGCAAACACCTGTTCGACTGGGCCAAACATTTGTATCCAAGAATCAGTCAGATGAATTCCCATACCAGTCATTGCCACTGCGGGCCCGTGTTCTGGCGCAGCACGCCAATCATCTGCAGACAGCTCTGCCAGTTTGTCGTGACTGAATGCCGCTTCTACATGGAGAATGGTGCCAAGCGTACCGTCATCAACCAGTTTCTTGAGCGCAAGCATCGCCGGCTCAAACCGACGTTCATGACCGATCCCGAGCACGACTCCCGCACTGCCACAACGGGCCACCATACGTTGTGCACTCACCTGGCTCAAAGTCAGTGGTTTTTCACAGAAAACGTGTTTGCCTGCAGTCGCCGCCTGAATGACCTGCTCTTCGTGCTGTGCATGAGGGGTGGTAAGAATCACGGCCTCGATGTCAGATCGGCCGAGTGCGAGTTGGTAATCATCAATAAGCTCGAGCTCATGGCGACGAACAAAGTCGAGTGCTTTATCTGGAGCCTGCTCAACTGCCAGTTGAATTCTGAGCGGACTCCCAGTCCGATTGCTGAAACGCTCGATGATGTGACAACCCCACCAACCCAGACCCACGACCGCGACGTTTACAGCCCCGACTTGCTCTATTCGTTTCACCACAAAAGTACCTCGATTTTTACATCGCCAGTCAGATCCGGATCAAGTAGGCTGGCTGATTCACAAAGGAAATCATTGTCTGGCCTTCAATATAATACGAGAAAATCCTATAGTAGCCGTATGACTCTGGAGACACTGATCATACTGGCGCAGTTTGTTGCCGCCCTAGGCGTTATTTCCTCTGTTGCATATCTTGCCATCCAGGTCCGCCAGAATGCCAAGATCACCAAAGCTCAGTTTGGCCACAGCCTGACATCACGACTCTACGAACGATACTTTCTCGCCGCCAAAGACCAGGAGTTCTCGCGCTTCCTGGCGAAAAACTGGTCCATGGATGAACTCGAAGACTACGAGTACTGGCGCATCACCCTGTGGATCAATACCTGCCTGGTCGATATTTTTGACACCTACGATCAGTACAAGCATGGGCTGGTAGACATTACCCATCTCAATATGCGCATGAACCTCCTTAAAGCCGGGCTCATGAAGACCCGGATGGGTCGACCGACCTGGGAGTTCTGGAAGGTCAGCCGAACCCAGGAATTCATTGAATGGTTCGAGACTGAGATTTATGGAGGCCCGCTCACCGATTCAGATCCAGAGGGATCCGCGTGGCAGGATCTCAACATGAAACGCGATTGAATCGCAGGGTCATTTAGCCGGTGACAAGATCAAATCCATGTCTCGACGAGACTGCCTGTGGTGTGTACATCATCAGTGCAACACCGTTTAGTGACGATGGCGCACTGGATTACACCAGTCTAGACCGCCTGATCGACTTCTACCTGGACCAGGGTGTACATGGCCTGACACTACTGGGTGTCATGGGTGAAGCGCCAAAGCTCAGTTCCGAGGAGCAAAGCCAGTTTATGCGCCATGCACTTCGGCGCGTTAATGAGCAGCGACCGGTTATCGTCGGTGTCAGCAACCCTGGGATCGACAATCTTGCAGTACTGTCCCGTGAAGCCATGGATGCGGGCGCAGCCGGTGTCATGGTATCGGGGATCCCCGGGCTCAAAACAGATGAACAGGTCTACCGGTATTTCTCCCAAGTTATTCATGCTCTGGGACCTGAAATACCAGTGTGTTTGCAGGACTACCCACCGACCACCACCGTCTACCTGTCGGTCGGCGTGATCAACCGACTCATTACTGACTTTCCCTCGATCAAAATGTTCAAACACGAAGACTGCCCCGGACACCGCAAGCTCAGCAGCTTAAGGCATGCACCAGAAACTGAAGGGGTCCGGCGGGTGAGCATCCTGTCCGGCAACGGTGGCCTGTACATGCCACAAGAACTGCGCCGGGGTGCAGATGGCGTCATGACTGGATTTGCCTTCCCCGGACTGCTGGCATCAGTGTACGAAATGTTCATGACAGACCAGGCAGATGACGCCGAAGATCTGTACGATATTTATCTGCCACTGATTCGCCATGAACAGCAGTTCGGGCTGGGCCTCGCCTTACGCAAAGAAACACTGCGACGGCAAGGGGTATTGGCCTCGGCCAAGTCCCGTGATCCAGGACCCAGTCTGGATCAGGACGACCTAGAGGAACTGCAACGTCTGTTCGACCGCCTTTTACGCAAACTCAATACCGCTGGTCATACCGTCCCACGTGGACTGAATTGGTAAACGGTTGACCTCCAGACCGGCCCGCTTCTCTTCACAAGTCAATTCCGCCTGATTATCCGGACAAAAGTTGTTACCATCCGGCCCCTTAGCTGGCTTGAAATGTCCAGAATGTCGAGAGTCAACTTAACGAGGTCTTTCCATAGGTGAGCGAAAAACAGATCGATGTTCGACTGGCGGTAGACGTTGGTGGGACGTTTACAGACATCGTACTTAAAACACCTAGAACCCAGACCACGGCCAAGGTGCTGACAACAACTTCTTCCCCGGAGGAAGCGGTTATCGCTGGTGCGAAAGAGGTCTTCGCGTCAGCAGGCATTGATCCTGTTTCAGTCGATCTTGTACTCCACGGCACGACGCTCGCCACAAATGCGATCCTCGAGCGCAAGGGTGCTGTTACGGCATTGATCACGACTGAAGGGTTTAGGGACGTTCTCGAGATCGGTTACGAAACCCGCTATGACCAGTACAACATTTTTCTGGAAAAAGTCACGCCGCTGATTCCCAGGAACAGGAGATTGTGTCTTTCTGAACGAATTGATATCAATGGTCAGGTGATTCTTGATCTCGACGAGTCGGCCATACCGGAATTAGTACCCCACCTGACGGCAGCGGGTGTTGAAAGTATTGCAATCGGGTTTCTCCATGCCTATGCCAACCCTGTGCATGAGCAAACCGTCGCACGTACACTGGGTGACCTAATGCCGGATATTCCGATCACTCTGTCATCGGAAGTCTGTCCAGAGATTCGTGAATATGAGCGACTGTCGACCGCGGTGGCTAATGCTTATGTACGGCCTGCGATGGAAGGGTACCTTTCCCGCCTTGAAATCGGCCTCCAGGCGATTGGCCTGACCTGTCCAGTACTGCTGATGACGTCGAGTGGTGGTTTGACCACACTGGAAACCGCAAAACAACAACCGATCAGGCTGGTTGAATCGGGCCCCGCGGGAGGCGCAATTCTCGCCCGCGATCTTGCTGTGGAATTGGGGCTTAACCGGGTGATCGCCTTTGACATGGGTGGCACAACCGCAAAGATCAGCCTGATCGAAGACTTCGAACCGGGAAAAGCGCGTGAATTTGAGGTCGACCGACAGGCTCATTTCAGAAAAGGCAGTGGTTTACCGCTTCGAATTCCCGTTATTGAGATGGTCGAGATCGGTGCCGGCGGTGGCTCTATTGCTCGTATAGACGGTACCGGACGGGTCACGATTGGGCCAGACAGCGCGGGTGCAGATCCTGGACCAGCAGCCTATGCTCAGGGCGGCACACAGCCCACGATTACCGACGCTGATATCGTGCTCGGGAAAATCGACACTGCGCAGTTTGCGGGCGGGAAACTTTCTCTCGATTATGACGCGGCTGCCAAAGCCCTGAACACAAATATCGGCGAATCACAGAACCTCACGACCCAGATGTCGGCATTTGCGGTCAATGAAATGGTAGACGAAACCATGGCCAACGCTGTGCGTGTTCATACCGTAGAAAAAGGGCACGATGTGGCAGAACACTCTGTGATCGCATTCGGCGGTGCGGCGCCGCTGCATGTTGCCAGACTGGTCGATAAGCTAGGTATAAACTGCTTTATCATTCCGGAAAATGCCGGTGTCGGGTCTGCCGTCGGTTTCCTCCAGGCACCGATCTCGTATGAAGTTGTACGCAGTCTTCATATGTCCCTCGACGATTTGGACCGAACGCGAATCGACCGGATCTTCGATGAAATGCGAGAGGAAGCCCTGGCAGTTGTCCAAGCTGGCGCAGGCGACAGCCCACTGACTGAAGCGCGATCTGCATTCATGCGTTACCGCGGCCAGGGTCATGAGATCTCCGTGCCTATCAGTGGTGATACTTTTGACGAACTGACCATCGCGGCGTTGAAGTCGAGCTTTGATAAACAATATGCTGCACTTTTCAGACGGACACTGCCCAACGCAGAGATCGAGGTGCTGACCTGGGCGCTGACGATCTCAACCCCAACACAAAGTCTGGTTACAGGAAAGTCGGACTACACCCGGACCCGAGCTGTTGCTGTTGGGGAACGGCAGGTGTTCGATGCTGAAACAGACAGCTACATACATGCGCAGATTTACAACAGGAGCAACCTTCAACCCGGATCCACCCTGACGGGTCCGGCAATTGTCGTCGAATCACAAACTTCGACTTTCGTCCCCGATGGATTCAGTCTCAATGTCAGCGCCGGTGGCCACCTAGTTGTTAAACGAGACACAGGACATTAGAACCATGAACAAAATTGGAACCCTTGACACAATTCGAATGCAGGTGATGTGGAATCGATTGATTTCAGTCGTCGAAGAACAGGCACAGACACTGATGCGTACCGCTTTCAGTCCGATCGTTCGCGAATGCGGCGATCTATCGGCAGGGGTATTCGACGCCCGCGGCCGCATGTTGGCACAGGCCATCACCGGCACACCCGGCCATGTAAATTCCATGGCTGAGTCGGTAAATCACTTTATTGATCATTTTCCACTTGAAACGATGGTCGAAGGTGATATTTACATCACCAATGATCCGTGGATGGGCACTGGCCATTTAAACGACTTTGTTCTGACCACGCCATGTTTTCGAGATGGCAGCCTGGTTGCGCTTTTTTCATGCACCTCCCACCTGACAGACATCGGTGGAATAGGGACTGGCCCCGATGGCACCGACGTACACATGGAAGGCATCTACATCCCCATGCTTAAACTGGCGGATGCGGGTAAGATGAACGAGACCCTGATGGCCATGGTACGATCCAATACCCGCCAACCGGTGGAATCGGAAGGCGATGTCTATTCCCTCGCGGCCTGTAATGATGTCGGCTGCAGCCGCCTGGTGGAAATGATGGATGAATTCAAGCTGGATGATCTGGATACGCTGGCTGACTTTATCTGTGATCGATCACTCACTGCCGTTCAAGCGGAAATCGCCGCCCTGCCCAACGGGGTGTACCACAACAGTATGCACATCGACGGCTTTGACGGGCCTCTGGAACTGGTTGCAGCGCTGACCATAGACAACGAGTCGGTGACCGTTGATTTTGCCGGTACTTCAGACATGACGCTACATGGCATCAACGTGCCGATGGCTTACACCACGGCCTACACCTGTTTCGGCCTCGCCTGTGTGATCTCACCCGGGGTACCCAACAACGCGGGTTCGCTGGCACCGTTTCGTATCAGGGCACCGGCGAAATCAGTACTGAATGCCCCCTATCCTGCTGCAATCAATGCCCGCCACATTGTCGGGCAGATGCTGCCAGATGTGGTTTTCGGCTGCCTGGCACAGGTAGTACCAGAAAAAGTCCCTGCCGAAGGCGCATCCTGCCTGTGGAATCTGACGTTTCGCGGCAAGACCGATCGCGGTGCGAACGACTCAGATATTTTCACTGTTACGGCAGTGACCAATGGCGGCACAGGCGGCCGCCCCGTCAGCGATGGCCTTTCTGCCACCGCCTATCCTTCTGGTGTTCGCGGCACACCGGTTGAAATCAATGAATCGGTTGCCCCGCTGCTATTCTGGCGCAAGGAGTACCAGCCCGACTCGGGTGGCAGCGGCCGCTATCGGGGCGGACTCGGCCAGGTCATCGAGATTGAAAATGCGATCGGTCAGGACATGGAACTGCTGGCTGCATTTGACCGAATTCATTTTCCGGCGCGCGGCCGGGATGGTGGCGCTGACGGTGCTGCAGGACGTGTGCTACTCAAAAAAAACGGGGAACTGCAAGGCAAGGGCTGTCAACGCATCCCTGCAGGCGATCGGCTGATCATCAACACCCCAGGTGGCGGTGGATTCGGGCCCGCACCTCAGCGGGACCGGCAACAGGTCAGACGAGACCTCGCCAACGGTCTAATTTCGCACCAAGCTGCCGTCGGAGACTATGCATTAACCGACGGGTAAACGGTCACCGACCTGTGCCGGAAGCCGGCCAATCATTGCCTGCATATGTTCGATCGTGGTGCCGCAACACCCACCAATGATCTGTACGCCCTGGTCGACCCAGCCACGACAGGCCTCAGCAAAAATCTCGGGTGAGAGGTCGCCAACATCGAGAAAACTTGGAGTTGGCAACCGATCTGCCTGATCTACTGGCGGTTGATCACCCCGCATGGTCTCCGGATAAGCCATGACCGGCCCGGCCCAGCGTTCACACAACACCTGCAGTCCGGGCGTCGTAGCCCCAACCGTGCTGTGCATAATTCCAAAGACGTCTCCGCCGATCTTTTGAAGTGCATCGATGATCTCATCCAGTGGCAACGGCAGTGGGGGTGTATGGTCGGCAGTGATGCGCCCTTGGGTAGCCAGATCCCACCCGACCACAGCACCATCGTTCTCAAGACTGCAGCTGATACCCACCCAAACCGGTAAGCCGGTCCCAACGGCAGCCTCCAGCGCACGACTCGCGTGCTGGATATCGAGCATCATTTCGAGGATCAGGAGATCGACGCCCGCATCAGCCAGCGTGTTTGCCATCTCCCGGTAGTTTGCGATCTCCTGTCTTTCAGTGGGGACAAACCGAGGATCAGGACTGATAAAACCTGGCTGCCAGGCCACTGTGTTAGACATACTGCCTGCAATTGCCACTGGCCGACTTGGCGCGACAGCGTCACGGGCGTTTCGGGCCAACGTAACAGCCTGCTGATTTATCGCGACGGTATCGTTATCCAATCCGGCACCAGCCAGAACATGGCGGCAGGTTGCAAACGTGTTGGTTGTGATTACATCCGCGCCGGCACGCAAATAGGCCTCATGCACCTGCCGGACCTTCTCTGGATAGTTCATGTTGGCAACACCACACCAGGCTGCGCTGTCCATCTTGCCGCCTAGTCGTTCGATTTCGGTACCCGTCGCGCCATCCAACACGATGACACCGCCGTGGGCTATTTTTTCGTCCAGGATCATCTTGTCATACGCTTAACAGGTCTATTTTCTTCGGCAGGGAAAATCCGCTATTCCTCGACGCTCGCCGAAAAAATATTCAGAACAGCAGGTCCAATAGTATACAAACTGTGTCAATGAGTGATGCCGGGGCGACCCAGCCACGAGTTGTTGCAATGGTAGAGTGTCTCTATCTGAATGATCCTGATGGGAATGCATTATGTGGCAGCCGATAACCGATCCCAAACAAATTCAGCGCGCAATGGCAGGCTATCCCTGCTGGCTCGAAATGGATCTGGATAACCTGCGCTTCAACCTTGCCAACATCCGTTCCCGGGTGGGGGTTGAAGTCATGCCAGTGGTGAAAAACAATGCCTATGGCCACGGGCTGGTTCCAGTGACCCGGTGCCTTTATGACGAAGGTGTACGATGGTTCCTGGTGGCCAAGTTGTACGAAGCTGACGTGATCCGCCAACAGTTTCCGGAATCAAAGGTGTTGTGTATGGACACCTTGTTTGGTGATACCGCCTATGACCTGGTGGTCTCTCGCGGTATCTCTCAAGCGGTGTTCACACTGGACATGGCCCAGCGGCTGAACGACACCGCACAACGGCACAATACCCAGGCCAGTGTATTCATCAAAGTTGATACGGGCCTGAGACGTGTCGGTGTACACCACGAGACTGCACCGGACTTTGTCGAGGCTGTCTACAAATTGCCCCATATCAAGCTCGAGGGACTGTTCTCCAGCTTCATGCAACATCCAGACGAAGACCAGAACATGCTGCTCCGATTCAACGAAGTTGCCTCAGAAGTGGAGCGACGGGGTATAGAGGTACCGCTGCGCAGCATGGCCAGCACCAATGCGATATTTCACCAGCCCGAGGCATGGCTCGACATCGTCCGCCCTGCGATGTGCCTGTACGGTGTACACCCGTTTCCCAATGACCGCAACGTCGACCTCGCATTGAAGCAGGTGCTTGAACTCAAATGCCGAATCGAGTTTGTAAAAGATATCCAGGCAGGTGATTCAGTCACTTATTTTGGTACTTTTGTTGCCGAACATCCCATGCGTATCGGCACCATGCATATGGGGTTTTTTGACGCGATTCCACGTGAACTCGCCAACAAACTCCGGGTCAAAGTTGAGGACCGCTATTGTCCGGGCATTGGCACCATAGCGCTCAACCATTCCCTGCTGGACCTCACTGACACCGCAGTTGGAATCGGCGACACGGTTACCGTGATCAGTCGTGACGGCGAAAACAACCTGTATGAGGTTGCGACCGCAGCGGGTTGGATGGTCTACAGTGTGATGAATCACCTAAACAGCTGGTTGCCGCGACTGTATCTCGAAAATGGCGAGTCCACTGCCCTGCTGGACCCAGTCAAATTCGGCTCACCATAAGGCTACTCTATTGACTTAAGGACACAGCCATGCCCTGGTAGAACCCGGGTTCTACCTGCACGAAATTCCAAGCTGTCGACCTGCCCATGACAGAATCGCTCAGGGCAATGAATAGAACCTATCGTTCAGAAGACGACCACGAACGCCACCACAGCCATGGCTGACATTGCAACAGCGCGGCGCATGGAAGACATTTCAGACCACCGCTCCCTGATTCCACTCCAGGTCACGGGGAAACTGGTGAAGCGACCAATGACCATGAATTTACTGCTCTTACTTCGACCTGACACAAAACGACTTCTCTCCACAACACACTCCTGACTACTTCAATCAACAATGAAACATTCTCTTTCGTCCACCCAATAATCTCAGGGCGGCCGAACTTTATACCGACTACTGGGGTAATACACAAGCAATTTTTCCTACGCCGGCTGTCAATGAAGATACTGACAATCGCACGGTCAGGGTTGAAACACCCTTGAGCGTCACTTATGCTCAATAGGTAAGAAACCTGCGATCGGACGAATCAATCCACACGAAACCAATAGAGGAAACTCATGGGACTCGACCTAGCAATTAAGAACGGAACCATCGTAGACGGGTCTGGTGGACCACGATACCGGGCAGACATCGGTATTCAGGACGGTAAGATTGT
>Ga0257109_1000801_pt1 | contig 10700 bp, 8 predicted proteins | sample LP_taG_8_FD_191566 | JGI IMG/M metagenome (GOLD analysis project Ga0257109, IMG submission 191566) | Marine microbial communities from Northeast Subartic Pacific Ocean, Canada - LP_J_2011_P26_2000m | ecosystem: Environmental > Aquatic > Marine > Oceanic | place: Canada: Northeast Subartic Pacific... | reverse complement strand
AAGAATTGAAAGCTGAAGGGAAATGAAACACCTCCTACTCACAACAATCGCAGCCTTGCTGTTGGTTGGGTGGGGGGAGTCGCAGCAGTCGTCTCCTGTTGAACCCGCCGAACCAGTTGCCAAAAAGCCAGCGCAGCAGTCGCCTCCATCTCAGTCGAGTTTAGCGACAACCTATCCAAGGCCCGCTTTCGAGCCCATGAGCCTTGAGCAATACAAGGCAGCGCATCCTAACTTGCCCGGGCTTGCTTGCGGCATTGAGAAATTCTTTGATACTTACATTAATGTATTCGGTGTCACCATTGCGGCGATGCCAAAGACGCCCGTTCCCGAGATCATTCACGCGGCGAAGGTCTACGCCCATCTCATCGACAACGACGAAGACTTCATCCCGGACGATCGAAAAATTTTTGATTATCATCAGAAAGATCCCGAGGGACGGAATTACCTCATCGTCCTGGTCGATACCAAGGCACTGGATAACGCATGGATCGCCTTCAAGCCCGGCCAGCCCTTCTGGGTTCCGGCACAGGCGCTTCGCCCGGGGCACTCCGGCGTCGGGCACTCGCGGGACGGCGAAATGGACATCGCGGTCGAAGAATTGTTCCACAAGTACGGCAAAGCGTTCCAGAGTGTTTACCCGAAGGATTTTGGTCTACCAGACGAGGAAGCCGGTGATACGTGGTCGTCAACCTTGTCCGATGCAATGGATCGAGCACGCGGTATCGACCGGACGGTGAAGCCTGTGGATGGCAGATGGGTCTATCCGGAAGGCGCTTGGTATACGTACAACGCGACGTCATGCGGTTGGGGATGCCAACTCGATGAGTACCTGTGGCACGTCTGGGCCACGAACATCGGTTACAATGAGATGCTCACAAGGCAACCTGAGGCACCCAAAGAGGAGGCCAAACCCCGAGGCTGGTGCGAGAACCTTCACTCGGAATGGAAGCCATGCACCAGGCAGGAGCTCAAGGAGATGGATTTTGCTGCCTATCACTTAATCAACAACAGAGACTATCAGCTGCCAACCAGGATCCCCTTCGGCGAGTATGGTGGCAACCGAGTCGAATACCACGGTTACGAAACGGACGTGCGACCCAATAAGGGACAGCATTTCACCATCAACCGGAACTTCAATCCGAGGCTGACCTTAAAGCGCGGAAATACCTATTACTTCGATCAATCCCTGGAAACCAATGCTGGCTTTCCACTCAGATTTTCCACGTCCAAGGACGGCGCCCACCGTGGAGGCGAAGAGTATCGAGAAGGCGTGGCGGTCAAAGGTGTGCCCGGAAAGCGAGGTTCCTATGTCAGGATCACTGTGGCTGACAACGCGCCCGATCAACTTTATCTGTATTGTCCAGGTCAACTCGGCATGGCCGGTGAGAGCATTCTTGTGATCGAGGATTGATCTGAGAGGTTACGGCTGACACGGCGGCAAGACCAAGAAGGAACTGGAAGACGCTGCCAACTAAAGCGACCCACTCCACCACCTGAACGCCGCTGGTTTGTTGTCCGGCGGCAACAGTTAAAACGCCTTGAATAATTGTCGAAGACACAGCAGCCTCGCCGCATGAAGCTAAACTTTGAAACGATTCTCTGGGGCGTGATGATGCTGGATTCGATTTCGTCCTGTGGTTTCGCGTGGACGACTAGGGGGGTGAACTGGTATGGCAATACATTCCCTAGGATAGCAAAGCAGTTTCCCCTGACTCGCGGGTGGAGCCTGTTCTATCTGGGACTGATGGGGTGGCTTGGCTGTCTTCTGTATCGTTTGCCCACAGAGTAAGGCAACTAAACCAAGCCCATCCACAACTTGAAATTTCAAGGGAAATGAAAACGGTATCACGACAAGCTTTCACCCTAATTGAACTTTTAGTGGTCATTGCCATTATTGCCATACTGGCCAGCCTGCTGTTGCCCGCACTTTCAAAAGCGAAGAAAAAGGCCGAGAACAGCATGTGCGCCAGTAACATGCACCAGTGGGGCATTGCCATTCAATTGTATGCGCTTGATAATGAAAATTACTTTCCGAACATGGGAAAAGATCACATCAAGGATAGTGTCGATTTTGAATGGGTTTCAGGATCAATGCTAAGAAACTTCTTTCCCCACTACCTGTTAAAACTCAACAAGGATTCTCATAAACGAAGGGAGAATCTTCTTTTTTGTCCCACGGATAAATTCCATCGCTTTGTGCACGGTAATAATTTCCAGGCCGCTGTAAGTGGCGGATTGATTGGCTACAAAACCATTTTCAGTAATGACCTGACAGTAGCCCGAGGAAACAACAATTATCGGATCAACCGTGATATTCCAAACGTGGTGAATTGGGTTTTAAGGGAAAAGATGGGCGGCAGATATAGCAATGGGCCAATCTTTATGGACAATCTGCAAAGTGTCGGCAACTCCTGGTTTGCTTCTGGCAATGTGCCCTATGGCAGTCATGCAGGTTCGGACGGGATTTTTGAGGGTGGCAACTTCCTGTTTGAGGACGGGCATGTCCGTTGGTATCGCGGTTACGACAATGGCAAGGACAAAAAGGGACAGATATCGCTAGCTGCAACCCAGGGTGGGTGGCGGATATATTTTGGACTGTTTGATGTGCGTTGAATAAAAAGCATGACTCCACCAGTGTCTTTTCAGACACTTCCAGTTCAACAACAAAAGCAAACCGAAACCGCCGAACTCCTCCGCAAACACGGCGGCAAGACGGGTGAAGAATTTAAGGCTGAAGGGAAACAGGAAAAACAATGCTTATGCCCATAAAACCAAGAAACCTTATAGGGTTTTTCTTTGGCATACCGTTTATATGGATTGGGTGTGACCATTTTATCCGACCAGAAATATTTGATCCAATTGTTCCAAATTATTTGGGATTTCCACGTTTGTGGACACTAGCCAGCGGAGTGATTGAGATTCTTCTTGGGCTAGGAATCATGCTGCCTCCTAGCCGTCGATTGACAGCACGTTTTTTAACGGGTTTTTTAGTGTGTGTTTATTTAGCTAATTTAAACATGTGGTTAAACGACATACCCTTTAATACTACAGTACTTAGTCAAAATGGTCACATTACCAGGCTCGTTGTTCAGTTAGTGCTAATTTGCATAGGTCTTTGGCTTGCTGAGTTAATAGGAAGAAAAACCAGTAGAGAATTAAAATCTGAAGTGAAATGAAACACCTCCTAATCACAACAATCGCAGCCGAGGTGTTGGTGGGGTGACGCAGTTGACATGGATGCCTCTATAATTGTAAGTATAAATATTGTTCGCTGCGGAGCCAGGTTTCTGGGCAGGCGAAGCGCCCCCTTGGTCATTACCGCCCTGGCGGTGTGTCTTGTGGCGACACCCCTTGTAGCGTTATCGGACGATGACATAAATGATTTGCAGACGAAGATCAAGTCGGTGGAGGTGCGCGAACGTCGCGAGGCCGCGCGCACGCTGTCCCAGATTGGCGACAACGCGGCACCGGCCCTGTCAGCGCTGATCAAAGCGCTCGATGACAAGGACGAACAGGTTATCGCCCACGCTCTGGCGGCCATCACTCAACTCGGCCCAAACGCTCAAGCAGCAGTCCCTCGCCTCATTGATAACCTTAAGAACAAAAATGCCCAGGTTAGCTTTCGGTCGGCATACGCACTTGGCCAAGTCGGGCCGGAGGCGGTCGGGCCACTCATCGAGGCGCTCAATAGCGAATCGCCGCACCAACGCGCCGGGGCGGCAACGGCACTCGCCTGGATCGGACCCAACGCACTTGCCGCCATCGACGGGCTCGTCCAAGTCCTCGGCGACCCCGATTCCAGGGTGCGTGACGAAGCGACACGCGCCCTTGGCCACATGGGACCCGAATGTGTATCGCCGGTATTGGTCGCACTGTCGACCGGGGATGCCGATGTGAGGTGCTCCGCCCTGCAGGTCTTTGCGAAGCTCGGCCAGGATGCCAAGGGGGAGGTTCTCACGATTCGAAGGTTTGTCACCGACGATGCGCCAGCAGTCCGCATTCGAGCTGCACAGGCTCTTGCTCATGTGGGCATACCGCGGGCCGAGTTGCTCCAGATTCTTGTGGAACTGCTCCAGGATCAGCATGACGACGTCCACCATGCTGCCGGCGAACTTTTTATGCTGGTCCGACCGCGCGAGGCAACGGTTTCGCACCTCACCCGGCTGATCGAGGGTGAGGATGTCGCCACCGTGCTTCGTGCTGCGCACCTGCTGAGTCGGTTCGACGGGGTGGCCAAAAGTGCCGTGCCAGCGCTCGTCAAGGCCACGGCGCGCCTCGGCGAGCAGGATGCACAGGCTGTATTACCCAAAGCGCTCGGCGTCATCGGCGAAAGCGCGGTGGAAGATATCATCGCAGGACTTGCGGCTTCGCAATATCCCGAGACGACACTCCGGCGCTATGTCGATGCCCTGATCCTGATCGGTCCCGACGCGATTTCTTCACTGGCCAACGCTTTGTCCCATAACTCACCACAGGTTCGCTCGGGCGCGGTCCTGACCTTGGGCACAAGTGGGAAATCCGCCGGACACCTCGTTCCGAAGATCATCACTCTGCTCGACGATGACGATGCTTTCGTTCGCGCTAGTGCCGCGGAAGCGCTTGGCAAGCTCGGTCCGGCAGCCCGTGCTGCGGCACCGATACTGGCCGGGAAGCTTAATGATAAAGTGTCACGCGTCCGGGCAGCGGCAGTCGGCGGCTTGGGAAAAACGGCCGGCGATGATGTGACCTATGCTGCTTTATTCGCAAGCGCCCTAAACGCCGATGATGCAAGTGTTCGTATCGCCGCCACTCGTGTGCTGAGCAAGCTCCCCGCTATTGCCACGGCCGCTGCTGAAAACCTGGTTGCAGCGCTGGTTGACGAAGATGAACATGTCCGTGCCGGAGCGGCACGTGCGTTGGGGGTGGCGGGCAAAGACATCGCTTCAAGTGTCCCCGCACTCGTGCAGCAATTGCGAGACCCGGTTGATGAGGTTCGCGTGGAAATTGTACGTGCGCTTGGCGCGATCGGTGAGACCACACCGGGGGTGATTGCGGAACTGGGTGCCACCATCGCCGATCCATCGCCCAAGGTGCGCCGGCAGGGCGTGCTGACTCTGCGCGGACTCGGACCGGACGCCATGCCTGCAGTGCCTCAACTTGTCGAGGCGCTCGACAATAAGGACAACGACTTTCGCATTCTCGTGATCGAATCGTTTCGGCCCATTATTAGTGATGTCTCCGAGTTGTTGAAGCCGCTGCTCAAGGCCACAAAGGATCCCGACCGCGAGGTTCGCCGTACTGCGGCCTACGAGATCGGCGAGATCGGCGAGACAGCCCAGGAAGCGGTTCCCACCTTGTTCCTGATGATTGAGGATGATGTCGACCGCTATGCCGCGCGGGCTGCAGTCAACAAAATTAGTCCACGTGATGTCCCGCTGCTGATCAAGAAGATGACTAACGAGAGCCCCTTTGTCCGTATAACCGCTTGTGAAGCGCTGAATACCCTCGGCCCCGATGCCGCCGAGGCGCTCGAGTTTCTCGAGGGGCGACTGGCTGACAAGGCGCTGCAGAAACAAGCCGAGATGGGTGGGGATTACGGGATTCGACGCTGCATAACCGAAACGGTTAAGAAGCTGAAGAGGGCCAAGTGAGTTGCCGTGATACTACACGCGTGGCACACGGAGGTTGAGACCGTCGAGCCGCCCCGTGCTGTCGCCGTGCGATTCGACAGGCACGCCCACCCGGTCGAGCAGGGACAGGTAGAGATTGGACAGCGGCGTCTCGTTGGGATACCGGACATGACGTCCGGAATCAATGGTTCCACCACCACGACCGGCAAGGAGAATTGGCAGATCTTCGTGGTTGTGCTTGTTGCCGTCACTGATCCCGCTTCCGTACACAATCATGCAGTTGTCCAGCAACGTCCCGTCGCCCTCGCGGATAGACTGTAAACGTCCCAGCAAATAAGCGAACTGCTCGATGTGGAATCGGTTGATCTTCGCGATCTTTGCCTGTTTCTTCAGGTCACCGGCATGATGGGACAACTCGTGATGCCCCTCAGGAACGCCGATGAATCGATAATTGCGGTTACTCCCGGCACTCGCATACATGAAAGTGGAGACTCGCGTCACGTCGCTCTGAAAAGCCAGGACCATCATGTCGCTCAGAAGGCGAATGTGATCCCGATAACTCTCGGGGAGACCGGCTGCCGGCGCCGTTATATCCCCATCATGCAGGAATGCTGATTGGGTCTCAGTCACCTCGAGCCGCCGCTCGACCTCGCGAATCGCTGTGAAGTACTCATCCAGCTTCTGCCGGTCCTTGGTACCCACACGGCCTTGGAGACTGTGTGCCTGCCCAAGGACATAATCGAGAATGCTCCGACGCTCGTTACGGCGCCTTGCCTGAACGGCGCGATCCTCATGCGCGTAACCACTGCCGAACATCCGCTCAAAGACAACTCGCGGATTAATTTCCTTGGGCATCGGCGTGGTCTCGCTGCGCCACGAGATATTGCGCGTGTAGGCGCAACTATAACCTGAGTCGCACGGCCCCGGCTTGTTTCCATTGTCGCAACCGAGTTCCAACGACCGAAGCCGGTTGCCACGGCCGATGACATCCGCGGCGACCTGATCAACAGACCGCCCCAAGCGGATGTCGGCTCCGCCGGTTTTCACCGGCTGCACCCCAGTCAGGTACGTGGCGCATGAGCGCGCATGATCCCCGCCCCCATCGCCATTGGCCCGCGCCTTGTCATGCGTCAGCCCGGTGAGTACGAGGAAATCCCGCTGATACGGCTTGAGCGGCTCGAGAATCGGTGACAGTGCGTAGTTGGCACCATCGCGCTTGGGTGTCCACTCGGGCACCTGAACACCATTCGGGATGTAAATGAATGCCACGCGCCGAGGCGGCTTGGGCGCAACTGTGGCGTCAGCCATGGGGATCGACTCCAAAAACGGCAACGCAACGCTGGCACCCAAGCCACGCAGGAACGTGCGCCGGGATCGGGTTGTTTTTTCTTTCATGGTGAACTTTCTTGACTGCGTTTCATCCGGAACGGCACGGATCTGACAACCTCAATCACAAGACGTGAAAAACGGTAATCGTCCGCCTCAACCGCCTTGACAATATCCTCCAAGGCGCAGTCGTCAAAATACTCGATTCCGCGCCCCAATGCATAGGTCAATAATTTCTCGGAAAGACACCAGACAAAGTCATGCTTGCGCTCAAGCAGAACCTTTTTCAGGTCTACCGGTCCATCAAAAAATGTGCCGTCTGGAAGGGTGCCCGCCGCGTTGATGGGGAACTTGCCATCCCGGGTACGCCATGCCCCTACGCCATCGTAATTCTCAAGGGCGAAACCCATCGGATCCATGATCCGGTGGCACGATGCACAAACCGGATCGGCACGATGCTTCTCAAGCCTTTCCCGCAAAGAAGCCGCCTGCACCTCTTCAGTCTCCTCGCTAAGATCCCCGGCATTAGGCGGTGGCGGCTTGGGTGGCATGCCGAGAACTTGGCCCAGAATCCACTTACCCCGCTTTACCGGCGAAGTGCGTGTGGGGTTGGATGTAAGGGTAAGAACGCTTGCGTGACCCAAAATCCCTCCCCGGCGTCCATCCTCAAAACTCACCCGGCGAAAGTGTGCCCCCTCGATGCCGGGAATCCCGTAATGCCTGGCAAGCCGTTCGTTGATGAAGGAAAAGTCGGCATCCAGAAGTGTCAGCACGCTGAGATCGTCGCTCGCGACCGCACTGAAAAAAAGCTCTGTTTCCCGCCTGCTATCGCGGCGTAAATCCTCGTCGAAAGCCGGATAATAACCCGGATCAGGCGTGATCGTCTCCAGACGACGAAGTTGCAGCCATTGTGCGGCGAAGTTATCCGCCAACGCCGACGCGCGGTCGTCCTTCAGCATGCGCCGCACCTGCTGCTCCAGTATCTCGTTGTCGGCTAGCCTGCCCGCCTTGGCCAAGGCGGCAAGTTCATCGTCGGGCAGGCGGCTCCACAAAAAAAATGAAATGCGCTCGGCGAGTTCAAAGCCGCTCAGCGGCTGTATCGCGTCCGCTTGGCCAAGCACCGGGATCTCAACAACATGGAACAAAAAATTCGGGGAGACCAGTATCGCCTGCAACGCGAGCCGGATGCCCTGTTCGAAACTTGCGCCGTCAGCATGCACGGATTCGACCAGTCGAAGAAGCTCATCCATATCGCCATCCCGCAACGGCCGTCGAAACGCACGACGCGCAACCGGCTCGAGGATTTGCCGGGCGCATGGCAGCCAATCAGCCTCACTTTTTGGCAGACAGGTGAGAAGATCGCTTGGCCCTTTCGCGGGAGTGCCACCGATCACCTCATCGGCGATCCCCTCCGCCGCCGCGAGGTACTTGTCGAAGAGTACGGGCGAGAGTGAAAGCACATCGCCAATGTTGTCGAAGCCGTAACCCGTGTCGTCAGAGGGAAAGTCCCGAGCTGGCTTAAAGTCGATCCCAAACAGGTCGGCAACCACATTGTTGTACTCGGTGCGGTTGAGCCGCCGCAATGTCACATGGCCTGGATCACGAACACCATCGCAGTTGAGCGCCGCCAGAGCCTCATCAATCGCCCTCTCCACTTTCTGCCGGTCGACCTCCGGAGGCTGCGGCGCCTTCTTTGGAGGCATCTTGCCCCTGCGCAACATCCTGAGCACCTTCTTCCATTGCTTGCGCTCCCTGCGAATTGGACTTTCCGGACCATAGGCTGCGAGGTTTAAACCGGCCTTGGGTTTCTCCAAACCATGACACTCGGTGCAATGTTCCTGCAGGAACGGAAGGATCGGATTTGCCCACAAATCATCCGCCCACAAGGCCAGTCCCAATGCACCATGAAAGAAGAACGACAGGCAAAGCAGAAACCGGATACGGGAGGGAGTAACTTTCATAAACCAGCAAAGGCCAAAATGAGCGCAATATCGCCCTTGCTTGTCAAGCCCGATAAAGGATCAAGGTTTCGAAAACCTAATAAGCCCCGGGCTGTGATTATCCAAAGAAAGCCCGGTTTGGGTTTTAGTGTCATGGCTGAAAAATGGACGGTGTTCCCATCCTTGTTTCATAAAGCACTGAAGCCCTCTGATATGGGTGATTCGGATCGACTTTAATCTCTACACGAATACGATCCTCGCGAGGTAATGGGAAACAATTGCCAGCTTTTGTGATATCATGCGGCGCCTGAAATAAACGATTAATCTGCCAACTCTCGTTTCTGACCGATGAAACAAATACTAATAACAACAATAGCAGCCATGCTGTTGGTGACACTTAGCCAATCGCTTGGTTTTGCTGCTGAATCTTTGCCTTTGCCCAAGGAGACGCCGTGGGACTTGGCAGCACTGAAGAAGGTTCCAGCATTTGAGTGGATAAGGCAAAAGAGCGGAGTGCATTCGATGTTATATGCGGGCGAAAAATATCGTGGTAAACCGACACGCGTCTTCGCGTACTACGCTTCGCCCAAGACGCTTGGCAAGGGTGGCGATGACAACGTGCCGGGCATAGTGCTTGTGCACGGAGGTGGAGGCACAGCGTTTGCAAATTGGGTGGAGTTATGGGCCAAGCGCGGGTATGCGGCCATTGCTATGGACTTGGCCGGTTGCGGTGAGGGCCGCCAACGACTTCCAGATGGAGGGCCGAACCAGAGTCACACCGAAATGTTTAGCACGATTGATGAGCCTTTGGAGAACCAGTGGTCATACCATGCGGTGGCCAATGTGGTGCGAGGGCATTCGTTGCTACGCAGCTTTAAGGAAGTGGATGCCGATCGCATCGCGTTGACGGGGATCAGCTGGGGCGGCTATCTCACCTGCATTGTGGCAGGAGTGGACGACCGGTTCACAGTAGCCATGCCGGTTTATGGCTGCGGTTATTTACGTGAAAACAGCGTATGGAAGAAGGAGGAGTTCGGCAAGATGACGCAGTCGCAGTCGGACAAATGGCATCGGCTCTGGGATCCCTCCCGCTACATTGGCTCTGCGAAAATGCCAGTAATGTTTCTGAACGGCACCAATGATTTTGCCTATCCGATGGACAGCTACGCGAAGACTTGTAAGCTGGTACAGGGTGAAAAGAATTATAGCATTCAGCTTCAAATGAAGCACGGCCACATTTTTGATTTCCCGGAATTCTTTTTGTTTGTGGACCAATACATCCGCAAAGGCACACCTATGCCGTTAGTCGCCCAGCCGATTATTAAGGAGGGTAGTGTTTCCACGACTGTGAAGTCTTCGACCAAACTCCTTAGTGCCAATCTCCATTACACTAGCGGCCCGCATGAACAAAACGGAAAGCGCCAATGGACTACGGTGCCGCTCATCGTCGACGGCCAACAAATCCACGGGGCAGCTCCTCCTAAGAATGCCACAGTGTGGTATATTGATGTGCGTGACGAACGCAAGGCAGTCACGAGTAGTGAGGTGATGGTAGTAACCCAAGACGGGTGAAGAATTGAAAGCTGAAGGCAAATGAAACAATTAATCATAACAACAATCGCAGCCGTGATGTTGGTGGGGTGTGGGGAAAAGGACTACGCGATGAAACTGTGTCATTAATGAGGTAACATTAAATGGCTGGCTCCGGTTTTAATTTTGACAACACTTACATCCACCTGCCGAAGGCGTTTTATACAGAGCTTTCACCGGTGCCGGTGCGCAAGCCAGAAATGGTAATATTCAATGCACCTCTCTCCACCGATAT
>Ga0257109_1000800_pt1 | contig 10701 bp, 7 predicted proteins | sample LP_taG_8_FD_191566 | JGI IMG/M metagenome (GOLD analysis project Ga0257109, IMG submission 191566) | Marine microbial communities from Northeast Subartic Pacific Ocean, Canada - LP_J_2011_P26_2000m | ecosystem: Environmental > Aquatic > Marine > Oceanic | place: Canada: Northeast Subartic Pacific... | reverse complement strand
CGATTCAAAAGCATCCATGGCTTTCTGCTCCCTTTTTCTAATGAAAAGATCCATACTATGGGATCAGCTCCTGAAAAGAATATCGCAGCCCATCGGCTGGAGATAGATCTCACATCCAATTTTACCGCTTCCGTTTCAGAGATGGCTGTCTATGGCGGGAGAAGATTTGATGCGGAATATTTACTCCCTTTAAATTGGTTCTGGGGAAGCGAACATAATTTAGGAGACCGGGATAATATCCTTATGGCTGTGGATTATTGCTGGCGCATAAAACCGGGGATACTCGTGTACCAAACACTGCTTTGGGATGAATTGGATTGGGCTAAATTATTTAAACCCTGGTGGGGAAATAAATATGTTTTTCAAACTGGTGTATATTGGGTCCCTTTTACTAACCCAAAATATCCAGATTTTAGAGTTGAATGGACAGCAAGCAGGCCGTGGGTTTACACCCATTATGATTCCCTGATTACTTACACCTCAGCTGACATCGGGATTGGATTTCCTGAAGGACCGAATTCACAATTACTTTATGTGGAAACCAACTGGTGGATGTCGCCACAATCTTTATGGAGAATCTCTTACCGTCACTTGATAAAAGGAAGCGGGCTCGGTAGTAATCCAACTCATAATTATAATGATCGGGATAGCTCATTAGATGAAAACACTCCACCTCTTCTGGGAGAAACCACGGTTTCAAACAAAATTGAACTGAGGGGGACTTATCGATTGTCTCTCATGCTGGAAGGGTTTGCAAACATATCCTATCAAGACCAGACAAGTCAAGCAACTGGTCAAATCGGATTTGTTTATAATTGGTGATTAGAATATCTGCAAACAGGGGTGTCCATTATAAAATTAGGCCGAATAACAAAAGGTTATGTTTTATTCACCAACCGTTTAATTTTTTTATAACTTAACCAATAGTTATACTTATTGAAGTAGTATATGAGGCCTTTTAAATGACTACGAGAGATTCTATTAAATGGAGACCTATGAGATATTTGTTGGGTATAATGTATGACTTCAAAATGTGGATAAAATACTACTTTTCTCCCAGCTAACCAAATCCGGACACAATAATCTATATCTTCTGGGGAATAAAAAATATTTTCATCCAAATATCCAACCAATTCAAAAATATCACGTTTCATTACCCAGAAAGCTGAAATGGCAGTATCTACATCTGTGGTGTTATTAAATGGAAAATTAGGATAAAAATCATGCTGAAATGGAAAAAAGCGAGTTAAAATACCCACTAGTCTTAATATCTTTAAGGTAAACGTAGGGAATTTTTTACAGGAATGTTGAATCTCCCCATTGGGATACAAAATTTTTGGAGCTAATATTCCTATCTTCGGATGTAATCTTAAATAATTAATCATATCCTTAAAACCATAACTGTTAAATTCTACATCTGAATCCATAATTATTAAAATATCACCCTTAGCTTGCTTAACCGCTAAGTTACGACTAACTGTTGTCCCTTCATTTTTTAGTAATGAAATTATTTTAAAAGGATAATTCACGGAGCGTTTTGAATCTTGTAATTTCTGAAGTGTACTATCCTCAGAGCCGTTATCTACAATAATTAACTCAAGGGATAATTGAGAATAAAGTTTGTTGATAGAATTAATACAATTCCGAATGTATTTTTCAGAATTCCAAGTAAGCATTACAAATGAAACTTTTATATTTGACTTTAAATTATACTCCATTTTATTCACATTTTCAAATTTGGTAAACTTTATACTTTTTATCAATATAGTTTCCAGAAATTAACTTGAGGTTATTCAACAGTTTTAAGTAAACCTTGATAAATATTTATTAATTTATTTTCTTCAGTGTCCCAGTTATACCGTTGATGAACAAGATTAAAACTGGACTCACCATAAACTTTAAGGTCTTTAACCGATTCAATGGCCTGATGATAAGACTCTTTAATGGATCTTATTTTCATTGGATTAAAAGTCCACCCTATTTTCTCTTTGAGAACAATAGATCTCCATAAACTAAAATCGCTTGTCAAGAGTACCATCCCTGCTGCCATATATTCAAATAATTTGTTTGGGAGTGCATATAAATGATTAGGTGTTGGTAAAAATGGAATAATCCCGATATGACAATTATCCATCATTTTTTTGACTTGGTTAAAAGGTAAAAAATCATGAAAATATATTTCTGGCAACTTAAATAAAGCCTGCAAAGATCTTTGATAATTTTTATTTCCAATTAATTTCCCTGCAATATGTAGTTCTACTTGTTCCTTAGGATTATCCTTTATGAATAGTTCAAAAGCTCGAGCCATGTTATATATTCCACGAATCTCTTCCATGCTTCCAACATATAAAAATTTTATCTTATCTGTTTCTTTAACTGGGAAGACTGAATGAGATTCTAATTTTGGATAATTTGATATTAAATATACATTATTTCTTCTTCTAAATAGGGAAGATATTGAGGGAGTAGCTGTAATTAGCGTATCAAAAAAAACAGTAGTAACCTTTTCAAAAAAATAAAATGAGGATGCAATAGGAAGTCTGAGTAGTTTAGGAATCCATTCCTTGGATTTTATATAAGAATGATAATCCTCATGTATATCATAAATGACAGGTTTTCTTTTTAAGAATTTTATCCATAGGCCAAGGGGAATCAGTTCCGGATCATGAAAATGAAATATATCTGCATCAGACACCCTGAGCCTGCGCTTTAATATTTTCCGAATTGTTTTTCGATCCCGAACTGATTTCCACTCAGGCAATCCTACAATCCTTACGCCCCCAGCTTCTTTAAATTTGAAGGATGCTGGGGCATGAAATTCTACATCATATCTTTTAGCAAGGGAGCATGCTTCCTTACGAAAAATCCTTGTATCATACCAGGGATGAACGCTGGTAAATATGAAAACCTTTTCTTTCCTCATACAAATGATGAGGTTTTTATAGAGTTACTTTCTTTCACCAATCTCCCGAAAAATAAATTTTGTAAAATCAATAATATTATAACAAAAATTAACCCTTTTGTAATAAACAGAATTGTAACACTTGTTGATATAAAATTGAAGGTAAAAGTGCCTACTAAACCGGTGGTAAGAGTAATATAAATTATATTCTTGCTATAATTCGAAGAGCGAAGGATCAATAAATAAAAATAATGTAAAAATAATGCAACAAATAGTGTCGAGAATATGACTCCTGCAATTCCAAAATCAGCCCAAAAGTTACCTAAGTAGATCGCATTTGCTGATCCGGTAGTATTGGGCTCTTGCCACCATATCTTGGCTACATAATTCGCAGTCTTGAAATTACCTTCTGAATATAGCCAAGAAAAAAGATTGGTGCTTTTTCCGTAAAGAAATGAATGCATGGAAGGAAATATTTTAAAATACTGGAAAAGAACTGCTGCTGGAATGACAAAAATCCTATTTAATAAAGCTGTAAATACTATTTCTGGACTCCTTAACTCCGGTATTGAAACAACGTACATGATAAATATCGGAAAAATAAAAATGACAATAAGAGATATTAATACAAACTTAAAATTAATTCTTTGGCGGTAAATAAAATAAAAACTACATAAAGAAAATATTATTGAAGCAGTTGGCATCTTAGCAACAGTAAGTGAATTGTTAAAAATTCCCATTAATAAAAATAAAAGAAATAAAATTTTATATTTGTTTCGATTATACTGAGCTGCGAGAAACAAACTCCCAAGAATTCCAAAGGGCAAAATAATTTCTCTCTGCCAAGAAAATAAATATTTTTCAAAAATCGAAACATCCAACAATTTCATCGACTTTTCTCTTAAAATTTCCAGAGCTAAATATGCATTTTTATTTGAAAATATTTCAAACAAAGGTATTCGATCTACACGCAATAAATAAATAAATAATATCCCTACAGAGATGGAAAACATTATCAACAATATTTCGTATCCTATTATGTCCAACTTACTTTTTTTAAATCCCCCCAGAAAGTTTTTGTGTAGTAGATTAATTTTAATTGGAGAAAATAAAAATGATGTTCTATAACTAAGAGGTACAATGATATAATAACATAGAATTGAAAAAAAATAAAGAAATCGATTTGGATGAGTTTCTGATAAGTAAACAGTAATTGAAGGAATCGCAATCAATATAGTATAAGTAAAAAAAACAAGGGAGGGAATCGAAAGTATCCGTAATCCATTTAACCCATAAATCAACCTATACTTAAAAATGACTAATTCATAGAAAAAGATGCATGCCAGTAGGCTTACAACTAAAAAATATGTTTCTTCCTTAAATATGGCAGTAGCTATTAGCAATAATGCAGGAAACAAAATAATAAATATCTTGTCAAAATCAATATTTGTAGGTTTGTTTTTTTTACCCATCATTTATTAAATAATTTCATTGCTTTAACAAACCATGGATACTGATTTACTTTGTATATCCAAATTGATAAAAAACCTACCAACAAAATTATAAAACCCTTTGCCAAGATTACCGTAGATGTCATTTGGGATTGACTAAATAACTTGAATCCATAAAAGCATATATAAAGCAACAATACCCACCCAAAAGAGATTAAATTTCTTTTATACATAATTTGCAGTTTTATCCTTGTTAAAAAAATATATATTGTACCTAAACCCATCAAAATCAAACCCATAGTAAATGCCAGAGTCAATCCCCCCATCCCCCAACCAAAAATAATTGTTCCTATTGACAAAATAATGGTAACTATCATTCCTACCCCTGTTATCATATTTATATATGGATAATTTTCAATTCCATCTAGAATACCACGAAGGATAACAAATATCAAAAACGGTCCCACTCCAAAACTGAATAATTCCATATAGGGACCAATAACCATATATGATTTATTTAATAATAGAATAATTATTTCATCAACAAAAAAATATAATAAAGGGCTTATAAGCAATACTACGGATAAAGAAAAATCGAACACCATTTGCGCTTTTTCTAAAATTTCTTTACGCTCCATTTTTGCATCGAACCCTGAAAATTTAGGAAGGAATAAAAGATTAAGTGGAAAACCAACCAACATCAATAAATTTGCAATGGAAATGATGATACCTATATATGCCGCCATAGTTAATGAAATAAAACCAGAAGCTGCTATAATAGGAATAAAAAAGATTGCCATATAAAAAAAACCACTTGGTATACGCCGGATACCAAAATTTATAAAACTTCTCAAAATCGGTTTTATTTTACCAATAATACCTTTAAATCTAGTTGTGCGTATTTTATTAGGAAAATTTGAAAAAAGTAAAATTAAAATGTTAAATAAAAATATTGCTACTGAATTATATAGAAAATATTGGACAATAAAATGTATTCTTTGATTTTCAAATATTATGGTAAACAGCAATACCAACACAGACATAATTTGGTATGATACATTCGTAAGGTTCATCCTTCCAAAGTCTTCTACACCCCTCCAGTATCCAGAACAGATGGTGCTCACCGCAGTAGCATAAAGTAATACCCATATACCTAAAAATAAGTAATGATACTTTAGATCATTCCAAAGCCATGCTACTATATTTCCATCAATAATGGTGATAAAAATAAATGTGACTATAAAAATACTTGAAACAAAGAAAAAACTAAATAATAGTAAAGATTCAGCATTTTCCGGACTTCTATTATTAAATTTAGCAAGGCTCATTCCCAGGTTTAAGGTCAGCAGGGGAATTCCTAAATTGACGATTCTTTTCCCAGTGAAAAAAACTCCTAAATCCTCAGGAGTTAGGTGCAATGCAATTAGTTTGATTACTAATATGCCAAAGAGCGCACCAATAATCTGCGAAAAATAGGTGGTAAATAGATGGGGGAAAAATCTTTTATGCATATTTGTATTCTTTATAAAATAATTGTATTAAAAGTTCTATATAAAGAAAAAAAGATATAACTAAGATTAAAGGATGTACACCTAATATATATGGTGTTCATAATAAAACTACCAATAGTGTAATCGGTTAAAAATGAAATAATAACTATCTGTCGATATTCCAATTATAACCCATCAAATCACTTTGCATAGGCATTGTAGAATTAAAATGGTTTGCCTGTCTAAGTTAATTAAGAATAGGTTTGTAATTTTTTCCATCTCTCCCTGAAATAAATAAAATAGGTAGAAAAAATCAGTGAGAGAACAAATCCAATTATTATGATTCTGGTTCTCCTTGGCTTCGCATTTTCCACAGCAGGTTCCCCCACATCCAGAATATTGACAAGTAAAGATTCTTTTGCCTCCTCAATTTTGGCAATCTCATACTGTTGACGGAGAGTAATATATACAGCCTGATTTTCCTCTATATTCCTTATGAGGCGCCCTCTTGCTAATTGTAAGTCAGGGGTATCTAAAGCAATGGGGTGCTGCTTACGAAACTCAGTCAATTCCTCTTCAGAAAGTGCTAATTCTTCTTTTGCCTGCATCCGCTGGTCATAAATAAAAGCCTTATTTTTTACTGCTTCCCTGTGCTGTTCAACTAAGATAAAATCTTTTACAAATTCAGCAATATAATTAGCTATGTCTGCTGAAAGTTCTGGTTCTTCCATCAATACTGATACATTAATCAAACCAGAGGCTTCTTCTTCCACTGATATCAATTCACCCAGGTTTTTAATGGCCGTTTCTACGTACTGTTGATAAGGATTAGCTGAAAATCCGCCGGCCGGAAAAAGTTTAGAAATCCATTTTCTTGGTGCAAACCACGTCGGTTTATCAATTCCCCAGTACTTGATTAAATTAGATCCATTCGGATAAAGACTGTTAGTCCATGACTTTAATACAATATCTTTTTTCAGACGCCTGCTATTGATAATATCGGGGATATTGTATGTTGGAGATGATCCCAGCCCTCCAAAACCAAATGATTCTGCTACCCCCTTTAGGTTTCCTCCAAAAATGGAACTGGATTCTGTAATTTCACCTGCAGGGTACAAGGAAATTGTGGATTGAAAATACGGTGTAGCCAACAGAGAATAAATAATTCCAATTGTTGTGAAGAGGCCGGTTCTTTTTAAGATGGACCATTTTTGTTGCGCTAGTATATTAAAGACAGTGAGCAGGTCTATTTCATCATTTTCGGTTGTAAGATATTTTGGACTCTTTTCCGATACTATTTTTTTATCCATATCTAATAAACCATATTTTTTAAAATCGGCAATTCGATTACGGAGAGTTTTTTCCGACAGATTGTTTTTCTCAGCAATTTCCCGGCGAATGGCAGGATCGGTTATAACCTTGGGATATTTCCTGATAAGTTCTAATATCTTTTTTTCGTGGGGAGTTAAATCCACTATGTTATTATGCTCCCGCTGCCAAAAAGGCTAAATAAATTGTAAAAACAGCAGATACCAACTCTAATAAAGATAATTTACCAAAAAACATGCTCATCCTCGTTTGCGGAACAACAAGCATATCACCTCTTTGAACAGTAATAGATTGTCCCACTTCTATACTTCCATTTGTATGATATATAGTAACCTTCTTGGAATCTCCATTAACTAAATTTCCACCAGCAATTCCTATATAGTCCGCTGCCTTAAATCCAGGGGAGAATTTGTATTTGCCAGGCACCTTGACAAATCCATTAACCATTACAGCTTTTTCCTCAGAAAAATCGATTATATCTCCTGGTTTAAGTATTGTGGAAGAAAATATTTTAGGAGAAACAACTATCACTTCTTTCACATCATTGTTTTCCCGGGTTATTAAAATGTTTGAAATATCTGCATTCTGTTCCAACTCAATTTTTCGTTGAAGTAAATTCTGTAGAGTCTCTCCTATTTGAATAATATCATATCCTTTACCTTTTATAGCTCCTCTAAGGATAATACCTGCATCTTCGATATTACCAAATGGTACATAAATTTTATCTCCTTCAATGAATTGTGGATTCTCATCTAAATCTCCGTTGATAACAAAATTTGTATAGTTTACATATCTTTTCTCACCGGAGGCACTTTGGATTTCTATATCATATTCTTTGGCTAATTGGTGAAATCCACCCACTACATTTATAATATCTCCTAAACGACTAACTGGATCAATATTAACAAATCCAGGAAAACTTACAGCTCCAGAGATTTGAATTTTAAATCGTCTCAAGTTTATGAGGGATATATTAATTTTTGCATTGTTATATTTTTCAAGACACATTTTTTTTATTTTTTTAATAGCAACATTTAAAGATAATTTATCAACAAAGATAACACCAACAACAGGGATCAAAATTTCCCCTGTTGGGGTAATTGTTAGGAGTAATGATACAATCCCATCACTGGAAATCATATTAAATGATAATTTGTCGCCCGGGCCGACAATATATTTCCTCGGATCTATCGTTCCTTCTAAATAAACATCAGTATTACGAGTTATAAAATCTCCTGTGTTATTTTCGATTGTTACTGGGGAAGAGGTTATTCTTTTATAGGAACTAACATCAGGGATTTGCCCTTTGAGAGAAAATGCTGAAAGCAAAAAAACCAGCATTATAACTTGTAGTTTAGATTTCTTGTTCATATCCATATTTTTCTAAGTTAGCCCGGGCAATTTGATATCAAAAAATGATTGCAGAAGTTATTATATAGAAAAGAGTTGTGTCAAGATTTAGAAAAAATACTTTTTTATCCAGTGAAAACCCTATAGCAATATGAATCCTTTTTCAAATAATCTGTAATTTTTTCCCAATCTTTTTAAAGCCCTCAATTGCCCGGGATAAATGTTCCCTTTCATGGGCTGCGGAAATTTGCACTCGAATCCGTGCTTCTCCTCTAGGAACCACAGGGTAAAAGAACCCAACCACATAAATGCCTTCTAAAAGAAGATATTTTGCCATTTTTTGAGCAATACCAGCATCATAAAGCATGACAGGGACAATTGGATGAATTCCCTCTATAATATCAAAACCAGCTTCTTTCATTCCAGCCCGAAAGAAATGAGTATTTTCTTCCAGTTTATCCCGCAAATCAGTGGTTGCAGAAAGTTTTTCAAAAACCATTTTCCCCGCAGCAACAATAGACGGCGCTAACGTGTTAGAAAACAAGTATGGACGGGATCTTTGCCGAAGTAACTCAATAATTTCTTTCCTGCCGGTAGTAAAACCTCCCGATGCCCCCCCAAGGGCTTTTCCTAAGGTTGATGTAATTATATCAATTTTGTTCAACACACCATTATATTCACCGGAACCCCGACCAGTCTTACCTACAAATCCTGTGGCATGGGAATCATCCACCATAACCATAGCATCATACTTTTCTGCTAATGACACAATTTTATCTAATTTAGCGATGGTTCCATCCATGGAAAAGACCCCATCCGTTGCAATAAGCCTAAGACGTGCATTTTTAGCCTCCTTTAACTTTTCTTCTAAGTCCACCATATCACTGTTCGCGTACCTAAATCGCTGAGCTTTACAAAGACGAATACCGTCAATGATCGATGCATGGTTCAGCATATCACTTATAACAGCATCTTCTGTACTAAGAATAGTTTCAAACAGACCGCCGTTTGCATCAAAACAACTAGTATATAATATAGTGTCATCTGTACTCAAAAAAGTGGAGATGGTCTTTTCCAGATCCTTGTGTAAATCCTGTGTACCGCAAATAAATCGTACTGATGCCATCCCGAATCCATACTGATCCAGCGCTTGTTTTGCGGCAGAAATCACGTTTGGATTGTTTGCAAGACCTAGATAATTATTTGCACAAAAATTTAATACTTCACCGCCTTCAACCGTGGAAATTTCAACATCCTGGGGCGTGGTAATTGTCCGTTCAGTTTTATATAAACCGTCCTGCCGGATTTTCGAAAGAGTATCCTGATAAATATGTTTTGTTTTTTTCATCTTTTACAAAATCTGTCAGTTGTTAAGAGTTTCGATGTTCTTTTTAAGATTCCCAGTCAAGTATCACCTTGCCGCATTGACCGGATTCCATGATATCAAATCCATCCTGAAATCTATCAATGGGAAAGTGGTGTGTGATAACTTTAGATATATCAAGACCGCTTCTCAGCATTTGTGTCATTTTATACCACGTTTCGAACATTTCTCTACCATAAATCCCCTTGATATGAAGACCTTTAAAAATAATATCGTCCCAATTAATTTGCGTGGATTTTGGAAGAATACCGAGTAAAGCAATTCGTCCACCGTGATACATATTTTGAAGCATATCATTGAACGCACCCGGAGCACCTGACATTTCCAACCCGATATCAAATCCATTTGACATACTCAGTTCTTTGATCGCATCTTTAATACCACCATGGGTGACATTCAGTGCCATGGATGCCCCCATTTTTTTTGCCAGTTTCAAGCGGTAGTCATTCACATCTGTAATCACTACATGACGGGCTCCTACAAAATTGCAAATTGCGACTGCCATAATTCCAATCGGTCCTGCTCCTGTAATGAGCACATCTTCTGCGACCATTTCGAAAGAAAGAGCAGTATGTGTTGCATTACCAAACGGGTCAAAACAGGCAGCAATATCTGATGAAATCTCCGGATGGAGAGGCCACACATTTCGTTCGGGTATAACAAGATATTCTGCAAAAGCACCATTTCTATTGATTCCGATTCCGACAGTCTTATGACACAGATGTCTTTTCCCTGCCCGACAATTCCGGCAGTATCCGCAGGTAATATGCCCTTCGCCAGATACCCGATCTCCTT
>Ga0257109_1000794_pt1 | contig 10723 bp, 8 predicted proteins | sample LP_taG_8_FD_191566 | JGI IMG/M metagenome (GOLD analysis project Ga0257109, IMG submission 191566) | Marine microbial communities from Northeast Subartic Pacific Ocean, Canada - LP_J_2011_P26_2000m | ecosystem: Environmental > Aquatic > Marine > Oceanic | place: Canada: Northeast Subartic Pacific... | reverse complement strand
CGAATAACCCCTGAAAACGCCTCCGCAACGTGCTGCTTGGCCAATTCCACCGCCCTCGGCAGCGGCTCGCCCTTGGCCAAAAACGCCGTGATCGCCGCCGAATAGGTGCATCCCGTGCCCGGCGGCGACACCCCCCGAACCCTCGGCGCGGACAGTAAAAACTCCTCGCGCCCATCGTAAAACAGGTCGATCGCCTCGGTGGTTTTCATGTGCCCGCCCTTCACCAACACCGCGCAGCCGAACTGTTCGTGGATCGCCCGAGCCGCGTCCCGCATCTCCTCCGGCTCGCGCACCCGCCGCTTGGCCAAGGCCGCCGCCTCGTCGAGGTTCGGCGTCACCAGCTTGGCCAAGGGGAACAGGCGGTTGGCCAAGGTGGTCGCCGCGCTTGGCTTGAGCAGCGGCGTGCCACTGCTCGAGAGCATCACCGGATCCACCACCAGCGACAGGCGCTGGCGCTTGGCCAAGCGCCCCGCCACCGCGTCGATGATCGCCCGTGAGTACAGCATGCCGGTCTTCACCGCGCGGATCGGCAGACTGCCGAAAACGGAGTCGAGCTGCGCGGCGACGACCTTGGCCGGTGTCGGGTGAATCGCCGTGACGGCACCGGGGTTCTGCGCCGTGACGCACGTCACCACGCTGGCGCCGTGCACCCCGAGCCGGGCCAACGTCCGCAGATCCGCCTGCAGGCCAGCGCCACCGCTGCTGTCCGAGCCGGCGATCGTGAGCGCCGCGGGTTGGCTTGGCCGCGCCGCCATCAGATCGTGAACACCAGCAAAAGAAACGTCGCCAAGCCGGAGAGGATCGCCACCCAGCCGGCCTTGCGCGTCGCGGGCAGCTTCCACCACATGTACAGCCCGGTGGCAATCCACGCGATGATCGCAAAACAAACCAGGTCCACCACAAACGCCCAACTGTTGTACAACACCCCGCCCCGCCCATAGCCGTGGCGGACGTGCATCCGCGCCATCATCTCGGCGAGAGTCGTCCTCTTTTGCTCGGCCAGAAGCTGGCCCGAGTTTTTTCGGTACGTCACGCGAATGGGGTTGCGAAACTGGATGAAGTTGATCAGCACAGATTGGGGATTCTGCCGGACGTTGAACCCGCCCTTTATGCCGTTCTCGTCCAGCACACCCCGCGCCCATTCCTTGAGTTTCGGCTGCTGCCTCGGCACATCCGCCTTGAATTCCTTCTTCCAAAGCTGCGTCCACGAGTCCGGCTGATTGAACTGCCCACGAAACCAGTCGCGATGGTTGAACGTGAACGTCGACAAGGCGTAAATGAGCACCCAAGGGATCAGCAACATCCCGAGGTAGAGGTGCACGCGCCGGAAAATCAGGTTGGTGTTGTTCATCGTCTTGTCTGCGTCATACGGTGAACATGAAAAGTAGAAACAGCCCGAGGCCGACCAGCCCGCTTACGCCACCCCAAAACCGCGCCGGCTTGATCCCGAGCCACATCCAGACGCCGGACAGCACCCAGAACAGCATCCCCACGATCACCAAATCAAGGACGATTCCCCACAGGTTGGCGGCGATGCCCGGATGCCCGATGCCGTGCTTCAAGTGCAACCCGACGAGCAGTGACGCCGTCGTCGTTTTCTGCCGCTCGATGATCACCTTGTTTTCCCGCGGGTAATAATGAATCCGCTCCGACCCGATCGCCCGGTTGCGATTCACCGTGAAGCGCTCGGCAGTCAGCTTCTGATTTTGCCCGACCCAAAATGCCCCCTCCCGATCGAGGTCGCGCAGAATCTGCAACCCCGCCTCGCGCGGCTCGATGCCGTCGGAAAACACCGCCTCGTATGGCAGCTCCTCCACCTTCTCAAACTGCGCCAACGGCTTCCCGCCGCTGAAGAGGGCGTGGTGGTTGAAGATAAACGAACTCAGCGCGTACACCACCATCCACGGCGTGAGGAACAACGCCAAGTACATGTGCGTTCGCCGGATGAGCTTGCTCCAGGCAATTTTTTCCATGCTCGATTCAGGGCCGTAACGAGTGCAAAACTCCGCGCACCGTACGCCCCCAACCCACCCAGCCAACCAAAAAATACCCACGGTTGAGCAAGTCCCCGAACCCAAACGCAGGCAAACTTTGGAGTGCGGTGACAGAGCGAAGCGGCGACACCGCTTTCGGAGCGGACTCCTTATGGGACACAGATAAACGCAGATTTACAGGATTAAAAAGTGATCCCTCTAATCCCCAAAATCCTGAAAATCTGCGTCCCCACTTGAAGCTCCCAACCGAAAGCGCCGTTTCTTTGACAATTGCAAAATTTGGGCTTGCATTGGTGGGGCGGCTTTGACAGTTTTTCTTGCCTTTTTGGAGAAAAGAGGATTATTTTGAAAGCTGAATTAAGTGAAAAAGCGTTGAAATTGGTGGGCAACCCCAATGTATTGGTCAATCTGATCTCGCGGCGTGTGCGCCAATTGAACTCCGGCGGCAACAAGCCCCTGATCTTGGAGACCGCCGGGCTGAGCACCGCCGACATTGCCCTGACCGAGATCGTCGAGGGCAAAATGAAGTGGGAAACGGATCTTCCGAAGCCCAAGAGAAAATCACGCCGCCGGGTCCGCAAGGCCTGATCGCAGTAAAACGATTTACCATCAGCCAGAGGCCACGCGCCTCTGGCTGTTTTTTTTGATGGAAACCATCCTCACCAACTCGAAAGCCCGCCACGAGTATCACATCGAGGAGACGTTCGAGGCGGGTATCGTCCTGACCGGCACGGAGGTGAAGTCGCTCCGAGCCGGCAAGGGGCAGATTCGTGACGCGTTCGCCCGCGTCGAGAAAGATGAGGTGTGGCTGTACAACGTGCACATCTCCGAGTACTCGCACGGCAACACCGCCAACCACCAACCCAAGGCCGCACGCAAGCTGCTGCTGCACAAGCGCGAGATCCGCAAGCTGTTCAGCATCGCGGCGGTGAAAGGCAAGGCGCTTATCCCGCTGGCGTTCTACTGGAAAAACGGGAAGGTGAAAGTGCAGCTCGCCGTCGGCAGCGGCAAAGGCGTCGCCGACAAGCGCGAGACCATCAAGAAGCGCGACAGCGACCGTGAGCTGCAACAGACCATGATGCGCCGCCGCTGACCCGCCCGCGCTTGGCCAAGCGCCTGGCTAAAGCCGGGGGTCACTCGGCAGACTCGATGTTGACGGCTTGAACCTTAAACTCGGGGCATCCGGTGAGTCCGTCTGCGGATGAACTAAGGACGCCGTTCAACTCGAGTTCGGGGAAGTGAAAGGTCGTGAACAGGTTGCCTCTGCGTAGATCCTTTCGGTGCCGGGCAATCATCTTGATTTTCTTTCTCGGGCTGGAGAGCCAAACCGGGGAATCATCGCCAATGCCCAAGTCGGCCGCGTCTTCCGGGTGGATTTCCAGATAGTCAGTCGAGCTGAATTGGGTCAAGGGAGATCGCCGGGTCTGGGTGCCGCAGTTGTAGTGGAACAAGTGCCGGCCTGTTATCATGATGAATGGGTAGTCCTCGCTCGTTTTTTCATTAGGCTCCTCGAAGCCTGGAGCGGCGAAGTGACCAAGGCCACGATTGAAGACTTTTTGGTGCATAACCTTGGTGCCCGGGTGTTCCGTTGTCGGCGCCGGCCACTGGATCGCCTCGGCAGACTCCAGGCGTTCGTAGTTGATGCCGGCAAAGTTGGGCGTTAAGGCAGCCATCTCATCCCAAATATCGGATACGTCCCGGGAGGAAACGATGGGGTGCCCCATCGCCTCGGCCAATTCGGCGACAATGAGCCAATCTTCCTTCGCTTGACCGGGTGGCTCGAGGGCCTTGCGGATTCGCTGGATGCGGCGTTCGCCGTTGGTGTAGGTGCCGTTGGATTCGAGAAACGTTGCGGCCGGCAGGACCACGTGCGCGAGTTTCGCGGATTCGGTCATGAAAATATCCTGCACGATGAGCAACTCAAGTTGCCCCAAGGCATCCTTCACAAACTCGTTGTTGGGATCAGTGTGGGCAATGTCGGAGCCGATCATGTACATGCTGCGCACGTTCCCTTCCTTGATGGCGCGGAGCATTTTCGGGTAGGTCATGCCGGCCCTGGTCGGCACGTCCACACCCCATGCAGCGGAGACCTTTTGCTGTTGCTCAACATCACTGGCTGACTGGTAATTCGTATAAACGTTTGGAAGCGCGCCCATGTCGCAGGAGCCCTGAACGTTGTTTTGGCCGCGAAGCGGATTGATGCCGGTGCCGGGTCGTCCAACGTTACCGGTAAGCAGAGCCAGACTGGCCAGGGCCATCACGCCCTCGCTGCCGTGACTGTGCTCGGTCATCCCGAGACCGTGGACGCTCATTGCGGCATTCACAGAGGCATACAGGTGTGCGGCCGCCTCGAGCGTTTCGATCGGGATGGTGGTAAGTTCGGAACAGCGCTCGGGGGGCATCTCCGCGATCATCTGCTTGAACGGGTCGAGATTCTCGGTGCGCGTCTCCATCCACTCCGAAGACGCCTCCAAACCATCGCGAAGAACGATGTGAGCCAAGCCTTGGAAAAGGGCGACATTAGTACCGGGACGCAGTTGCAGGTGGATGTTTGCCATCTGCGCAAACTCAGTACTAATGGGGTCGGCGACGATCAGTTTCATGCCACGTCTACGTGCGCGCATGATGCGGGAGCCGGTGACCGGATGGCCGTGGATCGGGTTGCAACCCGATGCCAACAACAGGTCGGTGACGTCGATATCTCCCAGGCTGTTGGTTCCAGCGCCGGCACCGAAGACCGTCATCATCCCCTTCACGGTCGCCGAGTGGCAAACGCGGGCGCAATTGTCGACGTTGTTGGTGCCAACGACCGCCCGCATCAACTTCGAGCCGAGGTAATTTAACTCGTTGGTCGAGCGGGAAGAAGTGATCGTACCCAAGGCGTCCGGCCCGGACTCATCAAGGATCTGTTTCCAACGTTCTGTGATGAACGCATAGGCTTCTTCCCAAGATGCCTCGCGGAATTCACCGTCGTTCGTCTCGCGAATCATCGGCGTGGCGAGGCGTTCCTTGTGGTTGACGTAGGCCGATGCGAACCGGCCCTTTACACAGGCGTGCCCGTTGTTCACCGGAGAGTCGGCGGACGGCTTCATGGTCACCAACTGGTTACCCTTGATGCCGGCATCGAACTGGCAGCCGACCCCGCAAAACCCGCAGGTGGTACGCACCCACTTGTCGGGGTTTCCGGCAGCGCGCAGTTGCTTATCCTCTAGGGCGCCGACCGGGCATTCGTTCACACAGGCTCCGCAACTGACGCAATCTGAGGCCATAAACGATTCGTCGGCCCCGGCGATGATTCGGCTGGCAAAGCCACGCCCGTCGATCGACAACGCGTGGGTGACCTGCAAATCGTCGCATGCCCGTACGCAGCGCGAGCAGACGATGCACTTGCTAGGATCAAAAAAGAAAAACGGATTGGAGGTGTCGACTCCCTGCTTCGTGTTGGAGGGCTCGACGTCGTAACGCACGTCGCGGAGGCCGACCTCGGCGGCGACGTCTTGCAACTCGCAGTCGCCATTGGCGGAGCAGGTCAGGCAGTCCAGCGGATGCTCGCTCACGTACAATTCGACAATGCCCCGGCGCAGCTTCCATAGCTTGTCCGTCTGTGTATTCACGACCATGCCGTCCGCTGCGGGCGTGGTACAGGATGCGGACGTGCCGGGGCGCCCCCCTATCTCCACGACGCACATGCGGCAGGAGCCAAAGCCCTTCAGTTCCCGCGAATCGCACAGTGACGGAATCGACAGGTCGGCGTCCCGAGCCACCTGCATGATCGTTTGCCCGGACTCGGCCTCGATCGTTTTGCCGTCGATCGTCAAGGTGATGGAATCTTCGCTCATGCCGATGGGGTTTGGATTTTACTTTATTTCACGGGCATGTCCACCCTTTTGGCAAACGCGTCCGGCCATTTTTGCATCGTGGAGCGGATTGGATTCATGGCCAAAGCTCCAAACGCGCACAGTGACGTATTCGTCATCACCTCGTCCAAGTCATCGAGAAGGTCGCGGTCTCCCTCTCGTTCATCGCCGGTTCCTATCCGGTTCAACATTTCCAACGCGCGCTGGGTGCCGATGCGGCAGGGCGTGCATTTGCCGCAACTCTCGGCGGTAAAGAATTCCATCCAGTGAATTGTCTCTCGGCGCGGGGAAAAGTCCTCCCCGTAACAGACGAATCCGCCGTGACCGAGCAGTCCGCCGCCGTCGGACAAGCCCTCGAAGGACAGTTCAACGTCGTCCAGTTCACTTGTGCGGAACACGCTTCCCAGCGGCCCTCCGACCTGAACAGCAGTAACACCCTCCACACCGGAATACTCGCGCATCAACTCCCCGACCGTACCGCCAAACGGTACTTCGACACAGACCGGGCGCGGCACCTTGCCGACGATTTGCGCCACCACGGTTCCCCTGCTTTTTTCCGTACCAAGGGCGGCGACTGTTTCCTCGCCTTCCCGAAGTATTGCAGCGGCCATGGCCAAGGTCAGCACGTTGTTGACGATGGTTGGCTTGCCGAAAAGACCCTCCTGGGCAGGAAACGGCGGACGAGCACGGACTTCGCCTCGGCGACCTTCCAGACTTTCGAGCAACGCGGTCTCCTCGCCGCAAACATAGGAACCCGCGCCGGCGTTGATTTCCATGTCGAACGCATCACCAAAAACACCATCGGCCCTGGCGTCATCGATTGCCTTCTGCAACGTGGCCGTGGCCTCTGGATATTCGCTCCTTAGATAAACGTGACCGTAGGTGGCGCCGATTGCCTCGGCGGTAATGAGTATGCCCTCGATGAGCGCGTGCGGGTCGCCCTCGATAATCATTCGGTCGATGAACGTTCCGGCGTCACCCTCGTCGGCGTTGGCCACCACGTATTTGACCTCCGACGTTTCCTTCGCCGCCGCACGCCACTTGAAGTGTGCGGGAAAACCGGCTCCACCACGGCCGCGCAAACCAGCCTTCTCCACAGCTTCCAAAATTCCCTCGGAGCCAAGCTCGCGCGCCTTGGCCAAGCCGGCGTAGGCCCCGAGTTCCTTCATCCCTGCCAGATCGGTCGGGTGACATTCGCCTAGGCGGTTCATGGTGAAGCGAGTCTGGTTTTTCATCAAATCCAGTTCCGTCACCGGGCCAAGAAATTTGTCGTGCTTGGTCAAGTCGCCCGAGGCCACCGCTGCACAAACCAACTCCACCTCGTCACAATTGACCGGACCAAAGGCAACACGCTGTTCACCGGCTTCCACCTCAATCATGGGTTCGAGGTGGAACAAGCCCCGGCTACCGGTACGCACAAGTGAGTCCTCCTCGCCGAGCAATTCTACCAAGCGCTTGGCCAAGCGCTCGCTGCCAAGCTCGATGCTTGCCGTGTCCATGCTGACGAAGAACGTGCAACCATCCGCCGCCGTGCCGGACTTGGCCACCGGGGCCATCAACGCCTCGTTCTCGATCGTGATGGGGCCACATGCGCAACGGCCTGTGCAGTGGATCATGTCCACGCTTTTGCCATCGTCTTTCAAGCCTTGGAAAACTCGCGCAGCACCCCGCGCGCGACATGCCTCACCCATGCATACCTTGATGCTCAAGCTATCCTTCGAGAGGTCAGAATAATAGCCGATCACGCCACGCACCTTGGCGGCAGTTGTGTTGTGTTCCACGGCAATTTCACGGAGACGGTCCGCCCCCGGCATGCCGTTCGCAGCAATCTCTTCACGCAATGCCTCGAGCAACTCGGGTCCAGGTCGACCAGGATCCCACAACGGTCTGCCCTGTAAACCGACTGAATCAGCATCAGCTTTGGGCTCTGTACCATTACCGGATTTCATTCGATTAATTCAATGAACATCAAAAAAAAAGTATTCACTGAAGGAGGGGAATTCTGGAGCAAGAAAAGGCTCAAGTCGAGCTAGGAGTCGGAGGACTAAACCTTCAAGTTTTGCAGCCGATCCGGTGCTTCAACTCCTTAAGCCGGGGTTAGCATGTTGCCCGAACCTAAGTAAAGCTAGAAGCGCGGCCAACATCAACCAGGTGGAGGTCAAAAAAAGCTGTCTCATTGTTGCGCGAGTCTATTGCATTTTGGCCTGCGTGTCGGCGAAGGCCTTGCCGATTTGGCCGAGGATCTTGGAGGAACCCAGGTAGTGGTAGGCAGCGTTGGAGATACCGGTCTCCAGGATGCGTATTTCCTCCTTGGTGAAAAGGTCGGCCTTGTAGGCTTCCACAAGTTTCCTTCTCTCCTCGGCGCTTAGGGTCTTGTCATTGCCTAGGCTCCGGCGCTTGGCGTTCACCTTGCCCATCCGCGATGAAAGCTCGGAGAGCTGGTGGTCCCAGTAGTTTTCGGTAAACACGGCCGTAACTTTGCCCTTGAACTCAGGCAGCTTCGCCGGAGTAGCCATGGCCTTACGGAATTCGCTGTGAATGCCCGCATACCGTTTCTGGTCCGGGCCATACTTTTCGACCGGGCCGCCTACACCCATGACGCCGATGACAAAGGGCAGTTTCGGCGCGGAGAGATCCTTGCGCACATCCCGGATGAAGTGGACCAGCACCTCACTGTACTGGGCATAGCCGCCGGGCTGTGCGCGGTTCGGGTAGGTGCCGCGGTCCACCATGTCGTTCCAGCCCTGAAACCAGACGAAACCGGCCAACTCATAGCCTGCCTTGACGTCGTAGGCCGGGTAGACGCGCTTGATATTGCCCAGCACCTTTTTGATATGCTCCATCATCAGGCGATAATATTGTCCGGTCTTCTTGGCGCGATCGGCCTTGGCCTGAACGAGGTCCTTGCCTTGTTTCTTGAGGTTCTCCAACTGTTGGGCGTTGAACTCGTAGGGACCGGCGCTGGGTGGACGGAAATCCGTGTTCAACGACTTGCCGCCCCAGGCGGTCTTGATGACCAGGATAGGCTCATCCACGTGCTGTTGCATGTAAATGCCGAAGGTCAACTCCGGCCCGATCTTCGGATCACGACCCGAGGCGCCGTACCCCGCGGTCAATCGACCATGCCGCTCGCCCTCCGGCGCCGCCGGATCGACCGACGAAATCCACACGTTTTGGCAAACCTTGGGCGTGCCGTCTGCGTTGCGGATCGCCTTGAGGATTGGCGCGGTTTTTGGGTCCATGCCGATGTGGTCGAACGTCCTTACTTGGGCATGGCCCTGCATGTTCGATTGGCCGACAAGGAGGTAGACCTTAAGCGGCCCGCCGGCCGCCTGCATGGCCGTGCCGCAAATGGCAAGTCCGCCTACCACCAAAAGAAGGATTTGTCTTTTCATCGTGAGTTATTCAATTGTTGTGATTAGGAGTTGTTTCATTTTTAGATATTAGTCCTCTTTAATTTCAATTCGAAAAAAAACACTGCTCCCTGACTCAACTTTTAACTCCAACTCCACTGGGGATGGCCATTTGTAATCACTTGGTAATTTGCTAGTGACAGTGCTTTTTCTCCAAGTCTTCATATCTTCCGATCCATGGACAGATAGCTTTGGTGTTTTAATAAAAGGCTCATATTCCAATCCATCGAATTCCAAAAGATTCGTATTGGGATCGAAAAATCCTGTGATTTTCTTTGGCCTGAAGATCTTCGCCTCGACAGTAAATCGATCTATAACCTCGTACTCCCCTCCCTCAAAGTAATCATGCTGGCGCCAACTTAATAACCCCTCCTCATGCACGCCGAATTTTATTTCATGAGGCATACGAGCGCCGCCGCGTAGCAGAAATGTCTTTTTGGAAACGAACTTAATTTTCTCCCAATCAAAAGTCTGTCTGAAATCAACCGACAGTTTCACCGAGCCATCCTCAATGGTAATGTCAGCAATCTTGGGCTTTGCTTTATTTTCCAGAATTTCAATTTTCTCAAAACTTGAACGTATACCCCCCTCATCACCAGTCTCCCTATAACCAATAATTCTGACGCTCATATTCTCAATAAGGAAACTGTCGTTTTCAGGATGATCAATCCTTAAATCGATGCTTCCTTTGTGAACTGTCGGGGGAGCGCCTTCACCACTGTTTTTCCACGTGCCTTCTATTCCAAGTCTGTAGTGGGCCGGTATGGTACGATCTTGCCCTGCACTTCCAGACAATCCCGGGATGCCCTTGCGGAATTCCTCGGGGTGCCATGATGTTTTAATAATTGTACCCTCTATGTTTAAAGGCCCAAGAGGTTTGATTGGCCCCGCAAATGAAGAACTGCTCTCAAGGAACAGAAAAAACAAAAATGTCAGTAAGCATGGTAATTTCATTTGCCTTCTTCCGGAATCAAAATACACGAGCTTCACCGTCAAAACCAATAATCATGGCATTGGCCGAACGCCACCGTTCGATAAAAAGATAAATCTGCTTCACATCGGCTTCCTCCATCTCTGCCAGCAATTCTTCGGAGATGCCCTCCTCCATCGATGGTTCGAAGATGAACTCCTCCCAAAAGTTGTGATGCCCCGGAGCGTAGGTCTGCGAGAACCAGCCCTTGAGGACCAGGGGTTCATCGAGCAGGCCGGTGATGGTGGTCTGCTTCCATGCCTTGAGTGGGGCGGTGTAACCGGCGGTAGGTCCGGTGGGGTGAGGCGGCCAAAAGAATTCTATTTCGATTTTTTTTCCATCCTTTCCCTCTACCAGGCGATCCTGCGGTAAATCGTCGGGGCTGATTGTCTCGTTCGGATCAAAGGCTGACAACTGAATCTCCTCGGTCTTGACCGACTTGTAGGTTGGCTTGCCCGTTTGCCAGTCGATGGAAAGATTTTCCAAGGG
>Ga0257109_1000790_pt1 | contig 10745 bp, 11 predicted proteins | sample LP_taG_8_FD_191566 | JGI IMG/M metagenome (GOLD analysis project Ga0257109, IMG submission 191566) | Marine microbial communities from Northeast Subartic Pacific Ocean, Canada - LP_J_2011_P26_2000m | ecosystem: Environmental > Aquatic > Marine > Oceanic | place: Canada: Northeast Subartic... | reverse complement strand
GTGTTTGAAACATCGAGCGGATGAACTATTGCTTTACCGCCGTTTTCTTTAATGTTTTTTACGACAATTTCGAGATCTGCTACTGTCCGGCTGGCACAGACGACTGTTGCACCATTCGTTGCAAAAACTTCTGCGATGGCACGGCCAATTCCCTTCGAAGCACCGGTTACAAAGACGGTTTTTCCATTGAAATCAGGCATGTACATTTTCCTTGATATCAGTGAGATTGGAAACACCTCGAATGGCTATGGATTTGTCAATTCTTCTAACAAGACCTTGCAATGTGCGCCCCGGACCTACTTCCACCATTTCGCTGATTCCAGCATCCCGGATTGCCTCCACCGTAGAGGTCCAAAGTACCGGATTGTCTAATTGTGCAAGAAGATTTTGTCGGATTTCATCCGGATCTTTTGTTTGCTTGGCTGTCACATTCATTACCACAGGGAAATTAGGCTCGTTCAAAGTTTGTAGTTGTAAAGCTTCAGCTAGCTTCTCTTTCGCAGGTTCCATTAGAATGGAATGAAAAGCGCCACTGACGTTTAGCTCGATGGTTTTTCGAGCGCCTGCATTTTCTGCCAGTTTCATAGCTTGCCTCACTCCATTCAAATCCCCGGAAATTACGATTTGATTGTGAGAATTAAAATTAGCAGGTTGAACTATTCCTGTTGCGGATGCATCATCACATATTTGCACGATAGCATCCTCATCCAATCCGATAATGGCAGCCATAGTTCCAGGTTGTGTTTTACCTGCTTCCTTCATTCCTCTGCTACGGACTTTTACCAGTTGTAATCCTTCCGAGAACGAAAAAGAACCGGCCGCAGCTAAAGCTGAATATTCCCCTAGACTATGACCCGCTGCCAAGGATGGAATGATACCATCCTTCATCAGTAGCTCGGCAAGGACAACGCTTACTACATAGAGGGCAGGCTGAGTGAATTCAGTCTGCTTTAACTTCTCTTCAGGACCTTCCAAAATCAAGGAAGACAGATTCATATCCATGATTTCATCTGCTTCTTCAAATCGCATTTTACCGATTAGAGTTTCGTTGTATAGATCCTGTCCCATCCCGACTTTCTGGGAGCCTTGTCCAGGAAAGATAAATGCCAAGTTGTTCAAAATGTAGTTCCCCAGCGAATCAAGGTGCTGCCCCATGTAAATCCAGCACCAAATGCTGCTAACAGGATGTAATCACCAGTTTGAACACGTCCTTCCTCAACCGCTTCAGCAAGACCGATGGCGATAGTAGCTCCGGTGGTATTGGCATATTTATCAATATTAATCAAAACTTGATCTGGGGATAAACCAAGACGCTTTACGCATGCATCAATGATACGCTTATTCGCCTGATGAGGGATGAAAAGTTTTATATCATTTCCGGTAAGACCGTGCTTCTTCAGGATATCTGAAGAAATATCTGCCATACCTTTTACAGCAAATTTGAATACTTTTTTACCATCCTGTTTGACGAAATGCATCCGCTCTCTGACCGTTTTTTCTGTGGCTGGATGTATGCTTCCACCGCCGGGTAAACAGAGATATTTTCCACCGCTTCCATCTGTAAAAAGTAGGGAATCGATGATATAGTTTTCATCCTGAGATGGTTCTAAAAGTACACCTCCCGCACCATCACCAAACAGAACGCAAGTAGCTCTGTCCTCATAGTCAAGAATGGATGTCATTGTGTCGGCGCCGAGGACAATTACTTTATTATATCTTCCAGACTCGATAAGATTGACTCCAGTTTCCAGAGCGAAGAGGAAGCCTGAACAGGCGGCGGAAAGGTCATATCCCCAGGCGCTAGAAGCTCCGATGGCATCCTGAACAAGAGCTGCTGTAGAAGGGAGCAGCATGTCAGGGGTGACAGTCCCGATGATTATGACATCAATATCATCTGCAGAAATATCTCGCTTCTGAAGGATCTCCCTGGCTACGTGAATACACATGTCTGCTGTTGCTTGACCACTTTCTACAACTCGCCTTTCGGAAATACCTGTACGTGATACAATCCACTCGTCATTTGTATCAACTAATTTTTCAAGATCGTGGTTCGTCATTACTTTTTCGGGGAGATATTTCGAGGTTGTGGAAATTGTAGCTCTAATTTGGTCTGTCATTAAATTATCTCGATTTGAGCCACGGTTCGTGAAATTCCAACGCGAATAGATTCTACCAATTTTTCTTTTACACTTTGTGCTGTGGATAAAATAGCGTTTTTTATGGCTCGAGCAGGAGATGCTCCATGGCAAATCATGCAGATGCCTTTAATACCTAATAGAAAACTACCTCCAGATTCTTCATACTCATACTCACTAATTATATCCGTAAAAATATCGTTTAGCGCAGATTTATCAATGTTTCTTTCATCAGAAATTAGCTGACTAGTTACCTCACGGTGGACATGATGAATCCAACCCTCAGCGAACTTTAGTAGATTATTTCCAACAAAACCGTCACAAACAACAACATCTATATTGCCTTTAAAGAGATCTCGTGCTTCTACATTCCCTTTGAAATTTGGCAGAACCTTAGAAAGGAGAGAATGTGCTTCTACATATTCTTCCCGACCTTTATTAGCTTCCTCGCCGATATTCAGTAAACCTACTTTGGGCTTTCTTACCCCATGCATATGATTCATGTATTCCGAAGCCATTATAGCAAATTGTAAAAGATGTCGGGCTTTGACCTCTGTATTGGCTCCTACGTCGCATAAAACTATACCTTTAGCTCCAACAGGTAAATAGACAATTATAGCTGGTCTTCTTACCCCTTCAATCCGACCTAGCAGAAGAAGTGCTGAGGAAAGAATAGCGCCAGTACTTCCCGCACTCACAAAAGCGTCGGCTTTACCTTGTTTCACAAGTTTAATACCTTGAACTAGAGAAGAATCCGGAAACTTTTTTACTACTTGTGAAGGTCGAACAGTGGAGTCTGCTACTTGTGAAGCAGGGTGTATTTTGATGAGATCTTTATTCCAGCCATATTTTTTCAGTTCTTTTTGAATTTTCTGTTTTTTCCCGGTGAGAATAATCCGCAATTTGTCTTTACTTTCTGCAACTGCTTGAACTGCTCCCTGAACGATTGCAGGTGGAGCATGATCTCCACCCATTGCGTCAACAGCTATTATCATTTGAGTAGTTTTTAATCAGATGAAGAGATAACCGGCCGACCCCTATAGTAGCCGCAGTTTGGACAGACACGATGAGGTAATTTGGCCTGGTTACATTGAGGGCAGGTAGACAATTGAGGTGCTTTTGCTTTCCAATGAGTCCTACGTTTACGTCCCCTTGTTTTTGACTGTCTTCGTTTTGGTAATGCCATTTTAGTTCTCCGTTGTTAATAATTTATTTTTTTTCAATGCTTCCCAACGATCGTCAGTTTGACTCTCTAAACACAAACAATCTTGATTATTTAGATTAACTCCGCACTTAAGACATATTCCTTTACAGTTATTTTTGCAGAGATTTTTCAAGTTATTTTCAATCGCAATCGCGTCCCTGATTGAAGGGCCCAAATCAACTTCAATTTGACCTGGGTTTAAAACGATAAGATCTGCATCATCGCTTTCTGAAAGAGGAGAATCATTGGAGATAACCATTATTTCAAAATTTGCATTAACCTTGTCTTTATATTCGGTTAAACATCTATCACACGATTTAAGAACGGGAAAAGATAGATTTCCAATGACTCTATAATCATCTGTAATAGGACTTATGGAAAGTTGAACTGGAACAGAATCGATCTGGATATTGTCTTCGACCCCAATTCCCTTGGTGTTTATATTTACTACCCCTAACGGTACCAACGCATCTAATTCAGATATTTTGAGTTTCATAACGGTGCTGAAATTAATTGTTTTGCCTCGTACCTACAAGCAATCACTATGACAGGCAGTCTGTGCAAAAAAGGGGGCAAAATCGCCCCCTTTTTACAATCTGTAGAGTTATCCTATGAACTTTGAGAATTACTATCTTCTTCAGAACCAGAACTGTCCTCTTCTTCACTCGTTGGTTCTTCTATCTCAGATGCTTCATCGGTTTTTTCAGAGTCGCTCTCAAGTTCAGCAGACCACTCCTCAGCTTCCTCTTCAGCTTCCAATTCTTCTTCATCTTTCCGCTCTAGGAGATTATCATCATCAGAGCGTTTTTTGAGAATCACCAAAGCAATGGTTTGGCCTGCCACTTCGATACACAATGCATAAGAAAGTATGGCCCAAAAGATAACAAAAAGAGAAATAGCGATAAATGCTCCACCTATATATTCCATCGTACCTTCTGGCTCATACAAGAAGAAATCAGGAGCTTGCCAATGCATTAAACTTGCTGGCCCGGCCATGAATGTATCACCAATTACCCAGCCAATCATACGAGCTAACTTATCGCCCATGAGCCATTCCTTGCCAAAGATACTATTTACAAGATTATATCCTTCAGTCATAAAAAAGTAGAAGACGACTGTACCGATAGCCACCAAGCCGTAAATTAAGGGGAGATATAACAGTACTCTCCATATCTGAGACCAAGTGATTGAATAGACTTGGAAAACAGCTCCCATGGTGTCTTCCTCCATGGCTCCAACAATAGCATGAGTGAAGAATGTGGAAATCATGAGAACTACCATAGTATAAACAACGAATACAGATCCTGCGAACCAGAGGAGATACGGGATCCCAAAAAATAGTTCACCCAAATAAGGAATCTTGCCGATAAGAGCAAAGATGATTGCCATGATGACAAAAAAGGCGGCGATAATAATAATGGAAAGATGTGTAAAAACAGGTGCGTGCCAATGTTTCTTTACAAACTTCCAGGCATCCCGGGAGGAGTAAAATTCATCTCCTTTAAGTTGTTTGTAAGTAATTCTGGCAACAGCAGTTGCACCCAAAACTAAACAGATTAGCCCACCTAGAATACCCATAACAGACAGGATTGTTGCTCCCCAACCTGTTTCCTCAATACCCATTATTACTGTTTGAAGAGCAACGGGAGGTGGTATAATACCAAAATTTTCCCACGCATCGCCAAATGTCCCTCCTTGAGCCATCAATGCAAAATAAGAAAATATGCAATAGATAACATAACCCACATAAGTGGCTTGCATCATCGTCCAGATTTTCTTACCGCTTAACGCCAGGCGGGGAGCCCGGAAAATATCGCGGACATCAAAGTATAGATTCATTGGTCCCATGTTAACCTCCTTGATCTAGTTTACAGGTCTTCTCGAACTTGGTCAATCCATGTCTCGAAATTGGTAATTGAATGAATAGCATTTGAAGCATTTTGTGCCTCTATCATTGTAGAAAAAGTTCCTACTCGAACTCGGTACCAGACAGTGTTATTCTTTTCCTGGTAACCCTTCTGAATATATGCGTCAAAGCCCAAGTCTACAAGTGTGTCGGCGACAGCTTCGGCACTTCTAAGAGTGGGAGAGGCAGACACCTGGATGGTTAAGTAACGGCTTTGTGAAGGTGCATAAACAGGAACCTCTTCAGGTACAATTTCTTTTACTGCATCCGGTTCATCAGGAGCTTCCTTTTCATTTTCTGTTATTTTTGTAATAGCAGGACCTTCATCATCAACCTCTTCTTCGAGCAAACCAAGAACTTTAAATTCTGTTCTTCGGTTGTGTTGACCTGCTTCTGGAAGAAAAATACCATTATCGTCGGTGTCCTTGACCTTTAGATTCTCTTCGCCATAGCCATGCGCTTGCAGTCGTTTTTTATCAATCCCTTTTTCCTCTAAGTACTTGACCACACTTTCGGATCTTCGTTGCGACAGCGACTTGTTGTAGCTATCTCGCCCTTGGCTATCTGTATGCGCACTAATCTCAATAATTATTCTTGGGTTCTCCTGCAAAATAAGTAATAGCGTTGTGTCTAAGGTGTTTTTCGCCTCATCTGTTAAAGACGCCTTGTCTGAAGAATAATAAATATTGGCAAGTTCTATTGGTTCTTTGGGAATTGGGTGAAGCACCAATTTGGACATATCCAGTGAATCCGATTCTGAAAACACAATATCGTCTTTCTGTCCTTCTACAGGTTCTGAGTCAGTGATTGGGGGTTGTGGTTCGGAGACTTTTGGTGCCGTAGTTTCAGCTATTTGCGGAGCAGTTACGTTGAAGGTGTATTTCTTACTTGCCGCTCGTTCGCTACCATCAAATACCACAACCTCGAAAATGTAACTTCCAGCTTTATCCGGTAGAAAGGTCAGCTCATTTCCGCCTGAAGTAATTAAAAGATCCGAATAAGTAAGATTACTTTCCTCGGGAAACTCGTACACAATCCAGTCAAAAGAGGCGTTTTGTACATCGTGAGGCGGTTGAACCAGTATAGAATAATAGTGGTCAACCTTCGCTTCATGTGAAACGTCTTTACTGCATGAAGATAAGGCAAGAAAAGAGAGAAGAATTGGGAAGAACCAACGTTTCCTTCCTGTGATTATTGTTTGCAGAGGTCTCATCAATCGGTGAGAATTTCGTCGGCGGAGAAGAAAAATGCAACCTCTTTTGCAGCATTCTCATCTGAATCGGATCCGTGGACGGCGTTGTTCTGAACAGACTCAGCGTACAACTTTCGAATAGTACCAACATCTGCGTCGGCAGGATTGGTAGCACCAATGGTCTCTCGCCACGCTTCCACCGCATTAACCTTCTTCAGTGCAGCAACTACGCAAGGTCCGGAAGTCATGAATTCCACCAGATCATTGTAGAAAGGTTGCTCCTTATGAACAGCATAAAATCCCTCTGCTTCTTCTTCAGTCATGTAAATCTTCTTCATGGCAGCAATGTCAAATCCGGCTGAGAGAATGTGGTCAATTATTTTACCCGTAAATCGATTACCAACAGCGTCTGGTTTTATTATAGCGAGAGTCATGTTACTCAAAATGAACTCCTTTCATCGAGAACTATTTTCATGGTTTTCCCAATATCCGCCGGACTTTCAACTACCGTAATCCCTGCATCTGTGAGAGCTTTCATTTTTTCAGCTGCTGTCCCTTTGCCTCCTGCGACGATGGCTCCTGCATGCCCCATTCTCCTGCCGGGAGGAGCAGTTTGTCCGGCGATGAAAGCTACAATCGGCTTGTCAAAGTTATTATCTATTGTCCATTGAGCCGCTTCTTCTTCTGCTGAGCCGCCTATTTCTCCGATGAGAACTACACCTTCTGTGTTTTCATCCACGGCGAAGAGCGAAAGGAGATCAATGAAGGTACTACCGATAATCGGATCACCTCCGATCCCTATGCAAGTGGATTGACCCAGTCCAACTTTTGTAAGTTGATCCACAGCTTCGTAAGTAAGCGTCCCGCTTCGCGAGATGACTCCGATGGACCCCGGTGTGTGAATGAAGCCCGGCATAATACCAACCTTAGCTTCTCCGGGAGTAATGACACCGGGACAGTTTGGACCTACCAGTTGTGTACCGGTTTTCCGAAGATGATTTTTCGCCTTCACCATGTCGGCTGCCGGAATTCCCTCTGTGATACAGATGACTAGATCGATTTCGGAATCAGCAGCTTCCGTTATTGCTGCGGAAGAGAATTTAGGAGGGACAAATATAATGGATGTGTTGCAGCCGGTTGATTCTTTTGCCTCTTCCACAGTGTTAAAAACGGGAATACCGAGAAGAACCTGTCCACCTTTTCCCGGAGTTACTCCTGCAACTACAGGTGTGCCATATTCCAGCATTTGTTCCGTGTGGAAAGTTCCTTCTTTGCCAGTTATACCCTGAACTAAAAGTCGAGTATTGCTGTTTACCAGGATGCTCATGCCGTATCTCCCGCGGCTCTGACAGCTTTTTCTGCTCCATCACTCAAACTTGAGGCGACGATAAAATCGAGAGGTGAATTCTTGAGAAGTACGGCAGCTTCCGTTGCATTGGTCCCTTCAAGTCTTACCACCACTGGTACTTTCACTTCCATGTCAGAAAGAGCGTCAATCACGCCTTGCGCCACACGGTCACAACGGACGATTCCGCCAAAGATATTGATAAGGATTGATTTCACAACCGGATCGCTTAAAATAATTCGGAAGCCGTGAGCTACAGTCTCAGAATTAGCCACACCACCTACATCGAGGAAATTTGCAGGATCGCCGCCAGAAAGCTTTATAATATCCATAGTGGACATAGCTAATCCAGCGCCATTCACCATGCAACCCACATTGCCATCCAACTTAATATAATTGAGGCTGTACTTGGACGCTTCAATCTCGCTGGGAAGTTCTTCAGAAAGATCGCGCATTTCAGCAATTTTGGGATGGCGAAAAAGGGCATTATCATCAAAGTTCATTTTGGCGTCCAAAGCTATCACCTCTCCCGACTCGGTAACCACCAGCGGATTGATTTCTGCTAGAGAGCAGTCGCTTTCGATGAATGCTTTCCAAAGTGCCAGCAAAGTTTCAGCTCCGTTTTCAGCCTGATCTCCTGAGAGGTTCAGCGCTTCTGCAAGATTCATCGCTTGCTGAGTTGTAAGACCATCTTCTGGCTCAATCCACTCCTTAACAATCTTTTCCGGTGTTTCTGCTGCAACCTTTTCGATCTCCACGCCGCCTTCCGTGGAAACCATGAAAACGTACTTTTCGGTAGAGCGGTCGAGGACAATTCCGGCGTAAAGTTCATTAGCAATATCGATTCCTTCCTCAATCAGGAGGCGCTTGACTTCTGTTCCATCAGGACCGGTTTGGTGAGTAACAAGATTCATACCGAGTATCAGCTCCGCATTCTGCCGGACTGCCTTAATGGAATGAGCAATTTTGACACCCCCGCCTTTGCCGCGGCCGCCAGCGTGGATCTGAGCTTTAACTACAACCATATCACAACCCAGCTTTTCAGCCGCGTCCACTGATTCGTCAACAGTAAACGCCGGAAAGCCGGTTGGAGTTGGAACGTTATAGCTTCTGAGAATTTCTTTTGCTTGGTATTCGTGAATTTTCATCGTCCATTTGTAATAGTTGTTCCGGATTTGCCTTGAATAGCATTTGCTACTTCAGGTATGGAAGTAATGACAACTTTTTGACCATGATATTTTAGGAAATATAGTGCAGCTTCTATTTTTGGTGCCATGCTTCCGGCTTGAAATTGACCTTCTTTTAAATAACCTTTTAACGCTTTAGCACTAACGGCAGATATAGGTTTTTGAGAAGGACTATTATACTCCAAATATACACAATCAACATCGGTAATAATCCACATTTCTTCTGCTTTCAGGATGCGTCCTAGAAGTGCGGCAGCGTAATCTTTATCAATTACAGCATCCAATCCATCTAAGTTATCATCATCTTTAATAAACACCGGAATACCACCTCCGCCGGAAGCAATTACTATGGTACCTCTGTCAATTAGCGCCTTGGTGCTCTTACCATGCATGATGTATTGAGGTAGTGGACTTGGCACCACTCTACGCCATTCGCCTCGGTTTTGTTCAGCGATTTTCCAACCGAGTTTTTGCGAAAGCGGATTTATTTCATCTTTTGTGTAGCGAGGTCCGATAAACTTTGAAGGGTTATTAATAGCAGGATCATCTTTATCTACTACTACTTGAGTTATCATCGTAACCACTTCCCGGTCAATGCTCTCTTTTTTCAACTCATTTTGAAGCGACTGTTCAATCATGTAACCGATACTTCCTTGAGTCCCGGCGACGCAGACCCCAAGCGGAAGAGGAGGGACTATGTCATGTGTCAAATCCATCCTAAGAAGTTCGTCACCCACTTGAGGTCCATTTCCATGAGTTATGCAAAGATTATAACCTTCATGAACAAAGTTCATTATAGATGCCAAGCTTTCCCGAGTGTGAGCAAACTGTGCAGAAATAGTCCTAGCCTCTCCGGAGGGTGAAATGGCATTTCCGCCGAGAGCAATAACAGCAGTCTTGGGAGGAGCTAAACTCATCCGAGAAATGGTTTTAAAACATAAGCTAAATCAGGTGAGCCAATTTCCGCCAGATCGTAAGTAACTCGGACAGACGGTTTATCGATAGAGATGATTCGCCGAAGATCAATAGGCGTTCCAATTACGACTACGTCGCAATCTACCGCATTGATGGTTGCCTCCAGATCCTTCACCTGCTGACCTCCGTAACCCATTGCAGGGAGAACTTTTCCGATGGCTGGATATTTTTCGAATGTATCTGCAATAGTGCCTTCGATCCACGGACGTGGGTCAATGATCTCAACCGCGCCGAACTTTTCTGCGGCAACTGTACCGGCGCCAAACTTCATTTCTCCATGAGTAAGTGTAGGACCATCTTCAATGACTAGACATCGCTTACCGGAAATGATTTCTGAATCATCTACTGAAACTGGAGAATTTGCCTCGATAACTGTCGCTCCGGGATTTACAGCATCGATGTTTTTTTTCAGTTTTGCCACATCCTCTTGGCGTGCGCTGTCCATCTTATTGATGACAACAACATCTGCCATGCGCAGATTCGATTCACCAGGGAAGTATGACATCTCATGTCCCGCTCGGTGCGGGTCGGCGACCACAATGAACAAATCAGGTTTGTAAAAAGGGAGATCGTTATTACCGCCATCCCACAAGATAACATCCGCTTCTTCTTCAGCTTGATCCAGAATCGCTTTATAGTCCACTCCGGCGTAAACCACAGAACCTCGAACAATATGCGGCTCGTATTCTTCCATCTCTTCGATAGTACAGTCGTGAAGTTCCAAATCTTCCAGAGTGGAAAATCGCTGGACTTTCTGCTTGGCAAGATCGCCGTACGGCATAGGATGCCGAATAGCCACCA
>Ga0257109_1000789_pt1 | contig 10746 bp, 11 predicted proteins | sample LP_taG_8_FD_191566 | JGI IMG/M metagenome (GOLD analysis project Ga0257109, IMG submission 191566) | Marine microbial communities from Northeast Subartic Pacific Ocean, Canada - LP_J_2011_P26_2000m | ecosystem: Environmental > Aquatic > Marine > Oceanic | place: Canada: Northeast Subartic... | reverse complement strand
CCTAAGCCCGAATAACCGCGACTTATTCGGGAGTACCACACCGGACCGAGCAGCGCCACCAATTTTTTTTCAGGAAACGGTGTTTCAGTGGCGGCGATGTGTGCCGAGTCGCACGAACCATGCCGCTACGCTGGCGACGAAGGGGGGGGTACTGAGGGGTGTTCGTTGCCGTCTTCTAGGCCAGGGGGGCTTCTCAGTAGGTTCGCCCTAGCCGTCTGCTTCCTCCATTTCTTGGCGAGAGAGGCACCAGCTGCCGGTCTACTTCGCTATCTGAGGTACAGGTACTCCAGGACCTGGTCTCTGAGGACCACGAGGACCTTAGCCTGGTTGGCGGTGAGACGGTTCGCCGCATCGCGGTATGCGCGTTCAGTCTCAGAGATCGCCCGGGCGAGTCCATCACCGGTTGGGCGTTCCCCATCCTCCAGCCGCTCGAGAAGGTGGTTGTAACCGAACTCCATCGCATTCATCAGCCAGGTGTCAGGCGAGAATCGGGGCACATTCCTCAGATCACGGTACGGAGTAGAGGAGTTCCGGCCACGCTCGACCTGTGACTTTAGGATGTGGAAGGTCGCGTGCCGCAGCATCTCCTTTCGCTTCAGTCCGAGCGAAAGGTAGACACTGGCGTGAGCGTTCGGCTCAAACGCCCAACCCATCCACATCCAGGACACCCAGTTGTCGAGCCCGTTGTCGATGTCGCCGCGTACGGCACTACTGGTCACCGTCCTCCGCGCCACATTGCCCACATCCCACCACACGTCGTGGACGTCATGGTGCACCGGAGCGTCGAGTCCATAGCGGAGCATGAACTGCGCACCGAGCGAGGCCGCCCACCGGCGTGCCTCGAAGCATTCTCTGGCCCGTAGCTGCGAGATCGGATCCATAATGCAGGGCGCGTTCGGGTTGTTCCGATCCTTGTCCCCGTCGCTGAGAGCGTCCACGGCGCGCCTCAGCAGCACTACCGACCGCCCACGGTACAACTTGTCCAGGGCGTTACGCGCGCGTCCGTCCCGATAGCTGAGGAGGTATTCCGGCACCGGCACGTCCGGCATCCAGTCGAGGTTGTTCTCCTCGATGGACCAGACCGGGAATTTCACCGCCACCTCTGTCCTCCACATGTCGATGCGCCGGAGGTCCTCCGACGTGAGATCGGCCGGCCACTGGTCCGCTCCGAAGGTGTTGATGGCGAACTCGTAGTCCGTGCCCAGCCGTAGGCCGCCGGGCTGGAAGGGACTCGACTCCACCCCTCTGGTCTCGGGCACCCAGAGACGCCGGATATGCGCCACGATGTCGAGCGATGTCGACATATTTACGTGGCCGAGCGCCCGCCGGATGATCGTGGTGTCCGGAAATGAGAAAGCCGCCAGATCGAACCCGTCTCCCGCAGCATGGCAGCTCGCACACTCTTCCTGGAACGTGACTTTCCCCAATTCAGCATTCGGGGGCTGCGTCATATCAATAAGCTCTTCGGCTGTTTCGATCAGACCAGGATCTAGCGGTGTATCACACCCGACCGCTATCAGAGCGAGGGCGAGTAGCAGGGTTTTCTTCATACCAGAAAATGCCCCTGACCTCAGAAAATCCGCAACTTAGACGGGAGCACCACAGCGGACGCGCAGAATAGTGCTGGAGAGCAAGGCGTGGCTGGGTGCCACGGAGGGGGGAACTAGGGGCTAGCCCACTGTAGAAGCGACTGGCATAATAGGCGTAACACTTCGCTAGGGGTTTCAAAATACAGTGTCTGTATTGCGAGCCCCTAGAAGGCAAAAGATTTTCTAGAGGTGTGTCCTATGAAAAGCGTCACGCCGGGCAGTGTGCCCCCGAATAAGATGGCCCTGCTCGCTCTTGCTCTCCTAGCCGTTTCACCCGTGTGCTTAGCTGCCCGAGAACCGGAAAGCACGATCGAGAGCCAGGGTCAGGAGTAGCAGGGACAGCCGTACGTGCGACGTTGAATCTCGAAATCCTCGCCTACGAGACGACGCATCTTGGCTATCTATGCTTGCGCCGCCGAGAGCTCCTCTCTAGACCCGGCACCGTGATCACCGAGATCACCCTCGATCAACAGCTGCTGATGAGCAGCTACAACACGGTGTCCGAGCGCGCGCTGGCGGATGAAGCACTCGCGCGCCACCGAGGGCACGACCTGTCCGTTCTCGTGGGCGGGCTGGGTCTCGGCTACACCGCGGCCAACGTGCTGCAATCGGAGCGCGTACGGCGCGTCGAGGTGATCGAGCTCTTCGGGGCGGTTGTCGGCTTTCTGCGGGAAGGCCTGCTTCCCCTTTCCGCGAAGCTGCTCGCGGATCCGAGATTGCGCGTCCGCGAAGGTGACGCCTATGCGACGCTCCGCGAGCGGGCCGACGAACACTGGGACATCGTGCTCATCGACATCGACCACTCACCCCAGGATCATCTCGGGATCGGCAACGAGTCGTTCTATACGGAGTCCGGGCTAGTCCGCGCGAAGCACCACCTGGCGCTGGGCGGAATCCTGGCCGTCTGGTCGTATGCCGAGAGCTCTCCGTTCGTCGACGCGTTGCACGCCGCGTTCGAAGTCGTCCAGGTCGTGCCGGTGAGCTACGTGAACGACCTCGTCGACGAGGAGCACACTGACTGGCTGTTCATCGCACAAGACGAGCCCGCCAGTCCTCGCAAGCGATAGAAGACTCCGCCACTTCCCTCCCAAAACACAAATACGAGCTTTTGCACTTCGGCTACCCTCCTATGCATGCTAGCACCGTGCTAGCATGTGGCTAGCGAAACTTCGGCACCTTCGGTGGGTTCGTGTTGATCGTTCTTAGCCATCTATAAGAGGTGCGAATCCAACATAATCGCCTTCCCACTCAGGGCCGCAACTTAGCCGGGAGCACCACACCGGACGCGCAAAACTATCTGTGTGCTCAACTCACCGTCCGCTGGGATCTACCACCTCCGCAGTCTTCGGATCGTTCCGGAACGGGTACACTAACTGCCTGAGGTACCCCTTCGGAAACCGCTCCTCGCCCAGACCCATGGTCTCGGGCCAGTCGTCGCCAGGGAGGTGATAGGTGCCGAAGAGCTTGTCGATCAACGGGAAATGGATCGCGAAGTTCTTGTCGTAGAACTCGGGATCATCGGAGTGGTGCCAGTGGTGATATTGCGGGGTGACCAGCACGTACTTGAGCGGTCCGAAGGGGATGCGGGCATTGGCATGGGCAGCAACGGCCTGGAGAGCGACGATCGCCACATAGGCATAGAACACCGGCATCGCGAAGCCCAGTACGTAGAGCGGGATGTACGAGAACGCCCGCGTGACGAGGATATCGACGAGGTGCAGCCGCGAGCCAGCCAGCCAGTCGATGGCACGAATCGAGTGGTGCACCGCGTGGAAGCGCCACAGGAAGGGGTTGGCGTGGAAGGCTCGGTGGGCCGCGTACTGGAACAAGTCGGCGACCAGCATGGCCACGGCCAACTGCACGACGAACGGCCAATTCGATACAGTCGACTGCATCTGTTCCAGCCCCCAGCCGCCGAAGATCGACTCGGCTGGGGCTTTGACCGCCACCGCCGTGAACTGCACGACAAGATGGCTGATGACGAAGTAAACAAGATCAGTCTTCCACTCAAGGTGGAATTTCGTCTGCTCAGTGCGTTTGGGTAGAAAAAGCTCGAGGGGGATGAAGATCGACGACAGCACTAGGATGTCGATCAACAGCCAATCGACACTGATGGAAACGATGCTCTGGTTGAAGTCCGTGATCTCGACGGTGTTGCCGCCGAGTACGATGGCAACTGCGCTGATGACAACAGCGGTAAGCCCGAGCTTGGTCTTGCCGCTGAGTAGAAAGCTGGTGAGCGCGAAGCCGAAGGCGAGCACCAGGCAGGCGAGAAGTACCCAGCGCAGGACCTCCACCGGATAGACGACCCGAAACTCGGGCGTCGTGAAATACTCAGGAAAATGGAAGCAGATCACCGCTCCCAACGAGATGACCGCTAGGAAGATCGACAGATAACCGCTTATCTTTCCCTCGCCGATGCGCAGCCTCTGAGGCTGAGGCTGCTCGATCACGGTTGGAAAAAGCGCACGACGCGCTCTAGTCGTGGGAAGAAACCGAGTGCGTCAAGTACCGGATTCATCCACCCGGAAGTCACGCAGAACCCGTGGCTGTAGTCGCTGTGATGGCGCTGGTGACGTTCGGGTCCGAGGATGAGGCCGCTCCGCTGGAGCCAGCTTACCACGACTGGGGGTTTCAGTTCGTGCGCCCATTTGTGGAAGAGATTAGTGCCGAACGATCCCGTCGCCAGGCCCAGCAGTAAGCAGCACGAGAAGAGCGTGCCGATGCTCCCCGGTCGAGGCTCCCCCATCCAGAACGCCACCGCGAGCGGCGGCAGCATGAGAAAGAAGTTTGTCGTGTCCTGCTCGATGAATCGATAGCGGGTGATGCGCTGGGGGTGCACGTGGTGGTCGCGGAAAGGTTGGATGACGATTCTACCGATGATGGGAGTATCCTCTTCGAAGAAGGTATCGCAAAACCAGTGCACAGTGCCGGAGATCAGGTCCGCGAAGAGATAGCCGACGAGGAGAGCTGGGAAGACGAGCCAGGGAGAAGTGCCAGCGGCCAGAGCGACGACGATGCGGACGAGGAGGATCGCCAACAGCATGCTCGATACGGCAATCCCGGTAACCTTAAAGGCGATGAGCGGATAAGGCTGAGCGGCTGCCTCATCCACGTTCGACAGTACTGACGGTCGCTGAGCCATCTCGCTAGCGTTTATCTCCTCAAATCCAAGACCTAGAGCATTCCGGGAAGAGCCACACCAAATATACAGCTGGCGCGATCACCTCCGCCCTCACACGTAAAGCGAGGCTGAATAGCAGGATTCTTCTCGTCGGATGCTTCTCCACTAAGTCCAGCAGTGCTTCCTCGAAAGGTGCCCCTGCCCCACTCAGGTCCGCACCTTCGAGGGTTTTCTTCATACCCCAAAATGCTCCTGACCTCAGAAAATCCGCAACTTATTCTCTACAGTTCTCACGCATCCGCGCACGCTAGCGTTCTAGCTGTAGGGGGTCTTCAGTCCTCCGAATGTCGCGTACTTGCTATCCCGAACGACCCGACTCAGCTCGGTGAAAAAGTCCCGAACAGGGGGCTAGGAGGAACTTTCGCTGGCGAAATTCACGAGCTTAACCGCATCTTAGGAACACGCGGTAATTTTGACCAATGACAGAGGGGTGATGCAAGTGACACTGCGACTCGGACTCACCATAGTCGTCACAATTATCTCTCTTGCCATGGATAGTTCCAGGCTGAAGAGCCAGACGGTAAACCCAACTCCGGATTGGTCCTATTACGGAGGGGATCTCTTCTTCAATCGGTACGCACCCCTCGATCAGATTGACGCCCATAACGTCTCGGATCTTGAGGTCATATGGCGCAGGCCAGGCCTAGACCCTTCTTATATGGTCGAGCATCCGTCCCTCGATCCAAGCTCGTATCTAAGATCGACGCCCATCTTTGTGGACGGTGTGCTTTTTGCACCAAACGCTGTCGGCTTAGTGGAAGCATTCGACCCAGCTTCCGGTAAGACCCTATGGGTTCAGCAACCCTTTGAGAAATCGCTGGACGAGGTACGGGGACGATCCAACCGGGGAGTCCAGGTCTGGGAAAACGGCAACGATAGGCGCCTGATCCTTGCTAGGGAACCCTACCTTTACTCTCTGGATCCTGAGTCAGGAGCACCGATCTCAGATTTCGGTAACTCGGGCCGGGTTCTCCTGAGCCCCGAAGGGTCGGAACGCTTCCGGTGGAGTTTCAGCCCAATCGTGGTAGGTGACGTCATCGTGGTCGCTGGGATAATCGGGTCAGCCGGCGACAGCGGTGATATAAAGGAAGCATTGCCTGAAAACGTGCGCGGTTACGATGTGCGCACGGGACAGCATCTATGGACATTTCAGGTGGTCCCACGTCCCGGTGAATTGGGTAACGACACGTGGGAAGATGAGTCATGGAAATGGGCTGGAGATTTGGGCTCCTGGTGCTGTATGAGCGCCGATGAAGGAACCGGCACAGTATACGTTCCACTATCCGCCCCGACTGCTGCGTACTACGGGGGTCACCGCCCCGGAGCAAATCTCTTCTCGAACAGCCTAGTAGCCCTGGACTCGCGAAACGGTGAGCTAGTATGGCACTTCCAGATGGTCCACCACGATCTCTGGGAATACGATGCAGTCGGTCCACCCGTCTTAGGCACGATCCGTGTCGAAGGCCGAACGATTCGAGCCGTCATGCAGCCAAGCAAGACAGGCTTCCTGTACGTCTTCGACCGTGACTCAGGAGAACCAGTGTGGCCGATAGAGGAGCGGCCAGTTCCACAGTCGAGCGTGCCCGGTGAGAGATCTTGGCCGACGCAACCCTTCCCAACCAAACCACCCCCGTTCGGGGCACAGGGAGCGACGGAGGATGATCTTATCGACTTCACTCCTGAGCTACGCGCTAGGGCCCTCGCGCTGGTTAAGCCCTTCCGACTCGGCCCTATTTTCACTCCCCCTTCAATGCCGACACCAGGACCAACTGGAAAGATAGGAACACTGACTCGACCAGGTATATGGGGATCGGGAAACTGGCATACAGGTGCATTTGACCCCGAGTCTGGCTACTACTACGCGGTCTCACATCAACTACCTGACGTACACACTATAACTTCAGCAAAAAGCCCTGAAGCCACGATGATGTATGCTGGCAGATTGGATCTCAGTACTGCCGTACCAACCATCGATGGCCTACCTATTTTCAAACCCCCTTACGGTAGGATTACTGCCATCGATATGAATCGTGGTGAGCATGCATGGATGGCGGCAAATGGGGATGGACCGAGAGAGCACCCATTACTTAAAGAGCTTGACGTAGGTCCACTGGGAATCTCAGGCCGAGCGGCACCGCTCGTAACAAAGACGCTCCTCTTCATTGGAGAGGGTAGTAATGCGATCATCGGGACCACGGAAAGTGGCCTCAACTTTAGAGCCTACAACAAAGCTACTGGTGACGTCATTTGGACGAAGGAGCTGGACGCTGGTACGACAGGTGCCCCGATGACATACCTACATGAAGGCAAACAGTATATCGTCGTCGCGATCGGAGGAAACGGACGTGAGGCTGAGTGGGTGGCGATGGGCCTCCACTAAGGCTTACCCGAAAATGCCCCTGACCTCAGAATTACCGCAACGTAGACGGGAGCACCACACCGAACGCAGCGTCACCAATTTTTTTCAGGAAACGCCGACCCCACCCCTATGGAGCACCGCACTCCACCGCCGACACTCTAGCCACCCCAGTCACTCTCGGCCCCCGGGCACCAGCATCCACCAACAATGGAACGACCGTCATCATGGGTTGATCCATGCGGACAAGAACGCCTGAGCCGTCCGTCTCGGTCTGGAGTTCCAAGAGCGTGATCTGTGACTGGAGCGTAGTCACCTGTTCTGTGCTGAGCGCATAGGCGCACGGAGGGGGATCGAGTATCTGGTCGGGGGTCGGGGCGTTGTCATCCGCTCCAAACAGGTAGAACGGTTCAGAGCGATCCCGACCGGTGGCTTCCTTGGCCCCCGGCGCAGCTGTGACCGCGGTGACGATCTCGCCCGATCGGTTCCAGAAGAACTCCAGGACCGAGTTCATCGTCTCCTGATGGACAGCCGCGCGCAGCGGCGCTCCCTGCTGGCCCGATGATTCGACGAGAAGCCCGAGGGCGTGACGAAGCCCGACGGCATTGCGCAGCATGCTCTCGTTTTCGTCGCCCGGCGGGCCTGGGCCCGCACCGTACAACTCGACACTCCAACCGGCCAAGGGAAGCTGATCGAAGAGGTGGTCCTCAACCAGGGCTCGCGAAAGGTCTCGGACCGGCCCGTAGACGTTGAGATTCCGAGGCCAGAGCAGCTGCAGGTCGGGCGTTGTGGCGCCGGGTCGCTCGTGAGCGTCCACCACGAGATCCGGTCGGAAGTCCCGAATGACCTGCGCGATGGTCCGGGCCTCGGGTGAGACGAGGGCGAGATGGTCCCGGTTGATATCGACGTTGTCCGCATTGCGGCGTGTGTTGGCGATCCGTCCGTCGGGATTCGCGGTGGGAATGACCAGGACCGTGGCTGTGCTCAAAGCGTCGGGTAGCAGGCTTGCCTCGGCGAAGGCGAGGTCGCGCAGGAACTGGAGCGCGGCCTCGCGTCCTGCCGGCTCGTCCCCGTGCTGAGCGCCTACGACGAGGAGTGCCGGCCCTGCCGCGATCTGATCATCGGGAGCTGGCTGCGGATGGGCGAGCCGCACGAGGTGGATCGGGCGGCCGTGGACCGACGTCCCGACCTCGGTAATTCGGACTCGGTCGGATTCGGCATCGACCGCGGCCAGAAACGCGAGTTCTTCTGGATGAGTCGTGAACCCTACACCGCTCCGCTCCTCGAACCCGGTTACGGGAGGGCCAACTTCTTCGGGTGGCCCGAGCCCATGGTCCGAGCACGCTCCGAGAATCGGAAGAAGGCCGATCGCAAGCAGGGATGATCGACGCGAACGGGGGCCGGTCTCCACACTCCACTCCGTCCGCCGCCGACTCAAGGACGCCGATGGACGAGGGTACCCTCGTATTTCGGCATCGTCGGGTCCAGGAGTTCGGCATGGAGCTCAAGGAAGATCTGGATCAGCCTTTCGAACGCATCCCCCTTCGCCTTTTTCCCCTCCAAACTGTTAACAGATCGGCGGAATGCGTCCCAAGAATCTACTTGCTGGAGTAACCGGCCTGAGGCTTCCTGGTGATTCATGCCTAATTCTACCTGCTCACCCTTCCGAACCTCAACTTAGACGAGGACAGATTGACATATGCCATAGGTAGGGGGGGTCTAAATCTCTGGAGCCTTAGAACGTGGAACCGGCAGGTGGTTATGCGCACACGCTGCCAAAACTCAAAAAGGGGGGGTGCTACTCTCTTGACCCATCGGACTGTTCCGACTCGGAAGGCGTCTCGTCCGCGGCCTCGCCGCCTTCGGGCGCTGGGCTGGCTGCCTCTTCTCGGTTCCGGCGTTCAGCCTTCTCCTGTTTCTTCTTTTGCTTCCTTAGCTCTCGCTGCTTCTTCTCAAAACCGTAATTCTTCTGTCTCGCCATGGTCTCTCCATATGTGTTGATTCGTGCAACCCGCAAGGGAATATACCTCGCTGCCAATGCGGAAGTAGACGGTTATATCACCCTAACCTTTCGCTTCGTCTGCTCTTCGGACGAGCCTCCACGCTAGTTAGCAGACTAGATATATACCTCGACCTTTCCGATACCAGACCCTGCTATCTCCTACCCCGATCCGTAGGCACTGAGAACATCCGTGCTTGCAGGGCTGAGAGTGTTAGGAGACTGGGTCCACCCTAACTCCTTATTCCACAAAGAAACCTTGGGGATCAAGTAAGGTGCTACTCACAACTCGCAGGATGGGCCCTTCTTCCAGTTCCGATAGACGATAATGACATAGATGAGTCCCCACACTGCAATGAGATCAGCACGACCTAAATACAGAACTAGTGCAAGGGCACCATATAACAGCAACTGCTGTGGAGGTTTCTGACCTCAGAGTGACTTCATCTTTTCCCCATAAGATTTGTTAGGTGTGTCTATTCAGTATACGGCTGACTGCCTAGTAGGGTTTCAAATTTTTGCAGAATTTTCTTGGGGGCTTGAAGCGAAACTGCTTGAGATTATGGGGAGGATTTCAGACTTCTAGAAATTCCCTTTCACAAGCGTGTAGATGATAATAAAAACGAGACCGAGAGCGAGTGCTGTCATTCTCACTTTTCTTTCTCCTCTATATCTCGGCAACTGGTGAGAAGCTTCCCCCCCCGTCCTTCCCAATCCTCCAAGGATATCGGTTCTCTCTTGGGTTTCTTCTTACTTGGTTGAGCATCAGCCTTGGGGGCACCACAGTGCGGACAGGCAGGTGCCTTGTCACTGATCTCTCTTGAGCACTCACGACATGGGATTAGAGCCATGCCCTGATTCTGCCCCCTCACCCCGTAGGACCGCAACCTAGACGGGAGCACCATACCGGACGCGCAAAACAGTGTTGTATAGTCCAGCGGTGGGTGCGGTGAAATAGGGGGGGTCCCAGGTACTAGGGGTCGCTTTGCTGGCGGGTCATGCTCGTGCTTTCGCAGCAGCGCCCCAGTAGTTGAAGCTGGCAGGGCGCCAGCCGGGGATGTACATCGTGTCCATTCGTGTGATCTCGAAGCCCCCGCGACGGATCAGACCCGGAATGTCCCGGTTCAAATGGCAACCTCCGGCCAATCGTCGCCACAGGGGATCGATGCGGTTCTGCCACCGGCGTACACCGGCGTCCGGCGCGGCGCCATGCTCACAAAAGAGTAGCTGACCTCCTCGTTTCAGGACACGAGCGATCTCCCTCAGCGCGCGCTCGGCGTCGGGAATCGTACAGAGCGTGAACGTCATGAGTACGGTGTCGAAGCTCTCGCTGTCCAACGGAATCTGCTCGCCGCCCGCCGACACGAACTCGACATCGAAGGCAACGGCCTCCACCGCGGCTGAGGCCATCTTGCTCATCTCCGGAGAGGGCTCCAGGCCCCATACCTTTGTGACCCGGCGTGCGTCGTAGAACGACAGATTGAGCCCTGACCCCATGCCGACTTCCAGGACGCGACCGCTCGCCAACGGCACCAACTTTTCTCGTTGGCGCATGTTGGGCCTGGCGCTGCACGCCAGGTGAACTACTCGGGGGAGTACATACTTACCATATAGTCCC
>Ga0257109_1000781_pt1 | contig 10819 bp, 10 predicted proteins | sample LP_taG_8_FD_191566 | JGI IMG/M metagenome (GOLD analysis project Ga0257109, IMG submission 191566) | Marine microbial communities from Northeast Subartic Pacific Ocean, Canada - LP_J_2011_P26_2000m | ecosystem: Environmental > Aquatic > Marine > Oceanic | place: Canada: Northeast Subartic... | reverse complement strand
CCCGATTTGACTTTGGACAGGAACCTGGTTCAGAACATGGACTCCTCTTTCAGCACCAAGCTGGATGATTGGAAGGTGACCGCTCAGATGAAGAGTGGTCGGTGCTGGCTGTTCGCGACTCTGAACCTGTTCAGGGTCGGTGCGATGAAGAAGATGAATCTCAAGAACTTCGAGTTCAGCCAGGCCCACATTCACTTCTGGGACAAGTTCGAGCGGGCCAACCACCTGCTCGAGGCCATCATCGAGACGGCTGACCGCCCCGTCGACGACCGCACCATCCACTTCCTGCTCTCCGACCCGATCGGCGACGGCGGTCAGTGGAACATGGCGATGAACCTGATTCGCAAGCACGGCCTGGTCCCCAAGTCGGCTTTTCCCGAGTCTAACACCAGCAGCGCGACACGCTGGATGAATACCGAGCTGAAGAACATCCTGAGGAGCTCGGCCTGTGAGATCCGGGCCATCCTCGAAGGAGGTGGCACGGAAGATGAGGCCCGGGAACACAAGGAGAAGAGGATAGCAGACGTCTGGAAGATGCTGTGCATCCACCTAGGCACTCCACCCAAGACATTCGACTGGCAATGGCGCGACAAGGATGACAAGTTCCACCGCAAGGGTAGGATGACCCCGCAGCAGTTCGCCGCTGAGTACGTCGACATCGAGTGGGAGGACTACGTCTGCATCGTCAACGACCCCCGCAACGAGTACTATCGGACCTACACCATCGACTTCCTGCAGAACGTCGCCGGCGGGCCTCCCGTAGTCTACCTGAATGTGCCGAGCAAGGAGATGAAGGCGGTCACGCAGAGGCTGCTCGAGGACGGCATACCCGTCTGGATGGGTTGCGACGTCGGCAAGGAGATGGATCGCAAGAAGGGGCTCTGGGACGCCGACCTGTTCGACGTCGAGGGACTCTACGGGGTCGAGTACGGCATGGACAAGGCCGACAGGCTTCGCCACAACCAGACCATGATGACTCATGCGATGCTGTTCACCGGTGTCGATGTGGTCAATGGGAGGGCCCGACGCTGGCGTGTCGAGAACTCGTGGGGGGGCGAGACCGGTCAGAAGGGCTACTACACGATGAACGACAGCTGGTACGACGAGTACATGTTCGAGATAGCTGCTCCGACCTCGTACCTGAATGAGAAGATGGTCGCCGGACTCGAGACCGAGCCTGTGGTGCTTCCGGCCTGGGACCCGATGGGCAGCCTAGCCTAGGTTGCGCAGCGAGAGTTCGATGGTGACCGAATCGGGGATCGGGATTCGCAGAACCTTGCGGAGCGCCTTCTCGTCCTTGGCGGTGTTAGTCACCAGCTCGAGCAGGCGCTTGTGGACTCGCATCTCCCAGTGGTCCCAGGTCTCCGCGCCCTCTCCATCCGGACTCTTGCGGCAGGGCACGACCAGACGGCGCGTAGGCAGGGGAATCGGGCCACGCAGATTGACGCCGGTCTCCTCTGAGATCGACTTGATGTGCTCGCAGACCAGATCTACGTCAGTGTGATTCTCGCCGGTCAACTTGATGGTGGTGACGACAGGCATCCCACTCACCAAGTATCAGTTTCGCGAATCACTTCTTCTCGACCTTCATACAGACGCCAGCGGCGACTGTCTTGCCCATGTCGCGGATTGCGAAGCGGGCTAGTTCGGGGAACGCGTCCATCTGCTCGATTGCCATGGGCTTGGTCGGCATGAAGCGAACGAGAGCGGCGTCACCGGTCTTCAGGAACGGAGGGTTGGCCTCCTTGGTCTTCGAGTTCTCGAGGAGATCGACGAAGCGGACTGCTACCTGCGAGGTGTGGGCGTGGAACACCGGGGTGTATCCGGAGCCGATGGCCTTCGGGATGTCCATTAGTTGGATCTGTCCGACAAAGGTCTCGTCGTGGCGGACGAACATCGGGGGGTTGTCCGTGTATCCTGCGACGTCGCCTCGGCGGATGTCGGTGGCCGCCAGACCGCGGACGTTGAAACCGACGTTGTCGCCGGGCTCGGCTTTCTCGACGTTGGTGTGGTGCATCTCGATGCTCTTGACCTCAGCAGTCTGTTGGCTCGGGTTGAACACGACGGTCTTGCCGACGTTCAGCACTCCGGTCTCGATCTTGCCGACCGGCACAGTGCCGATCCCGCTGATCTTGTAGACGTCCTGGATAGGCAGACGCAGCGGCCTGTCGGTAGGCTTCGGGGGCATGTCTATGTTGTCGATGGCTTCGAACAGCGTCATGCCGTTGTACCAAGGCATGTTCTCGCTCTTGTTGAAGACGTTGTCACCGGCCAGCGCAGCACAGGGGATGAACGGAATCTCGTCGGTTTTGAAGCCTGCCATCTTGAGAAGGCCGGTGACCTCGGTGACGACGCTGTCATACTTTTCCTGAGAGTAATCGACACCGCTGATGTCCATCTTGTTGACGTTCACGATCAGCTGCTGGACGCCTAGGACGCGGGCTAGGAAGGCGTGCTCCTTGGTCTGGGCGTTCACACCATCGTCGGCGGCGACGCAGAGGACTGCGGCGTCGGCCTGGCTGGTGCCGGTAATCATGTTCTTCACGAAGTCGCGGTGACCTGGCGCGTCGATGACGGTGAAGTAGTATTTGGGGGTGAAGAACTCCTTGTGAGCGACGTCGATGGTGATGCCTCGCTCGCGCTCCTCCTTCAGTCCGTCCATGACGTAGGCGAAGCCGAATCCGGCCTTGCCCAACTCGGCTGCCAACTTCTCGTTGCCATCGATGACGTGCTGTTCAATGTGGCCACTGTCTAGCAGCAGTCTGCCGACCGTCGTCGACTTCCCGTGGTCCACGTGACCAACGAATACGATATTCAAATGCGACTTGCTCTTATCTTCCCATTGTGAACCCATAATGTACACCTTCTGAGTGTCCCGCCGACCGATGGGGCGTATTTGAATCTCTCCCCCTAGGATAGGGGAGGTCGCTTCTGAGCAGCCTAGCGTAAAGGAAGCCGGTTGACTAGCGGTACTGCAACTCGACGACCATCTGCTTGACCTCGGTGTTGTGGGTCTTCTCGTTGACTATGTCGACTGTCCAGTCTCCTGGTAAGAATCCCCGAACGGTCGAGCCGCCCACCACCATCCAGACGCAGCGGTTGTCGGATGCGCAGTCGCCAGCGTCCCTGCTCTCGTCGTCGATGGCCGAGGTGTTGGCGACTTCCTCGTCGGTGCTGTTGTACAGATAGAGGTCGAGTTTGTTCTCCGTGTCTATTCCTCCGAAGGGCTGGTCATCGTCCTCGGCCGGGTATGTCAGCTTGACCCTGAGGTAGCGGATCCTGTCTCTGGTATCATCATCGTAGGTGACGGGGAACTCCCAGGTCATGATTATCGGATCTTGGTAGCGGCGGTCGATCACGAAGTCCTTCCAGACCCCACGGTAGTTGACGTAGACTGTCGAGTCGACGTGGTCGATGAGGCCCTGGTCGTCGGTGACCGAGAGTCGTATGTCCCAGGCCCCAGCAGGCAGGTCCTCCCACTCGTAGGTCTCTCCGGAGGCGTCGATGTCGTTCTCCGGGTTCCCATCGCCGTTGGAATCGGTGTTGGTGTCGAGGTCCCAGTTGTACTCGACCAGGTACTCCTCGGCGTAGCATTCGGCCTGATCGGGGTCGCATCCCGCCCATGAATCCGAACCGTCGAGTGAGACGGTGGTCGAGACGCTGATCTCCCTCTCGTTCTCGTCCTTGTCGTCCTCGCAGACCCATACCAGGACGAAATCGCCGTTGGGTGGCTCCTCGCCCTCGCAGTCGTCGTCCTTGTTGGCAGTGATCTCCGCGTGCGGCTCGCGCGCCGAGGCGTCGATAACCGTGATGGTCATGCTGGCCATGGCCTCGTGGGTGCCGTCGCCGACCGCCAGGCGGGCGGTGTAGTCGCCGGGTTGGGCGTACGAGTGGCTGGTGGTCATCCCGGTCCCGGTGTTGCCGTCGCCGAAGGTCCAAGTGAAAGTCAGGGAGTCGCCGTCGGAGTCAGAGGAGCCGACAGCGCTGAAGGTGAGTGAGTCGCCGGCCTTGGCTGTTCCCGGTGGGTCAACCGACATCACCGCTGTAGGCGGATCGTTTCCACTGAGCAGATCCAGGCATCCGGCCAAGGCCGAGCAGAGGAGGATTGCGGTCAGCATCGGAGCGAGCGCACGCATGCGAGCCATCAGTCTGGTCTGGGAGACCGGCTGAAATCAACCCTACGCTGTCCAGTACACATCCAATGGCGGTTAGACAGGCTTCCAATGTAGCGATTAGAAGTCAAAGAGGGTCTGTTGGCGCGAGCCTGACATAAGTTCGGTCCTACCCCACCCGAAGGCCTCTGTTATCCTACCCAGGGCTGTCGCGAGGCGCCTCGCGTAATAATCCGGGTCGTATCTGGGTGGATCCTCGCCAATCTCATCGACGAGCCAGGGCTCCACATCCATGGGGCTGTTCTTGGCGCTGGTGACGACGTAGCCCACCTTCATCCCGGGGGTGAAGGGCAGGTCTCTCTCAATTCTCTTCTTCGCCGCGCGCACGTAAGGCAACCCGTTCGGGTTATCGTAGACCTTGGAGAAGTCGACTGTGCCGTCGCGCCTCAGTGTACCCTTGCAGGAGCGGCTGATGACCAAATCGGCCGCGTCGACACGCCTAGCCTTCACATCGTCGATGACTGACTTGGTCATCTCGACGGCGGCCCATTCCTCACCGTCCAGGATCATTTCGAACATCTCCGTCATCGTGCGAGTCAGAAGCGCGAAGGAGTCGGTCCTGCGAACCTCATAGCCGCGAATCAGCATCTCCTCTCGCGGCCACACGACACGACCGACGTAGCGTTTCTTGGCACCGTGGCTGAAGAAAGCGGAAAGCGCGGTCTCAAGCTCTAGTTCAGCTCCTTCCTTGGTGAATTCTGAGGCCAGACTCTCACCGAAGCGAAGCGTCTCCGCCTTCGCCCTCTCCCAATCCGCATGAACCGGCGAATCCTCTGGCGGCTTGTTGATTGGAGACTCCTTGTCTACCGGGGCTTTGACGAATATCGAATCGGTATCAGAGTAGACCACCTCGTGGCCGCGCTTCTCCACATGAGCGATGATTCCGCGGATGTTGTGGCGGGCCCATTCTGTTATGCTGGCGCCGAGGTCGGGGTGGGTGAAGCGGTAGAAGCTCGAGGCAAAGACTCCGTAGAACGAGTTCATCAGAATCTTGACTGCGTATTGCAGTTGGTCCTGCAGGAAGGCCTCGGCCTCGTCGCCAGACTCCCTGGCAACTGAGAGGGCGGCCTTGTGGACCTCCCTGCTCTGCATCAGCTGCTCCAGAAGCTGCGGGACCAGCCCTAAGCGGTCCTCCTTCGAGAGATATCGCGTCTCGGTGGTAGGCGATACGCTGTGCGAATCGTCGACTGAGCCGTCTCTCAGGAGGGTGGTAAAGCATATGTTGTTTGCAATCATGATCGATGGGTACATCGACTTGAAGTCGAGTACGACAACCCATGGCTCCAGTCCCGCGTCCACCTCGTGGACATATCCGCCGGCGATCTGATTCCTCCTCCGAGGCCCCGAGTTAGTGGTCGGGACGGAGACGTTTCTGCGGTCTGCCAGACGGATCACCAGCGAGTCGAGCCACTGGCTGGTGGTTCCAGAGGAGGCTGTTTCGACTGTTGTCAGTGATACCGAGGCGAGAGCCTCCTTGCGAGCGACCGATTGCAGACGATCGAGGATGTCCAACGGAAGAACCGTGTCTCGAACGCAGTACTCGAGGACCTCCTCGGGCCGCTCGGCCCATTCCCTGTCCATCTGGCTGGCATCGATGTCCAGTTTGTGCTTGTCCTCATCTTCTGGCCAGAGCAACTTGGAGACATATCTCAGAGTCTCCCGCTGAGGTCGGAGGGTCTGGCGTGCCTGCCACCAAGCATCGAGAGGGATTCTTCCTGGAATTCTCCAGACGCGGTTCTGCTGGCGGCTGGGAAACAGCCTCCTGTTCTCGCTCTGCAGCATCGGGACTCTGCCCCATCCGTACAGCGCGGCGGCCTCCATCCTTGAGCGGCCTGCTAGGACGTCCGCCCTCTCCTCCATCCGAGGCAGGTCGAAGTTGTCGATGTTGTAGCCGGTGATGATGTCGGGATCCTCGGAGCGGATGAGTTTGGTCAGCCCCTCCATGATATCGCCCTCCTCGCCTTGGAAGGTGTGCTCAGTGCGCTCCCCTCCCCTGTCGATGACAGCCGCGGCACACAGGATCCTGTTCGACTGGATGCTCGTCTCCAAGTCGAATGAGAAGGTGACGAATGGGGTTCGGAATGGCTCGGTGATTGACAGGTCATCCACAGTGCAAGACAGAACCATATCGACAGGATAGAGGCCTGATCCACCGACCTCGGCGATACGCCCAGCAGCGGTAGCGCGATCCATGGTAGACTCGTCGCGGGCCTCGACCGGCGCGCGCTCGCCGGCCCAGAGTACCTCACCGCAGGCAGAGATGTGGGGTCCGAGGTCATAGTCCAGCAGCAATCTGCGCTCGAACAATATGTCGGCGCTGCTGACCTCCCAACTCTCCTGCAATGTCTTCCTAATATTCGGGCCTCTGGTAATCATCCAGGGTTGTGGCACCTCGACCTTCCAGTGCGGCTTGTCGCCGTCCGGGGTCCACTTGTCACCGATTGGGGTGACGTTGACCGCCCAGTCCATGCTCCGTAGATAATCCAGTGCCGAATCGGCCTCGGAAGCTGGTCGTGGTTTGCCGGGCAGTGCGATTACGACATACGGTCGAAGCCCGTTCACCAACAGGGTCACAGAGTGTCCAGCGCGAGAGCGGCACCAGAGTTCAACGGTGGTTCGGTGGGGCTTCCCATCACCCGACTGATAGGAGCCTGATATGATGCACATCTCCTCCTCCCACTGCATGGATGTCCCTCAGGCTCAGGCTGGACTCAGACGCCTTCAATCTATGTAATCGTGAGAGCCCAAAACGATAGTGGACGAGTAGGAGCGGAACCGTTGAAAGCCGACCCCCTCACCTGCGACGCAATTAGGGGTGCATTGGTGTTGGATAATGACAGCCCGGCAATCGACTGGGACAGCATGATATTCAGTTACCAGAAGACCGATCGGATGTACATCTCCCACTGCAAAGAGGGTGGAGACTGGAGCCCTGGGGTGATGCAGGACTTCCAGGACCTCAGCATGTCACCGGCCGCTGGGGTTCTCAACTACGGCCAGGGCCTGTTCGAGGGCCTGAAGGCGCAGCGCGCAGCCGACGGCAGCATCGTCATGTTCCGGCCCGAGAGGAACGCGAGTCGCATGCAGGACGGCGCGAAGCGCCTCGGGATACCTGTCGTCCCTGAGGAGATGTTCCTCGACGCGGTCCGCAAGACCGTGCTCGAGAACAGCCGCTGGGTCCCCCCCATGGGCAAGGGCGCGCTCTACATCCGGCCGCTGCTGATGGGCAGCGGCGCAATCCTCGGTGTGGCACCCGCACCCGAGTACACGTTCCTGGTCTACGTCTCCCCGGTGGGGCCCTACTTCAAGGGCGGCCTCAGGCCGATCTCGCTGAAGGTCTCGGATGATTTCCACCGCGCCGCCCCGGGCGGCTCGGGCGGGGTGAAGGCGATCGGCAACTACGCGCCCGGGATGGTCCCATCGAAGGACGCCAAGTCCGAGGGCTTCGCCGAGATCATCTACCTCGACGCCGTACACCACAGGTACGTCGAGGAGGTCGGAGCGGCCAACTTCTTCTGCGTCAAGGACGGCGTCATCTCGACGCCTGAGCTGACTGGGACCATACTGCCGGGAGTCACCCGGGAGTCGGTCATCGAGATCGCGAAGGACATGGGTTACGAGGTCCGCGAGGAGAAGGTCGACGTCGACTACGCTCTGAGCGCCGACGAGTGCTTCTGCGCCGGCACGGCCGCCGTGGTCTCCTCCATCGGCTCGATCCAGCACGGCGACAGGGTCGCCAGCTTCGGCGATGGCGAGGTCGGGCCGATTACCCGGATCCTGCATGACGAGCTCGTGGCCATCCAGCAGAAGCGGATCCCGAACGAGCGCGGGTGGACCGTGGCCGTCGAGTGAGTCACTCGCGGACCATGCCTTGGAAGTACCCGGCGAAGCCGAACGGGAGGTTCATCGGCCCGCCCGTCGGGACCCAGCCGTCTTCCAAGGCGGCGTTGACCTCCTCCTCCAGACTCTCGAGGGTCTTCGACCTGATGATGCGGTACTCCACGGCCCGTCATGCGAGGCGCCGGACAAGGTGATTGCGGTCAGCGGCCGAACTTCTTGCGCCGCCGGCCGCTCTTCTGCTTGAACGACTTTCGCTGGGCGCGCCTCTGGCGGTCGCCCTTCGAGGGCCCTCTGGCCTGAGTCTTGCTGTCCTGCTTTTTGGCCTCCTTCATCTGGCTGCGCAGGCGAAGGCCGATCGACTGCATGACGCCCTCCTTGCTGTCCGCGTTGGTGGAGCTGAGGGCGTCTTTGGTGGAGAGCACGAGGCGTCCCTCCTGCAGGTGCGGGCGGGAGGGGTGGCTGGCCTCCGCCTCGCGCTTCATCTTGGAGATCCCAACCGCTTTGGCGGCCCAAGCGACGGTCTCGAGGGTGGGTTTTGGCACGCTGGCCTCCTTGGGGACGCGTCGACCGCCGGATCGGCTCAGCCTGGAGTCGAAGTAGCCGGTCCAGATGTTCATTTTGCTGGCGTCGCGGGGCATGCTGTCGCTACCTCCCCGTCTGCGGAGTGACTTGAGGGCTTCGCGAGCCTCAGTCCTCGAGAAGGACACCGCTGACAACGCCGTGCATCCCGGGCCTGCTGGTCACGCGCACCCGTCCTACGTCGGTATCGACGACGGCGCCCTTGGTGATGATGTTGCGTCGGACGTAGTTGGGGTCGGCGTCGTTCTCGGCGACGCTGTTGATGGTCGCCCTCACCGTCTTGCCCTCCTTGGGGTCGTTGACGTTGATGTGCCTGGCCGACTGGACTCTCATGGTCTGGGACTTCGCCCGCTTGCGGTAGGCCTTGCTCCTGTCCTCCTCGCCCACGTACGCGAACTGGTTCTCGCTGGATATCTCCGTCTTGCGCTTGCCGCGATAGCGGTTCGGTCGCTTCAAGCGGCCGCCGCTCGGCTTTCTGCGGGATATGCCATGCCACTTTGCCATGCGTCCCGCCGACCGACCACCCTTATTTCAATGGATTGGAGGACTATTCGCCCATAGCCGATGCGGCTTGCTGGATGGCGTCCCGCAACTCGGTGTAGTTCGTGGCCACCGGGTGCTGGGGGAACTCGTCGGCGACGTTCTGCGGGGGGTTGAGCAGGATGCCCGTGTTGGCTGCGGCCAGCATCGTGGTGTCGTTGTACGAGTCGCCGGTCGCGATGACGTTGAAGTTCATCGCCCGGAGCGCCTCGACCGTGCGGCACTTCTGGTCCTCGAGGCGGATGGTCCAGTCGGCGATCCTGCGCGAGTCCTCGTCGATCTCGAGGGTGTGGCAGAACAGGGTCGGTCGACCGAGCTTGTCCATCATCGGGCCGGCGAACTGGGAGAAGGTGTCCGAGAGGATGATGACCTGCCAGTTGGACCTGAGCCAGTCGAGGAACTCCACTGCGCCGTCGAGCGGCTGCATCCCCTCGATCACATCGGTGATGTCGTCGATGGTCAGACCGTTGGCATCGAGGATATCGAGCCGGTACCTCATCAGCTTGCCGTAGTCGGGCTCTTCGCGGGTCGTGATGCGGAGTTCGGGGATGCCCGTGCGCTCGGCGACGTTGATCCACACCTCGGGCATGAGGACGCCCTCCAGGTCGAGACAGACTACTAGCATCGGGCCGACGCCAGCGAGCGCCCGTCTTCAACGTGTTCGTCGCTCCGCCGATGCAGTATGTTCTTCTCGGTAGCGCATTCACAGCGGTGCGTGAGCGAGAAGAGGCTGCGTCGGCGCACGCCTGTCAGATTCAAGCAGGTACGCGAGGACATCCGCCAGCTCGGCGAGTCCGTGGGTCTCGAGCTGGACCTCGCTGAGAGCTTCCTCGAGAGGGGGCACTTCGAGGGGCGTGACCTGATCCTGGTCGACCGGGTCCCCCTTGGGATACAGGTCGAGACCGAGGGAGGCGACTCCTGGTTCCCGACGCTCCGAGGCATCATCGCTTGGCAGCCCGAGCACTGCTGGGCCGCCGTCGACCACGGCGCCATCCCGTTCCTGATGAACGGTGCCGACTGCATGGCGGCCGGCGTCCAGCTCGCCGACCCCTCGCTGAAGGCCGGCGACCTGGTCTGGATCCGGGACGAGGAGCACGGCAAGCCCCTGGCCACGGGGGTCGCGCTCGTCAGCGGGGACGAGATGATGGAGATGACCAACGGCAAGGCGGTGAGCACTCTCCACTGGGTCGGCGACGAGCTGTGGGGGCTCGAAACCTGAGCCAAGAGGATTCATTTGGTGCAAGTATGCCGTCGGGGCATGCGCAGGTCGGTCGTACTGGCAGTCATCCTGCTGCTGCCGCTGGCGGCCGCGGAGGGCGGGGTCAACGAGGCGGCCGAGACAGAAGGCACCGCCATAGCGTCGGTCGAAACGGCCGACGTCGCCCTTCGGGGCGATAGTTTCGACATCACCGTGACCCTGGACGACGAGGCCGCCTCCAACGGCACCGCCGTCGGCTGGACCACGCAGATCTGCATCAACTCCGGAGTCTGCTACCCGCCCGAGACCAGCGGGCTCACCGACAGCCAGCTCGACGGGAGCACCTGGGAGGGCTCGGTGCTCCTCGACGACACCGGCGCCTACGTCAACTGGAGGATCGATCTGAACTGGACCGATGGCAGCACCCAGACGGTCCCGGAGGCCGGGTTCGGCTGGAAGGTCTGGTCGGACTGCTGGTGGGACAACGGGA
>Ga0257109_1000779_pt1 | contig 10832 bp, 8 predicted proteins | sample LP_taG_8_FD_191566 | JGI IMG/M metagenome (GOLD analysis project Ga0257109, IMG submission 191566) | Marine microbial communities from Northeast Subartic Pacific Ocean, Canada - LP_J_2011_P26_2000m | ecosystem: Environmental > Aquatic > Marine > Oceanic | place: Canada: Northeast Subartic Pacific... | reverse complement strand
CTGTAGCAGTTCCGCCCAGCACGGTCAGGCTTTGATCTACAAAAAAGATCTTTTTATCAATGGTTTGAATGAACTGTGGCAATTCACCGAAAACATCTACTTCAGCCATTTGTACTGATGAAATGGATAATTTGATATCACCTAGATTCTGTTCAATTCCTCCACCTTCTCTTGGGAAAATGTTTACTTCTTCAATGACTGCTTTATTATAGCCAATAAATTCGACTAAAACGCTGTATCTGCCTAAGGGTATTTTTTGAATCTTGAAATATCCATCTGTATCTGCTATACCGCCGGTTATAATTTCATCATCTCGAACACGTACAATTGAAATTGATGCATATTCAATTGGTTTATTGCTAGCGGAATCTAAAACAACGCCTTGAAGGACTCCAATAGCGGGCATCTGCCGTGAACCTCCACGCTGATGCTGTCCCATAAGAAAAGCTGTAAATATTAATAACAGAGTAATTTTTTTCATTTTTTAATTCCGATTCTTAGTAAAAAATATTATTTATTGAGTAGACTAAACAAGACACATATGATTGTCATAAGTAAAAACATTAATAATTAGTAGAGATAATTTACGTCTGAATATTAGTTGATATTGTAAGATCCTTAAGTTGCTGTTTCAAATCATCAGGTGATTTCACTGTACTCAATTTCTTATTCGGTATTTCATAAAGGTCTGCCTTGGTTCTGAACCAAGTCTTATCTGAACGGTATCGTCTTGTTCCTTTTTTATAGAATGTAGCTTTTTCTTCAAGCTCATTTTTAGGCAGCCAGCCACAGACTGTTATTTCCTTTTTATTTTCAACATAACTGCAGAAAATGAACACATCCGTTGGAAACCCTTTTTGCAGCGCTATGAAATTATTTACATAATAATCCTTAACATCCGTGGTTCGGCCCATGGTTTTCACATCAATGGACAAGCCGGAAAACTCCAGGTCTTCACCGTGGTCGAAGCCTTCTTCCCCGGTGATTAAATTTACATGAAACATGGTTTGAATGGTGCATTGACCAATAATGCCGGTAAGTTGTTCTGCAGCATTACCATCGGCAAAACCCCTGTTGCCAAAATTATGTTCCTGCACCAATTCTAATGCGTAAGCAATGATCTTATTGGATACTTTTATCTTAAACAACGACCCTCCAATTTGAGATCACTCCAATCGTGATCGAGCCGTCTCGCAATATTGTTCTGAAGTGTCTATACCCAGAAACCTGCGGTTAAGTCTTTTAGCTACAGAAGTCGTTGTTCCAGCACCATTGAATGGATCCAGAATTATATCATTTTTATAACTGAACAGTTTTAATACTCTTTCTACAAGTGTTTCAGGAAACATGGCCGGATGATCATACTTTTTCATCTTCCGTTCCGGTGACACAGACCATTTTGCCACCACCCATTCCTTGAATTCATCCGCTGAAATATCGATATTTTCTTTTTCTCCGGTTTTTTTCATTTCACCTTTGCAAAATATTTCGATGAATTCCCACGTGTACTTCAAATAGGGATTGCTGGGACTTTTCCAGCTCCCCCAGGCTGTATATTTGCAGTTATAATTATTCTTTTCCCAAAGGACCTCCCCTTTCCATATCAATTTCCTTTTGATGCAATGTTTACTAATGAGATGATGGCTGGGGATATAATCAGAAAAGAGCGGCTGCACATTGATGATGAGCCGTCCACCATATTTTAATACACGGATGCATTCATCCAGGATACAAAAGAGTTTTTTGAAATAAGCATCCCAGTTATAATCATCAGCGCTGTTCTCGTATTCGAGTCCAAAATTATAGGGCGGTGATGTAAAGACAAGGTCAACGCAATTATTTGGTAATCTTTGCAGTACAGTCTGGCTGTCACCGCAAATAATCTGATTGTTGAATGTCTTCGGCAGCTCGTTATTCTGATCTATAAATTGATGATTATGGGCATAAAAATACTTTCCACGGCGGCCTTCTTTCGCAACCCTGTTTTTCACCTTACGTTCACTATTATAATCAATATAGAGGCGTTTCCCATTTTTGATACCATAACTTTTAACAGCATTAATGGATTTTTCAATTTTATTTAGGATATTGCCATTGTCCAGACCACAGTCTGCTTCGACTGTGTTTTTAATCAGAGAAAATTGCTGAAAATCAAGGGCCCGCAGGTTAACGGTCAGTGTAGATTCATGGGTAGCAACATTGAAATAAAGGGGATTAAAAAATGAATTCAGTTCTTTAAGAACCAACTTTCCTTGGTCGTCCAGTTCAGAATCCAAATTGATTGTGAGTTCTTTATATTGCTTCACAGTAAAATAAAATTAACTGATTTCCATGCTCATAGCAACAAAACTGATTTGAATTTGCATCATTTTCTAATCTACTCTACATTGAGTAATGAGCATCTCTCCTAAAAAATTTCTTTTAGTCTTTTTGATCTCAGTTTATTCGTTTCTCCAGGCGCAGGATACCTTTTCCATCGTTGTCGTAGATACTAATACCTTTGAAATCGGCAGTGCTGGTGCTTCCTGTATTGACGGTTCTATCATTATTAGTGATATAATCCCCGGAGTTGGAGCTATTCATACCCAAGCCTACTGGAATCTGGTCAACCAGAATAATGCTCATAATTGGCTTGAGCAGGGTTACACACCGCAAGAAATCATTGATCTATTAGTGAACAATGATGCTCAAAACAATCCTGGAATTCGTCAATACGGTATAGTCGCCTTTCTGGACAACAACCGCAGTGCGGCCTTCACCGGCAGTAACTGCTATGACTATAAAAACCATATTCTAGGTCCAAACTACGCTATTCAAGGGAATATTCTCTCTGGTCAGGACGTGCTGGACAATATGGAAATGAATTTCCTGGCCACCGAAGGCCCTATCTATGTAAAACTCATGGCAGCCCTGCAGGGCGCCAACATGGCGGGAGCTGACTCCCGCTGCAGCCAATACGGCACCTCTTCCCTTTCGGCATTTATCCGCATGGCCAAATCCGAGAATGACGCTGACTCACTATATTTGCACCTGAATGTGAACAGCGTTATACCGGGAGTTGAACCCATTGATTCCCTGCAGGTGTTGTTTGATGAATGGTATGCTCTCACGCAACCGTATAATCCCGGAGATGTGAACCGTGATGACGTTTTGGATATTACTGATGTATTGATGATCTTTGATTTTGCGATGAATTTCTCTTTACCAACCTATTTGGAAACATGGCCAGCAGACTATGACGGTAATGGAGTTATCAATATCAACGATGCCTTTGAGCTTATCTATCATATTTTGGGATTGGGACTAAATTGAAAAAGACTTTTTATATCACCCTGTTTTTCTTTTTTATTACAACTGTATGCCATGTGCAGGTCCATAGGATTTTGTGGTCCAGTGAAAAAAGAAGCGCTTCGTTAAGGGCTCATTTAATAAAATCAATCTTAATTATTTTAATAACCGAACCATTCCTGTAGATATTGTTAGATAAATGAACACGATAATGTCTCTAAACCATCGATACTTGCTTCAATTTCATCACCAGCGGTGACTTGTCCAACACCTTCAGGAGTGCCCGTAAAAATGATATCACCAAATTGCAAAGTATATATCTTTGACAATTCATGGATGATAATTGCAGGAGTGCGGATCATATTTTCCAAACGACTTTTTTGCTTTTCAGTTCCATTGACTGAAAGTTCTATTGTTCCAGAAAATAAATGACCACAATCAGCAACTGCCGTTAAATCAGATACTGGAGCTGAATTAGGAATGCTTTTTGCCATTGCCCAAGGTTTGCCTTTTTTTTTGGCTTCTTTCTGAATATCTCTACAGGTCATATCGATACCAACAGCATAACCAAAAATATAATTTAAAGCATCATCTGCTAATATATTAGATCCAGATTCACCAATAGCCAACACCAATTCAACCTCATGCTGGAAATTGTTGGTAAATCCAGGAATGGGGATCTCTGAACCACTATTCACGATCGCTTCTGGTGGTTTCATGAAATAAACGAAAGGTGTTTCTGAATCTTGATAACCCATCTCTGCGATGTGTTTTTTATAATTCCTGCCAACACAATAAACCCTGTGGACCAAGAATGATTCATCTTGTCCCTCTATTGGAATGGATATTTGGTGAGGTGTATTTACAAAACTCATGATATTTTATCGGTGTTGAAATTAATATAGTTAAAGCTGATTTGTATAAAACAGATTATTAAGCAGACTATACGAATTTTTTTACACTTTGTCGTGGTGATAAATATCACAAAAAAACCACCTAAAAGGTGGTTTTTTAATAGATGATAGAACAAGAATAAGAACTATTTCACTAATAACACTTTTTGATGCTGAATATTATTTTTAGTGACTAATTGTATAAAATACACACCGCTGGCATATTGATCTGCATTCCAGGACAATGAATATGAGCCTGGTGATTGAGATGATAAAGATATTAACGAATTTTTAATTTTTCCCTGTAGATCTAGCACATTGATACTTACGGGTGTTTCTCCGTTTATCACGTAGGAAATCTTTGTGGTGTTATTAAATGGATTTGGATAACATGAATTCAATTTGGGTTCATTTGGAAACATTGATTCATTAATGGTAGAAAGCATATTCATATTCTGCAAAGCAGTACTTAATGTAATTAGGAAATCATTACCCAAGGGAGGCATGATAGTTCCTTTTTCAGTATAAACGACTTGCATATTATGATCAATAATAACGTGATAAGGTACAGTCCCATCGGCAAATAAACTTTTCAGGTTCGCACGATCATCATTAATAATAGGATATGTTACACCATAATTTTTGGCCCAGTCTTTGCACTCGTATGTATCGCTCCAACCTGACCCTACCCCGATTGTAACTAGACCCTGATCTTCATACATATCATGTATGGTTTGACTATAAGCAGCTTCTAATTGACAGCGGCGTGATGTTGTATTAAAAAATACAAGCCAGATGACACTATAATCTCCCCCATTCAGGTCACCATAATAATCGTACAAGGTCCATTCGGCACTGGCTGTGCAGAGAGAATCCGTAAAATCAGCAACATAATCACCGACTTTATAGTTCTGTGCAGAGAGACCACAAAGCCCCACGAGGAGGAATAAGATCAATGTTTTATTTCTAAACATAGTCAGATAGTAATATTACTGTCTAAAACAACCAAGGAATCTAATATACCAGAAAATAAGTTAATGGAAAATAATTTATCGGCTGATCTTGAAATAGATTGTCGGTGTGATACCCATTATTTCCACATCATTCACGAGGATATCAGTTTCTGTTGAAGCGTAAGTATAGCGTTTATGACTAATATATTTATTATTATAAACATTAAAGAGGGATAATCCATATTCCCAATTCAACCCTGCCCACGTTGAAAAACGTACAATACTGACATCAAGTCGATGTGCATCGGGGAACCTGGAAGAATTAAATGTACCCGGCTTGGCTTCCAATGCAACGTTCCCATCTTCATCTTCATAAATTTCTAAATTATCATTATCTGTATATGCTCGTCCTGAAAAATAAAGCCACGATAAAGTGATCTGCCATGGCCCAATGTTTGACATAGCAACCGTTTTAAAATCATGGGTACGGTCATTATCAGTTGAAAATAATTTCTTATCATTTAATTCATCAAATATCCATTCAGCTATTCCATAATTATAACTTATCCAACCATTGATCTTACCCCTGGACTTCTTTACCAATACTTCAATACCCTGAGAGATCTCCTCACCTTGCATAAGTAATCCGGAATCATAGACATCTGCTGGAAATAGATAATTTGAATAATGATGCAGTCTGGAAAAATTGGCAATATTGATCTTTTTATTATAATAATACTCGACATTGATTTCATATTTTCGAAAAGAATGTTGATACCCTAAGATAAATTGTTCAGCATTGGCAGGTTTTAATGAATCAGATGATAATAACCATACAAATTTGCTGCCGCTGGAAATAAAATCATTACTGAAACGGTGTAAATACTGTATATGCTTTCCCCATGCTGCCATGATATTAGACATAGATGAAAGTTTATATCGTAATGATATTCTAGGTAAAAGCACCCATTGTTTATCAATTGAGTAATTCGATGATCTTAACCCTGCTTGAATGGTTCCTCTTGTAAAAATATCAAACTCATCCTGGAGATATAAAGAAAGAACCTCTCCTTTTTCTTTTCTCTCTATTTCAAAAGTAGTCAGCGGATTTTTAAAGTTGGCATCAAAATCTGTTGAATAATTGGAAAGCCAGAGTCCGCTTTCAATTTTATGATTATTGTAAACCGATTCATGATTAAAATGCAAGGTGATATCATCAATGACATTTTGATCGTCACGTATTTCATTATAAACTAAAGTATCTGTACCTGTCAATATCGTAACTGATTCAGTCATTAAATTATGATTACTATTATAGGTTGATTTAGATAAAAGCAATTGAGAATAAGCAGCATTTTTCCACTGGTGTGAGAATTTGAGGCTAATACCATTGTTAAGCCATTCTGTTTTATCTTTTTGCTGAAATTGGAAATTTCCTGTCTCGTCAAAATTAAAACTGCTGTTTTCGGATAATATATCCATACTCGTATAATAGCTCAATGAAACAATATCCCTAGCAGTGGGCATCATGGTTAGTTTAGCATTTACATCGGAAAATTGAAATTCAGGTTCATAAGTCTGAGTGGCAGTCGAATCGATCAAAACCACATCATCGCCTACATTCAATCCACTCCCACCTGACAAATATCCGTGAATTTTATTGTAAAAGTTCGTGTGCAGTTGATCAGTAAATGTTTGCCTGTGTGTTAATAAAAAACTCCCTTGTTTAAACATCGGCTGCTGCAGGGAAAAACCACTACTCAGCTGATTTGTGAATAATGAAATCCTGGTTTTATTCATATCACCGTTTTTTCCCGTCATATTTATTACACTGTTAACTCGGCCGCCAAACCGTGCAGGAATACCTCCTTTAAATACTTGAATATCTTTGACTGCCAAGGCATTGATCGAGCTTACAAAACCAAAAAAGTGGTCCGTTTGATACAATGTCATGCCATCAAGGAGAATCTGGTTTTGATCGGGCGTTCCTCCTCGAATATATAATCCTGCAGATCCAGTATTCCCTCCCTGAATTCCGGGAAGAAGCTGTAAAGAGCGCAGCACATCATTTTCACCGAGATTAGGAAGCATGGCAACATTGCGGGGAGAATAGGATATCTGGCTGATCTGTTCACCCTGTTCCATTATATCCACTTGATTACCAGTAACAGTAATATTTTCGCTGGAAAGAATGATTGGCTGCAATTTGATGCGGATGATGGTGTTACGGGCTTCGCTTTTCCTAATAGGGACTTGCTCAGATGCATACCCGATATATGAGAAGTTTAAGGTACATTGTTCAGCAGTAATTCCTGATATATTAAAAAAACCATTTTCATTTGAAATGCTGCCGGAAAAAGTGTTTAAAACACTAATATTAGCGTGGGGTATAAACTCACCGCTTCTCTCATCAAGGATATAACCGGTTATCTTATAAGGACCATTCCATCCTTTTTCAGAAATAATAATGTATTGATTATTTTTTTTTGCCCAATGTAAACCCGTATTTTCCAAAAGCATTGAAATTGCTTCTTCTTCTGTACAGCCTGAACATTTAGAAGAGATAGTTACATTCTCTAGATAACTATCCTGATAAACAACAGATATATGATATTGATTGATTAATGAATCAAGAACAGCATTGAGCGGTTGATCATTTGCATCAAAAAAAATCCCGTTTTGCTCTTGAGGCAAAACGGGATTTTGTGCAAGAAAGACTAGAAGTATCTTAACTAGGCAGCCATTAGTAGATAATGTAAGTATCCTTTTCAAACTTAAAAGACCGTTGTGCTAAAGTTGCGAGTGTTTCCATTACAGAATTTAATTCATCAGCTTCAATGATTCCTGTAACAATAATATTACCTAGGTCAACACTCGTAAATTCAATTTTAACATCAAATTTACGTTCAATTTCTTTACAAACGGCCCTCAGATTTGTTTGATCAAGGATTAGCCTGTTATAAATCCAGCCTGGGTATTTTTTATAATCAATTTTTTCCGGTGTACCAGGATTAAAACCTTGGATAAAGTCCACTTTTTGTCCGGCAGTTAATACAACATCTTTCGATTCTTCAGTTCCTGAAACTTTTACATTGCCTTCCAGTACTGAAACATTGATATCTGTTCCACGGGCATGAATATTAAATTCGGTACCCAGTACTTCAACGGATGCTGAACCAAATTCTACGATAAACGGAATATCCCCTTTTTCAACATCAAAGTATGCTTCACCAGATAAAATCACATTCCGATGATCTTTTCCTAATCCTTTTTTATAAGAAAGTTCGCTTTCCGCATTTATTTTCACGGTTGAACCATCTGCTAACGTCACATTCTTGAATTGCGCACGTTCTACATCGATTGATATTGTTGTATATACGTTATATACAATGGGGGAGATAAATGTTAATACCAGAGCAGCAGCTACAGCCCAAACGAGTTTCGGTTTTATAAAAGGAGAAAGTGCTTTTGGTCCTACAGCAGCTTTTTGAATTGATTCAGTCTCCTGTATATCCATCAGCTGTTCCATTCGCATCCAGGCATCATTTGTATCTGGAGTTCCTGGCAACCGAATTTTGGCGCTTTCTTCCCAGATGCGCTGCATAATTCGATCAAGTTTATTTTCAAAGTGTTTCATTATTTAAATATTTTTTCCAATAATTTTATTGTTTTATAAAAACATTTCTGTTTCTGTTTCTATAACGTTTTTTCCAACACACTCACTCACAAATAATCCTGCAAATGTTTCTTTAAAATTTTAAGCGCTCTGTACAATTGATTTTCTACAGTTCTCTTTGATAAATCCAAAATGGCAGCGATGTCTTTATTAACTAATCCCTCCATCCTGCTCAAGATAAAGATTTCCCGGCATTTTTCAGGCAAATGTTCATTTACAATACGATTGATTTCATCCTGTAACTCATTTAATTCTTGGGATTTTTGAGGATCATCATAATGAGATTGCTCTGGCTTAGGAACCGTATCTTTATGACGAAAACGAACTTCCTGATACCTGAAATGGTCATAGCATAAATTGGTACTGATTTTGGCTATATATGAGAAAAATGATTTTTTTGGAGCCAAGGCTACACGATTATTCCAGACTCGTAAGAATGTATCTTGTACGATATCTTCTGCCAGGTCTTTATCATGCACACGGAATACAACAAACCTGAATAAAGTAGGATAGTACTGATGAAACAGCTGCTTGAATGCTGCTTTATCAGAATTTTTTACGTTTTGTAATAGTGTTAATTCACCGTCAGACATGGATAATCATTGATATCAGAACGGGAAATTAATGATCTATACATGAGTTTCAACAAATGATATTTTTTATATAACAAAAACATCAGAATTAACCTAAAGAGAAATATGTGATGAATATAGGTAAGTGTTCTGGGTTCCATTATAATTATAGAATCAAAAAAACGTGATTTTATTGTTTATTGGATTCGACTTCTTTCTTTTAGTCAAATTTAATTTTGAATCTAAAGTCTTAATCATAAGTATATATAAATTACAGCTCGTTATAGAGATACAATTCCCCTTTATTTTATGAAAAAACTCTATATTTACAGCTACTTGCTGATTATTTCAGCAATTTCTGCCCAAGGTACCGTTGAAATAAATTACTTTTATTCTGAGGCACTGCAAGTCGATTGCGGATATACCATTCATTTGCCAGAGGGATACGACGATAGTGATGAAGATTACCCTACACTATATTTTCTTCATGGATTTGGGACGAATCATTATTTATTCTATGGTGGTATCCATGTTGTTATGGATTCGCTCGTTGCATTAAACCAAGTTGATCAATTTATAATTGTAAGGCCCGATGGATCAACCAGTCCATATTTAGGAAGTTTTTACACGAATTCAGCTTTATATGGTGATTTTGAAGATTACATTATATATGATCTTATCGAGCATATAGATAATACCTATCGAACGATCGATCACCGTCTATACCGCGGTATAAGCGGCCATTCCATGGGCGGGTACGGCGCAACAAAACTAGGCATAAAATATTATGATCTTTTTGGGTCGGTCTCTTCTCATAGCGGTGCATTGGTGTTTGATAATTTGACCGATCTTATACCAGACCTAATGGATGAAACATGGTGGAATCCATTCGGTTTGTTTATGCCCACGAATGGTCTTGTTTCATTATTCATGTTCGGCGCATCTGGAGCATTTAGCCCGAATCTTGACCTTCTGCCTTGGTATGTTGACCTGCCTGTAGATTATAATGGTGATATCATCCAATCTGTGTGGGATCTGTGGATGCCTCATGATCCCCAGCGGATAGCCCAGGATAGCATAAGTGTGTTACCCCTGCTGGATTATTATTTAGACTGCGGCGACCAGGATGAATATTATTTTGAAGCGCATGCTATGGATTTTCATGCATTCCTGGATAGTTTCAACTTAGATCATGAATACCATATTTATTCCGGATACCATTGGACTAACATTGACAGTAGATATGCTTTCTCTTTGATACATCACAACAATGCGTTTGGTGATCCCGCTTATATTATGGGTGATTTGAATGGTGATGGAATGATTACGCCAATGGATACAATGACTGAAATACAAATAATAATGAATAATACATTTTATAATATGTATAACAGCTATGCTGGTGATATGGATTATAATGACGAGGTTGATATCATGGATTTACTTTTAA
>Ga0257109_1000777_pt1 | contig 10835 bp, 7 predicted proteins | sample LP_taG_8_FD_191566 | JGI IMG/M metagenome (GOLD analysis project Ga0257109, IMG submission 191566) | Marine microbial communities from Northeast Subartic Pacific Ocean, Canada - LP_J_2011_P26_2000m | ecosystem: Environmental > Aquatic > Marine > Oceanic | place: Canada: Northeast Subartic Pacific... | reverse complement strand
GTGGCGTGGTGGGCACCGTGCAGTCGGTCAAGGATACCACCGTCACGGTGCGCTCGCTCGAGAGCAAGTTTGAGGTGGAGAAACACGCCATCGAGCGCGTGATCAACAACAACTCGGATTCTAAGACAGACAACAAGTAACCCAAAACCGTGAAACGAAACAATCTAGCCCGATTCCTGTTCCTGCTGCTCATCCTGGCCTGGGCCGGCACCGAGATGACGCCGTTCCGGGATCTATCCCTGATCGATGAATTCAGCAAAGCCAAAGACAGGGACGAGGCGTTCGATAAAGTAGTCGCTGACGCCAGGAAGAGCCATAAAGAGGACAATAGCAATGAGTTCGGCGACCTGTACAAGGCCGTGGAGGCGTCCGGCCTGGCGCTGACCAATTATTTCCCGAAAATGAAATTCGGGGAACGAACTCCCAACAACCGACTGGTGCTGCAATCACTCCAGAAACGGGTGGCCGGCCAAATCCAGCTTGGTCTGGATCTCAAGGGCGGCTCGTCATTCCTCGTGGCGATGGACACGAGCAAGCTGGACACGAACAAGGTGGATTACGCATCTGGCGCTCTCGCCCAAGCCGTGGAAGTGCTGCGCCGGCGCGTGGACTCCATCGGTGTCGCGGAACCCGACATCCGGCCAGTGGGTGACAACAAGATCATGATACAGTTGCCCGGGCTGTCCGAGGCCGACAAGGCAGATGCAAAAAGACTGGTGACCGAGGCTGCGTTTCTGGAGTTCGCCCTCGTGCACAAGGATTCCCGCACGCTGATCGCCAATGACATCACCCCCCCTGGCTACAAGAAATACGCGCTCACCACCAAGGATGATGCGGGCAACAGCTTTACCAGCGATGTGCTGGTCGAACTCGAGAACAAATACGGCCTGAAAGGCGAGTACATCACCAGCGCCTCTCCCTCGCGTAATCCACTCACCCAGGAGCCCATGATTCTTTTCGGGTTCAACAGCGACGGCGGCGCCGCCATGTTCCAGTTGAGCAGCAAAAACATCGGCGAAAGAATGGCCATCATCCTCGACGGCAAACTGATATCCGCCCCGACCCTGCAGTCGGCCATACAAAGCAACGGGCAGATCACAGGGGACTTCACTCAAGAGGAGGCGGCCACCATCGCCAATGCGCTGCTCAACCCGCTCAAAGCGCCGCTGAAAATCGAGGAGGAGATGAGCGTGGAACCCAGCCTTGGCGCTGACTCGGTGAAGAGCGGCTTCTACGCGGCGCTGTACGGCGTGATCGCCGTGGCGGTGTTCATGCTCATTTATTACTGGTTCTCCGGCCTCGTCGCCAACTTCGCGCTGGTCCTGAACCTGATCATTCTGATGGGCGTGATGTGCTATCTCGACGCTGCTCTGACACTGCCTGGCATCGCCGGCATCGTGCTGACGATCGGCATGGCGATCGACGCCAACGTGCTGATCTTCGAGCGCATCCGAGAGGAGCTCAAGGCCGGCAAGGGAGTGCAGGGAGCAGTCGAGACCGGCTACAGCAAGGCGTTCGGCACGATCATCGACGCCAACCTGACCACGCTCATCGTCTCAGTGATCCTGATGACCATGGGCACCGGCCCGGTGAAGGGCTTCGGCGTCACGCTGACCGTGGGCATCTGCGCCAGCATGTTCACCGCGCTGGTGGTGACCCGGTTGGTTTTTGACGTGTTCAAGAATTTCGGCACTGGCCAGGGGCTGCGCCTGATGGAACAACCGAAGTTCAACTTCATGAGCTATGCAAAGTACGCCTTTGCCATCTCGTGGCTGCTGGTGATTGCTGGCATCGCGTTCGGCGTCAGTCGTGGCGAAAAGGCCGTGGGCGTGGACTTCAGGGGCGGCGACCAGGTCACGTTCGAGTTCACCGAGAAGAAGAAGGTTGATCCATTACGCGATGCGCTTGACCAAGCGGGCATCAAAGGCGCCAAGATCCAGTACCAGTCGGGTGGCGACAGCAAAGAGCGGCTTCAAGTCACGGTACGCGACGGCGACGGCGACAACGCCATCGGCGTCTTGGCCAAGGCGTTCGCCACGGATGAAGGTTTCAAAAAAGTCAGCCAGTTGCACACCGGAGAGAGCATCAGCGGTGAGATTTTGCAGGGCGCGACCAAGTCGCTGTTGATCGCGCTCTTTGCCATCCTCGTTTACGTCACGTTCCGCTACGAGTTCTCGTTCGCGCTGGGTGCCATCCTGGCCATCATTCACGATATCCTGATGACGCTGGGCCTCTTTTTCCTGTGGGGCGGCGAGTTGAACGCGCCGGTGATGGCGGCCGTCCTCACGATCATCGGTTTCTCGATCAACGACACGATCGTCATCTTTGACCGCATTCGGGAAGACTTGAAACTGAATGTGAAAGGCTCGTTCACTGAGATCATGAACGGTGCCATCAGCAAGACGCTGAGCCGCACGATCATCACCTCCGGCACCACCCTGCTGGCGGCGGGATCGCTGTTCCTGTTCGGCGGCAGCGCGATCCACTCCTTTGCCTTCGTGCTGCTGGCCGGCGTGGTCACCGGCACCTTCTCCAGTATCTTCATCGCCGGCTCGCTGGTGCTCTGGAAAAACAAGGGGAAGAAGCCAAGCCTGGCGGACGAGACCGTGATCACGCAGCACAGCATTTCCACCTCGGAGGCCTGAGGTGGCAGAGATTTTGCCAGCCGCCGGGGAGCACCACTCCTTGGCGGCTTTCCTTTTGCCTGAGCCTCGCGTACACCGCGCTTGGCCAAGCGCCACGCCGCCGAGACACCCGGCATGATACTCGCCACCGCCAACGAAGCCGCATTGACCATCTCCCCGATGAGCTGGGTTTGGTTTGTCGGCGCGGTGCTGGTGTTCCTCGCACTGGACTTGGGCGTGTTCCACCGCAAGGCCCACGCCGTCGGCTTTCGCGAGGCGCTGATCTGGACGGCCATCTGGTTCTCGATGGCCATGGCGTTCGCCCTCTGGCTGGCCCCGATGATGATCGGCGACCAATGGGGTGCCGATCATACCAAGCTCTTTATCACCGGCTACGTGGTGGAGCTGTCGCTCTCGATGGACAACGTGTTCGTCATCGCGCTGATTTTCGCCTACTTCCGCGTGCCGCTGGAGTACCAGCATCGCGTCCTGTTCTGGGGCATCCTCGGCGCGCTCGTCATGCGCGGGGCAATGATCTTTGGCGGCGCGGGGCTGATCCACCAGTTTGACTGGATCCTGTACGTCTTCGGCGCCTTCCTGTTGTTCTCCGGTATCAAAATGCTCTTTGTCGGGGACGAAGAGGTGGAGCCTGAGAAAAACGTCGTCATCCGCTTGGCACGCAGGATTTACCCCGTGACAACGCAATTCGTGGGACAGCGGTTTTTCACCCAACTGGACGGCCGCCGAGCGCTCACGCCGCTGGCCCTGTGCCTGATCACGGTCGAGACCACCGACTTGATTTTTGCGGTGGACTCCATCCCGGCCATCTTCGGCATCACCACCGAGCCGTTCATTGTTTTTACCTCGAATGTGTTTGCAATTTTGGGCCTCCGGTCGCTTTATTTCCTTCTGGTCGGCCTATTGCGACATTTTTGCTACCTGAAATACGGCCTGGCACTCGTGCTTGTGTTCATCGGATTCAAGATGTTGATCGTCCTTTGGGGCGGCCGGCCCGAGTGGCTCAATTTTGAGGACAACCACAACAGAGTCCTCATCATCGTCGCGGCGCTCCTTGGCCTGTCCATCGTCGCCTCGCTGTTCGCGCCGAAAAAGGAACCGGCAGAGACCAGGGGAACGTGAGCGCCAGGCGCTTGGCCAAGCCGGGCCACCGAAAGAATTTTTAGTAGTATGAACAATAACCCTGACAAACTGATCCGGACATCAAGGAGGGTTCGGATTCCGGCGTGAAATATCGCTGGAGCCTCGCACCCTCACAACCGCTCTTAACCGGCCAACTCTTTCGCGAGCTGCCGCTGTCGCCACTCATGGCGCAATGCCTCGTCAACCGGGGCGTCGCCAGCAAGGCGGAAGTCAGCGAGTTCCTGAACCCAAGGCTCAAGTTGTTGGCCGACCCGTTTCTGATTCCAAACATGGATGCCGCCGTCGAGCGGCTCTGGAAGGCGCGGGAAGACAACGAGCGGTTGTTGATCTATGGCGACTACGACGTGGACGGCGTCAGCTCCACGGCGTTGCTCGTGGAGATGTTGACCGAGCTGGGCTGGACCGTGCAGCCGTATCTGCCCAGCCGCTTCGACGGCGGCTACGGCCTGAGCGCCGTGGCCCTGGAGAAATGCCTCGAAAAATTCGACGTGGACATCGTGCTCGCCGTCGATTGTGGCTCCACTGCCGTCGAGGCCATCGAATTTCTCAACAGCAAAAAAGTTGACGTCCTCGTGCTGGACCACCACCAGGTCAGCGTACCACCGCCCGAGCCGCTCGCGATGGTCAACCCCCAGGTCAGCAGCGACTACCCGAACTTTCAGGAACTCTGCTCCGTTGGGCTCGCCTTCAAGCTCGCCCACGCACTCGTCAAGCGCGGCCGGCAGGAGGGCCTGCAAAAGGAGCGCGACCTCGACCTCAAGCAATACCTCGACCTCGTCGCCCTGGGCACCGTCGCCGACCTCGTGCCGTTGACCGGCGAAAACCGCAAACTCGTCCGCTCCGGCCTCGAGCAACTGGGCGAAACCACCCGCCCCGGCCTCGTTTCCCTCAAAAAAATCGCCAATGTCTCCGGGCCCGTCACCGTCTTCAATATCGGCTTCCACCTTGGCCCGCGCCTCAACGCCGCCGGCCGGATGGACAACCCCGACGCGTCGCTCAACCTCCTCCTGGCCAAGGACCGTTACGAGGCTGAGAAAGCCGCTGAGACCCTGGACAACTACAACAACGAGCGACGGAAAATCGAGCGCGATATCTCCACCCAGGCCGTCGAGAACGTCCGCGAACGCTTCGACCCTGAGAAGGATTTCGTCATCGTCGAGGGCAACATGGAGTGGCATCTCGGCGTCATCGGTATCGTCGCCTCCCGCGTCATGCGCGAGTTCTACCGGCCCACCTTCATCCTCGCCAGCGACGGCGACGGCTGGAAAGGCTCCGCCCGCAGCATCGAGGGCTTCGACCTCGCCGAGGCCATGCGCGGCTGCGACGACCTGCTCAACGACCACGGCGGACACGCCATGGCCGCCGGCGTCTCCGTCAAGCCCGGCCGGCTTGACGCCTTCCGCGAACGGATCAACGAGATCGCCAAGAAAACCATCTCGCCCGACATGTTCCAGCCGCCGCTCAAGCTCGACGCCGAGACCGACCTCTCGGAACTGACCCTGGTGCACATCGAGGAAATGCGCCAACTCGAGCCGCTTGGCCAAGGCAACCCGGAGATTCAGCTCCTCGTCGCCGGACTCACCCTTTCGAGTCCTGTTTACCGAATGGGCCGCGACAAACAGCACGCCAAGTTCTGGGTGACCGACGAGCGCGGTGCCTCCGAAGTCGTCGCGTGGAACCTCAAGCCCGAGGACGAGCCGAAAGACACGTTCGACATTGCCATCGCGCCGCAGATCAACGACTTCAACGACCGCCAAACCGTTCAGCTAAAACTAATCGACTGGCGCCCCTCCAAAGACTGACCTCCGCTTGGCCAAGCGGCTAGATTTCCAGGCTGGCCATTTTGCGGATGCCGGTTCGCAGCGGCAGCCAGCCGAGCAGGAATGAGCCGCCGAGGAACAGCGCCCAACCCAGACCGAAAATCACCGCCGAGCTGCCGCCGAATGCCCAGCGCGATGTCGCCGCCATCAGGCTCAGCATGCCAATGATGTAGAGGAAACTCAGCACAAGGCAGAGCGTGCCGCCGAAGCCGCTGACGATCTTGCTCGGGTTGTCCTCGCGGAAGTTCGGATACACCGCGCCGAGACCCACCGCCAGCGCGTTGAGCGTGAACGCCATCACGCCGACGGTCAGCGTGAAGTAGAGAATGCGCTCCAGCGGAATCGAGAGCATCGCGCATGACGCCCCCACCAGCGCCATCGTCACGCTCATCGACACGGCGGTGGAAAAGAGGAACTTGGCCATGAGCGTGCGGCGCATCCCGAGCGGCGCCATGCCGATGATCCAGATGCGTTTGCCCTCGAGCGAGATTTGCGGGAAGACGAAGCGGGTCGTCAACGTGGCGAGGTTCAGCGCGCACGCGCCGAGGTTCAGGTACGAGGTGAGGTCGATCCAAAAATCGCTCGTCAGCCGGTGCGAGAAATGGCGGAGGTTCACGATGTACGCGATCAACAGGCCAAGCAGGATCAGCGACTGGCCCCACTGCGTTGCGTCCCGCCAAAAGGTGCGGATGTCCTTCACGATCAGCGACCGCGTGTCGGCACCCCCCCACCACAGCAGCTTGGCCCAGCGGTCGAGCGGCTTGGGCGCGAACACCGCTTGGCCCAGCGGTGGTTTGCGCCGCCAGAATTTCCAAAGGGCCGTCGCGCCGCCGCCACGGCTGTTCACCGCTGAGAGCGCCCCGTAAAAAAAAACGCCCGTGCGCGTCGAGGCGAGGTAGCCGAAAAAGAGCGTGTGACTGAGCAAAACCAAGCCAAAGAAAAATGTGCCCATCAACGCGCCCTCGACCCATTGGGTGATCCCGCTCGACACCCAGTAACTTGGCAGGAACGGGAACAGCGAAAACCGCGTGCGCGACAGCAACCGATCGACGACGTCGAGCACGCGCGTCTCGAGCATCTCGTCGGTCACCGTCGCCGGCTGCAGCCACGAGCTGACAAAGACGATCAGCACGATCACCGCCAGCACGGCGGCCACCTGGAACGCCAGCCGGTCCAGCCACCGCGCCAGCCCGATTGCCGCCCAACTGCCGAGGATGGCCGGCAGAACGACGAACAGCGCCACGAACAGCGGCGTCACAAGATAAAAATGCCACGGCGCGTTGTAGGTCGTCCCGTACGCCGCCACGAGTGGTGCGATCAAAAACAAAAACGCCCATGATGCCAGGATGCCGGACTCGAAAATTTTCCACCGATAAACCACCTGATGCGGCACCGGCAGCGACAGCAGAAAATGCGTTTCCCTGTTTCGGAACAGGTTGGTGAAGTTGATGATGACGTTGCTGAGCAGCAGCAGCAAAAACAGGAACGCGAACAACAGGAACATCATCCGCTCGATCAGCACCGGCCCCAGGCCGGGGAAGCTCGAGGTGAACTGCAGCGCCTTGTGAAACAGCGCGTACGCCAGCAAGGCGTAACTCAAGACGAACAGGCCCATGAGGAACGCGTGCAGCCGAGAGTGCGCCACCGCCGACTTGAGCCGCCGCCAGCTTTGCGTGCGGTTGACCCCGGCCAAAAGCCGCCAGTACGGAATGGGCTTCGCGTCGTTCATGCGTCGTCGTCAGTGAGCGACAGAAAAATCGACTCGAGCGTGCTGTCCCGGTTCGCTGCCTGCAACTCCTCGTGCGACCCGACGGCAACCAGTCGCCCCTGGTGCATGATGCCGATGCGGTCGGCCATTTCCTCGGCGACGCTGAGTTGGTGGGTGGAGACAAACACCGTCACGCCGGCGTCGGCCTGTTCGCGCAGGATGTCCTTGAGCACGCGGGAATGGTGCGGGTCCAGCCCGACCATCGGCTCGTCGAACACGACGACCTCCGGCGAGTGCATCAGCGCGGAGACGATGGCCACGCGCTGCTTGGTGCCGTGCGAGAGACTCTCGATCGGCTTGGCCAAAAACTCGCCGAGGTTGAACCGCTTGGCCAGGTGCTCGGCCTCGGCCTCCATCGCGGCGTCCTTCATCCCGAACAACTTGCCGGTGAAACGGAAAAACTCAGCCGGCGTGAGCTTGTCATAGAGGAACGGAAAATCCGGCACATAGGCCATGCGGCGGCGCGCCTCGATCGGGCTGGTGCCGATGTCGAATCCGCAAATCCGCACCGAGCCGCTCGTCGGTTTCATTAGCCCAGCCATGACCTTGATGGTGGTGGTTTTGCCGGCGGCATTCGGGCCAAGAATGACGAAAAACTCGCCCGCCGGCACGGCTAGGCTGACGTCGTCGACTGCCCGTAAATCGCCGAATTGCTTCGTTAATTGCTGGATTTCGATCATTTTTCCGCTTCTTTTTTTAGGGGGAAACTTTCGTTGGTGAACTCGAGTTGGCCGGGGAAAGTGACCTGCAAAATCTCGCCCACCCGGCTCACCAACACGGTCACCACACGCTCGCCGGGCAGCTTGGCCTCGATGCGATAAATGCGGACGCGCGTGCTGCCGAGCCGGATCGCGTCGTTGTAGGCGGCCCACTCGAGGCCAAGCTCAATCGGCGCGGAGCCGGCTTGGCCAAGCGCGGCGGCGGGCGGCAGCAACGGCTTGAGCAACGGCGCAAAAAACGGCCCGGCGAACGGCTCGAGCAATGCGGCGGGGTTTCGCAGTTGGCCAAGCGGTGTCGTTCGTTCCCATTGGCCAAGCGCCCCGTCGTGTTTCACACTCAGCACTTGGTTGGTTGCCGCCGCCGCAAACTCCCACGTGCTGGGCGGCAGGTCGATCGTGGCGCTGACGTTTTGCCAACCGAGGCCGGCGTCGAGTGTCGAGCGGAGGGTGAACCGCATTTTCGTCTTTATCGACTCGACTTGGATCCGGCCATCGAGCGCGAGGGTGTAGCCCGTGATCGACTCGACGCGCCCGGCCGGCTGGTTGGTGCCGCTGAAGTAAACCTCGTCGGGGATGATTTTCCAATGGACGAAGCCAAGCGACGTGCCGTTCTGCGAAACCCGCAGGTTGGAGGCGTCGGGTGCGTTGAAGATTTTATTGAGCACCACGTCGTTGGAGACGCGGCTGCCGCGATCAGTGTCGCCGTACTCGGCACGCCAAAGGAGCGCATTCATCGCCAGCCAAAACAGGAGGATGACTGGGAAGACCAACCGGCGCACGGCGATGGATTACGGGGTGCGCTTGGCCGGGATGTAAACGGTGACGCCCGGCCTGAGGTCGCGAGAGTTGCGCATCAGGCGCGGGTTGGCCGCTTTCAAGGCTGAGAACGGGACGCCGTAGTGCCGGGCCAGGCTGTAGAGGCTCTCGCCCACCTTGAGCGTGTGAGTCCGGTTCTGGCTGGATCGGACTCCGTAATTGGGCCTCGGGGCCACGCGCGGGTTGGCGCGGGGGTTCACGTAAGGCGGCGAACTGCCGGCCGCCACGGCGACCTCCGGCACGGTGCTGCCGGCTTGCTGCAACCGGCCGCGCATGGCCTCGACCTGGCTCTTGAGGTGGCTTTTTTCGCTGTTGGCCTTGGCCAACTGCGTGCGCAGCGTGTGGATGGCGTTGATCTCTGAAGGCGGGATGGGCGCCATGGCGATGTCCTTGGCAATCTCCTTTTTGCAGACCTTGATGAAGCCCTTGATGTTGCCAGCGTGGCTGGAGTCCTGTTGCAACTCAAGATGCCGCTGGAAATGGTAGCAGGCCGAGACGTAGTTGGTTTTTTCGTTGCTGGGCTCGTAAAAAATCAGCCCCAGCTCGAAATGAGCGGCGGCGTTGCCCGGATTGTTGGCGAGCGCCTTGCGGAAGGAGAGAACCGCGCCGTCAACGTCCTTGCGGGCCAGGCGGCTTTTCCCACGCACAAAATCGGCGTCGTCCTCCATTCGGGAACCGCTCCCGCTCGTTGGTGCACAACCCACCACCAAGGCCGCCAACATCGCCAGCGTCATCGTCCGCCCAAGGCCGAACCAGAACTTCATGGGCGGAAACTAAACAGGAACCAGCCCTAAAGCAACTTAAGTTCGCGCCAGCGACAAATCCCCAATATGCGCTTTTTCTTCGGCGTCGCAGCCCCTACACTCTCGCCCGTGCCGCGCAAGGAGAGTAAGGCAGCAACCAACGCACAGCCCTCGATGGATCTGGGATGGATCGGCATCCTGATGATCGCCGTTTCTGTCCTTTTCGTCCTGTCACTACTCAGCTACGACCCGACGGATCCCCCTCTCAACGCTGGCGACGGTTACCAAAACATGATCGGGCCGGTCGGAGCCTACCTGTCTTGGATTTCGTTCATGGCCATCGGCTTCGCGGCCTACATGGTGCCGCTGCTGCTGCTGTTCTTTGGAGCCGCTTTTCTCCACCCGTTCTTCATTCACCTCCGCCAATCGTGGAAGGAACCGGTCGCCGCAGTGGTTTACCTGCTCGGCCTGATGGGGCTGCTGCAGGAACTGGACGAAAACTTCGACCTCGCATTCTGGGCGGACGGATTCCAACTCGGCGGCGTCATTGCCAAATCCACCATTTACCCGGTTTTTCACAAATTCGGCACTGCGGGCGCGATCATCATCCACACAGCGCTCATCCTCGCCAGCCTCTATTTCCTGACCAACCTCCAGCCGGTCGAGATTTGGCACTGGATGGTGGACGCGTGGGAAAATTGGCGAGACCGCCGTGAGCAAACCGGCTTGGCCGCGGGCGAGCCATACCAAAAATCAATCAAGCGCAAGACCAGGCGGCTTGAGCGCGATCTGCAAAAACAGAAGAAAGCCATCGAGCAGGAAATCGAGCAGACCACTGAGGAACTTGAGGCCGACCAGGGGCTCGGTGCCGATCTCAAGCCGGTGCCCAAGCCGACCGTTCGCGACCTGAGCGTGCTGGACACGGAACAACGGAACAAGACCACAGAGGACGAACCGGATCCGGATGAAGTCGAGATGGGCGCGGTGATTACTGCCGAGGAGGTCAAGGCTTCCGCCGATGAACCCGACGCAGAGGCCAAGCCCGAAAAACCGGATGAACCAAGCGGGCCCACCGATCACAAGGCCGCTAGCACCAACGACATCCTTGGCCAAGCGGACGACACGACAGACAGCGACACCAAGCCGGACGACCCGCCGGAACCCGTTGCACCAGCCAAGCCCAA
>Ga0257109_1000775_pt1 | contig 10852 bp, 11 predicted proteins | sample LP_taG_8_FD_191566 | JGI IMG/M metagenome (GOLD analysis project Ga0257109, IMG submission 191566) | Marine microbial communities from Northeast Subartic Pacific Ocean, Canada - LP_J_2011_P26_2000m | ecosystem: Environmental > Aquatic > Marine > Oceanic | place: Canada: Northeast Subartic... | reverse complement strand
AACACTAGAATGGCCTGCAGCAACAACACCAACTTTTTTTGTCTTTATATAACCTTTAGTTGTTTCTAGACCCTCAACTTTATCACTAATTCTTTTAATACCTGTTACTTCGCAATTTTGAATTATATCAACTCCCATTTCATCAGCACCTCTAGCATAACCCCAAGCAACAGCATCATGTCTAGCTGTGCCTGCTCTTCTTTGTAAAGTACCACCTAAAACAGGATAACGAATATTAGGAGATGTATTAATAATTGGACAAAATTTTTTAACTTCTTCAGTACTTAGCCATTCAGAGTCAATTCCATTTAATCTATTTGCATGGGTTCGTCTTTTTAAATCTCTTATATCTTGTAAGTTATGAGCAAGATTCATTACACCTCTTTGGCTGAACATTACGTTATAGTTTAATTCTTGTGACAGACTTTCCCATATTTTGAGAGCATGATCATATATTCCAGCACTTGCATCCCATAAATAATTAGACCTTATAATTGTTGTGTTTCTTCCAGTATTCCCGCCTCCAATCCACCCTTTTTCGACTACAGCAATATTTTTCATACTGTGTTTTTTTGCTAAATAAAAAGCTGTAGCTAGGCCATGCCCACCACCGCCAACTATTACTACATCATATTCTTTTTTTGGAACTGGATCTTTCCAAGCCTTTTGCCAGTTTTCATGGTATGAAAAAGAGTTTTTAATTAATGAAAATATAGAATATTTATTTTTCATGATTTTTAAAAACTACTTTATAAAGATTGAATATTCAATATTTTCACGTTACACATTAAATAGGGAAGAGTGGGTGAGATGGCTGAAACCAATCGGTTGCTAACTGATCTTACCTCGAAAGAGGTAACGTGGGTTCGAATCCCACCTCTTCCGCCATTAATATAATGGATCATTTTTAAAGAAAACTTTCATCTTTATTGGTTTTTTTTCTAATATATATCTATAGACATTGTAATTTTCCAAAACTCTTTGGACATAATTTCTAGTTTCTTTAAATTTAATAAGTTCAATCCAATCAACATAATCAATTTGTTTTTTTTGTGGGTTTTTATTTATTTTTTTCCAATATCTAACTCTTTTAGGTCCTGCGTTATAGGCAGCAATTGCAAAAGGGTAGGATCCTTCATATTCTAAGAGCAGTCCAGCTATATAAAAGGATCCTAAGTTAATATTGTAATCTGGATCTTTTGTTAAACGTGATTTTGAATATGGAAGTTTTGCTTGTTTAGCTACCAGTCTAGCTGTGTACGTCATTAACTGCATTAGACCTTTTGCTCCAGCAGAACTATTTGCGTTCAAGTCAAACTCACTTTCTTGTCTAATAACTGATAATATAAAAGCTGTCTCGGGTATTTTGCGTTTATTAATATATTTAGGAGTGCCTATTATCGGATAGTTGTACTTATAATGAAATCTTTTTTGATAAGAAGCAATTTTAGCTATTTGTATTGCAAAGTCATATCTTGATATATTTGTTGCAAGTTCAGCTGCTAGTATTTCGCTTCCATTTTCAATATTTTCATTAGCTAGATGTTTAAGAATGTCTTTAGAATATTTATCTTTATTCAATTCATTTAGTAAATATACAATTTTAACTAAACTCTTTTCATAAAAATATTTTTTATATTTGTTATTAACTTCTATTTGTTCATTAAATGAAAATTCTTTATTAGGATTAATTTTTAAGTATGCTAATTGACCATAATAAGTTGTAAGAAATTTAGAAGCTTCTTTATACCATTGAATAGATAAATCTTTTTTTCCTATTTTTTCGTATGATCGTCCCAGCCAATATGCTCCTCTAGACAAACTTATTGGATAACCAACATTATTATAAAAATTATTAAAATGTTCTATGGCCATCAATGGATCTTTTAAAAAACTTAAAGCTATCCAACCACTCATCCATTCAGCTTCAGCAAACTCAGGACCTTCTACCAAAGTATGATTACTGCTTATTTTATATGCTAATTCATATTTTTTTTTGTAAATTAATGATCTTGATACGACAGCGCGCTCCTTCCACCATTTATCAGGCCTAACTAAATAATTTTTAGTATTTTTTATTTTAAATAAAATCTCTAAAGAACCTTCTAATCTACCTCTTTTTCTTCTCCATTTTAACCGATCGTAATTTAACCCAGCATCATTTATAAATTTCGTAGGAACTTTATTTATGGCATTATCCACTCCATATGATTTGCTCATCAAAAGCTGTCTTGCCGTATAAAGCAACTGATAATCTTTAGGTAAATATCTCAACATTCTTTTTAAATCCCAATGTTTTTCTTCCCAGGCCAAATAATCAGCTCTTTTAATATAATCTTCAGTTGATAAATATTTTTTATATTTTTTTCTAAAAAATTTAAGATCTGACCTAGTTAATTCTGCTGTAATCCAACCTTCTTTTATCAGTTTAATACCAGTAGCAGAATTTCCAGTAGAGATTAGACTTTCACCTAATATCATTCTGCCAAAACCACTGAGTGGATTATGTTGTTCAAACCAACTAATTATTTTATTTGGCGATACTCTATTTGTTGATAATTTGTGTTCTGCTAAATATTTAATTCTGCCAATTCTTGGGTAATTTGGATTTTTTTTTATGAATATTTCATAGTCATTAAAATTTGCGTTATTCCCATTTGTTAATAAATATTTCCACTGAATAAACCGATAAATTGATTTAGCTCTTGCTTTTTTGGCTGACGACAAAGCGCTAGTCCATTTACCTTTTTCCATTGATCTAATTGCTTTTTTAGCAAGATCAAAATCTTTTTTTGTAAAATATTTTGACTTTTGTTTTATTACATTTATTTCTTTTTTAACTATTAAAGGTTTACTTGAAGGAATCAGTATTCCATCAATTTTTTTTAAGGTAATTTTTTTTTCCTTTTTAATTATTAAAGGTTTATGTAAAGGGATTATTATTCCATCAATTTTATTTAAAGTAATTTCTTTTTCAGTAATAATTAATTGCTTCTGAGGTTTTGTTTTTGGCTTTAAGATGTTTTTTGATATTTTTTTTTCTTTATCTTCTTTACTTAATATAGGTTTTTTTAGAGGTACAATATTTAAGTCTAAAGCATATAAAACTCCACTCACTGACATTATTAATATGGTTATCTTTATTAAAAAAATTATTTTTTTTTCCATAAAATTTTAGTAAATGTATCTATAAACTATGTTATAAGTATTTATGTTCAAAGGTTCAAATGTTGCATTAATTACCCCATTTAAAAATAATGAATTAGATATTGATGCTTATATTGAATTAATACATTTTCATATAAAAAATGGTACAAATGGATTGGTCCCAGCTGGTACAACTGGAGAGTCGCCAACTCTAGATCATGATGAACATCAAAAAGTTATTGAATTGTGCATTAATGAAAGTAAAGGTAAAATTCCTGTAATTGCAGGAACAGGTTCTAATTCTACAGCAGAAGCAATATCCTTAACCAAACATGCTGAAAAGGCCGGCGCTGATGCTGCTTTAATTGTTACACCTTATTATAACAAACCTACACAAGAAGGTCTTTATCAGCACTATAAAGCTATTAATGATAAATGTGGCATTCCTATAATTATTTACAATATTCCTTCAAGATCTGTAATTGATATGACTGTTGATACGATGGCAAGATTATTTGAATTAAAAAACATTGTTGGAGTTAAAGATGCAACAGGTGTTTTGGATAGGGTATCCCAACAAAAAAAAAAAATGGGAAATGAATTTATACAGCTAACAGGTGAAGATGGTAATGTTCTTGAATTTAATAAACGTGGTGGTCTTGGCTGCATAAGTGTTACTGCAAATATAGCACCAAAATTATGTTCTGATTTTCAAAAGTTTTCACTTTCAAAAAATAATAATGAAATTAATGAAGCTGAACGTATTAATAATTTACTACAACCAGTACATAAATCTTTATTTATAGAAAGCAATCCAAGTCCTGTCAAATGTGCGGCAAAATTATTAAACTTATGTAGTGACGATGTAAGATTGCCATTGGTTAAAGTTACAAATTCAACTAAAGAAGCAATAAAAGAATCTTTACAATCAGCAAAACTGATTTAAAATGAAAAGAAAAACCAAGCCTGGTTTAAAAATCATTTGCCTTAATAGAAAAGCAAGTTTTAATTATTTTTTTATTGAGCTTATTGAAGCTGGAATTGTTTTAAAAGGCTCAGAAATAAAATCTATAAGAGACGGAAAAGTAAATATAGCTGAGTCTTACGCAGTGGAGAAAGGTGGAGAAATAATTTTATTAAATTCACATATACCAACATATAAACAAGCTAGTTATACCAATCATAATCCTACGGATGAAAGAAAACTTTTGTTTAACAAAAGAGAGATTAATAAGTTAATTGGAAGAATTAAAAGAGAAGGTTTGACTTTAATCCCAACAAAAATGTACTTTAAAAAAGGCAAAGTAAAAATTGAAATAGCAGTTGCTAAGGGTAAAAAACGGTATGACAAAAGACAAACAATAAAAACACGAGACTGGAATCGTGATAAAGCAAGATATGTTAGAAAATCAAGCTAAGATAGTCTTTTTAGCCATAGGATCTAGTTTAGGCAATAAAGAAAGAAATATTTGTTTAGCTAAATATAAATTGCAAACTAATGGTATTAAATTAATTAAAAGTTCAAATAATTACGAAACTTTATCTTGGCCAAACATAAAACAACCAAAGTATATTAATGCAGTTATAAAAATAAGTACAAATTTAACTCCTTTAAAACTTATGCAAGAATGTCTTAATATTGAAAAAGAATTGGGACGCAAAAGAGTTAAAAAAAATGAACCCCGAATCTGCGATATTGATATTATTGATTATGATCAAAAAATACTAAAAATCATAAGTAGTCTAAAGTTGACTTTGCCTCATCCAGAAATGCATAAAAGAAATTTTGTCTTATTGCCTTTATTTGAAATAGCAAAGTCTTGGATTCACCCAATTAAAAAAAAAGAAGTTAAAAATCTGATTAAATCACTAGACATAAAAGACTTAAGATCTATTAAATTGGTCTAATTTAATGATATATTGAGAAATGCTTAAATCTGAAGAATTAATTAATAAAGTTAAAACTTATAATAAATTTTTAAATCCAGAAACATTAACTAAAGCATATGAATTTGCTTTAAAAGCGCACAAAACTCAAAAAAGAGATGAAGGCGTTCCTTATATTATTCATCCTATTGCAGTTGCTGACATACTAACAGATTTAAAACTTGATAGCGCCACGATAGCTACTGGCTTACTGCATGATACAATTGAAGATACACACGCAACATACAAAACAATTAAAGAAGAATTTGGTCAAGAAGTAGCTGATTTAGTTGAGGGTGTAACTAAAATATCAGAATTAGAAAATCAAGCAATTCATAACTCAAAAGCAGAAAATTTTAGAAAATTAATTTTAGCAACCTCAAAAGATATTAGAGTTTTATTAGTTAAAATTGCTGATCGACTTCATAACATGAGAACTATTAAGTTTGTTAAAGATGTAAATAAACAAATTAGAATAGCTACAGAAACTATGGAAATTTATGCTCCATTGGCAGACAGAATGGGGATGAACAGAATTAGAGATGAATTAGAAGATCTTTCATTTCAAATTTTAAACACAGAAGCGAGAGAATTAATAAAAAAAAGATTAGATGCTATAAAAGAAAATAAGGAAATCAGTTTTAATTCTTTATCATTTGAATTTAGTGATTTATTAAATAAATTTCATTTGAATGCACAAATTATTGGACGTGAAAAAACTCCATTTTCCATTTGGCGAAAAGTTCAAAAAAAAAGAGTATCTCTAGAACAAATTAGTGATATTATTGGTTTTAGAATTATTTTAGATAATATTGAAGATTGTTATAAAGCTTTAGGAGTTTTTCATTCAAAATGGAATTGTATACCAGGAAAGTTTAAGGATTACATTTCTTCCCCCAAAATCAATAATTATCAATCTCTTCATACCGCAATTATTGGACCCAACAAAAGACCAATTGAAATTCAAATTAGAACATTATCTATGCATGATTTTGCCGAGAGAGGTGTTGCTTCGCATTGGAAATATAAATCAAACGAAAAATTTAACTCTTTGACTTGGAAGGAATATGATTGGTTAAAAGATTTAGTGGAAATTATAGATCGTAATGAAAATCCTGAACATTATTTTGAATATACAAAGCTTCAAATGTTTCAAGAAAATGTTTTTTGTTTTACCCCAAAGGGTTCAATTATTAAATTACCTAAAAATGCAACACCAATTGATTTTGCATATGCTGTTCATACAAAAATTGGAGATACTGCGATTGCTTGTGAAATTAATGGTCGTGAAAGTGAATTACAAAGTATTTTAAAAAACGGTGACATTGTTGAAATAAAAACTTCAAAAAATGTTTCACCATCGCTTCATTGGTTGCCATTAACAAAAACAGGCAAAGCTAGAGCAGCTATACGTAGATATTGGCACTCAAGAAAAGAATTAAAAGAAAACAAAATTAAAAAATATAATACTACTTTGTGGCTATCATTGCCTGATAAACCAGGTAAACTTGGTGAAGTTACAACTTTATTGGGTCAACATGAGCTTAATATTTCTGGTGTTGAAATGAAGGAAAAAACTAAAGAATATATCAATTTTAGATTTCATCTGAATATAAATGTACTGAAAAACTTTACAAATTTTATCAGTGAGTTAAAACAAAAAGAAATTAAGTTTAAAATCATAAGACATGAGGATAAAAGAAATGCTTTCACACAAAAAATCTTTAAATATTTTAAAAAAAACTAATGCTTTATTAGATGGACATTTTGTTTTATCGTCAGGTCTTCATTCATCTAAATATATTCAATGTGCTAAGCTTTTAAGTTATCCTCATTTAGCTAAAAATATTTGTTTATCATTAACCAATAAAATTAAAAAAAATTACAATAAAATTGATCTAATATTATCTCCAGCAATGGGTGGTATAATTATTGGCTACGAAATAGGAAAATTATTAAAAAAAGAAACAATTTTTTGTGAAAGGGTAAAAGGATCTTTTAAATTAAGAAGAGATTTTAAGATTAAAAAAAAATCAAGAGTTTTAATAGTAGAAGACGTTATAACAACTGGTAAATCAAGTTTAGAATGTGCGAAGTTAATTAAAAAAGCAGGCGCAAAACTTTTAGGATTTTCATGTATTATAGATAGATCAAATAAAAAAACTTTAAAAATTAAACAAAAAATTATTTCTCATATGAAGATTGACGTTCCAACATTTAAAATAAACAAATTACCAAAATCACTTAAATCTATTCCAATATCTAAGCCTGGTAGTAGGCATGTCAGATGAAAAGATTAGGTGTAAATATTGATCATGTTGCCACATTAAGAAATGCCAGGGGTGAGTCTCACCCAAGTCCATTAAATGCAGCAAAGTTAGCTATAAAACATGGAGCAGATTCAATAACTATACATTTAAGAGAAGATAGAAGACACATTAAAGATTTAGATCTAAAAGAGATAAAAAAAATAAGAGGAATTCCTATTAATCTTGAAATAGCAGCAAATAAAGAAATGTTAAGAATTGCATTAAAAAATAAACCAAGTTTTGTTTGTATAGTACCAGAAAATAGAAAGGAAATTACAACTGAAGGTGGTTTAAATGTAAAAAAAAATAATAAAAAAATATCTATGATTGTAAATAGATTAAATCACAATAAAATTCGCACAAGCTTATTTGTTAACCCAAATTTAAAGGATATTAAATTAGCAAAAAAAATAGGAACTAAATGTATAGAGATACATACAGGAAAAATTTCTAATAAGATTAAAAATAAACAAAACTTTGTGAATGATTTAGAAAATATTAGAAAATGTGCAAAACTTGCTAATTTACTAAATTTAGAAGTCCATGCTGGCCATGGAATGGATTACGAAACTGCAAAAATATTATCAAAAATTAAAGAAATAGAAGAGTTTAATATTGGTCATTTTATCATAGGTGAATCAATTTTTAATGGGTTAAAATATACTATTAAAAAATTTAAAAAAATTATTAAACCTTAATGGCAACTTTAGGTATAGGCGTAGATATTGTTGAAAATTCTAGAATCAGAAAATCTATTAACAATAAAAAATTTTTACTTAGAATTTTTACAAAAAATGAAATTGCCCAATCTATAAAAACTAATAGTAAAGTTGCTTTTTTCTCTAAAAGGTTTGCTGCAAAAGAAGCTTTTTCCAAGGCATTGGGTTTAGGTTTTAGAAAAAATTTAAATTTTAAAGATATTTCAATAATTAATAATAAATATGGCAAACCATCAATTAAAATAAAAGATAAACTTCAAAATATTATAAAAAAACAATTTAAAACTAATAAAGTAAATATACTTTTGTCTATTTCGGATGAAAATAAATATTCAATAGCATTTGTAATTTTGGAAAAAAATGAAATTTAATAAAAATTTTTTTAAGGAAAATGCCAAGACAATTATTTATGCTTTGTTGATTGCAGTTTTTATTAGATCAATATTTTTTCAACCTTTTTACATTCCTTCTTCATCTATGGAACCAAACTTATTAGTAGGCGATCGACTGTTTGTCTCAAAATATAGTTATGGATATAGTAAACATTCATTTCCATTCAGCCCAAATTTATTTAAGGGAAGATTTTTTTTTAAAGAGCCTGAAAGAGGTGATGTTGTTGTATTTAAAACACCCACAGACAATAGAACTGATTATATTAAAAGACTAATAGGATTGCCAGGCGATATTATACAGTTCATTGATGGCGATCTTTTTTTAAATGAAAATCAAATATTAAAAACAAAAATTAAAAAGAATGATCAAATTTATTGTGGCAGTACAATTTTAGAAACAAATACATTTGAAGAAAAATTACCAAATGGGTCAAAATATAAAGCTGTTTACTTTAAAAAAAATAGTTTTCAAAATTCCAATAAATTTACAGTTCCTAAAGATCATTATTTTTTTCTTGGTGATAATAGAGATTGTTCTAAAGATAGTAGATATTTGGGTAGTGTTGGTTACGTGCACAAAGATAATTTAGTTGGAAAAGCTAGAATAATTTTTTTTTCGTCTGATTATAGAATTGGTAGTATATTTATTTTTTGGAATTGGAATAAAATTATAAGATTAAATCGCCTTTTTAAGATTATTAAATAAATGAATGATGATGTATCTAAATTAGAAAAAAAAATAGAAATTATATTTAAAGATAAAAAACTTTTAATAAGAAGTTTAACTCATAAAAGTTTTAATTCTAATGAAAATAATGAAAAGTTAGAATTTTTAGGTGATAGAGTTTTAGGATTAATAATTTCTAGAACATTATTGGAAATGTTTCCTAAAGATAAAGAAGGAAGTTTAGACAAAAAACTTGCCTCATTAGTTAATAGAAAAAAATGTTATGAATTAAGCAAAAAATTTAATTTAGAAAATTTCGTATTAACCGGCAATACAAAAAGTAAAAAAAATAAGATTGTAGATAAAATTATCTCTGATGCTTGTGAAGCATTGATTGGAGCTATTTATTTAGATCAAGGATTAGATGTCGCTGAGAGATTTATAGTTAAATTTTGGAAAAACGATTTGAAAGTTAATATAAAAGATCAAATAGATTCTAAAACAAAATTACAAGAATACTCACTAAAAAAATATAAATCACTACCAAAATACAAACTTTTGGGAATTACTGGAAAACATCATAAACCTGTATTTAAAATTGGTGTAAGTGTAGAGAATTCTAAAATTATTAACGCAGTAGGTAATTCAAAAAAAGATGCCGAACAGAAGGCTGCTACTATTTTCTTAAAAAAATTAGGATTATAATGCAGTGGGATGATATTGGTTATCTTGTACTGAAAAATAAATATAATGAAAATTCAGTTATTGCAGAAATCTATACTAAACATCATGGAAAATGCTCAGGCATTATTTTTGGAGCAACGTCCAAAAAGATTAAAAATTATCTTCAAATTGGAAATAAATTATATGTAAATTATAATTATAAGAATGATGGTGTATTAGGTTATTTTAAAATTGAAATATTAAAAGCTCATACACCGTATTATTTTGAAAATAAAAAAAAACTATTATGTATAATTTCAGCAATGAATTTAATAAAATTGTTAACTGTAGATTTGCAGGAAAATATTAAAATTTTTAATTTAATTGATGATTTATTTGTTATTCTCAAAAAAGATTATTGGATAAAGGAATATATTTTTTGGGAACTAAAACTTCTTGAGTTTGTTGGTTATAATCTAAATTTAAAAAAAATTGCTAAATCTGAAATTTTAAAAAATGAAATATTATATTTTGTTAAATCAAATTCTGAAAAAAAATATATTCCAAATTTTTTAATTGACTTAAATGAAAATAACTTAGATAACCAAACTTTATTTAATGGTCTAAAGTTAGTAGGTGATTTTTTAGAAAAAAATGTTTTAATACCAAACAATATTAATTATCCTATTTCAAGATTAGAATTTGTAAAATTGTTTAAGTCATAGAAGAAAAGTTAAAAAATTTTTATAGCAGGTATTAAAGTATAACTAAAATTTTTTTTATTATTTTATCAAAGCATTAAAAATAATATTAATTATGCAAAAAAAAATGTTATTCTTTATCTTAGAATTTTAGAAATTTTATCGGCATAATAAGTAACTATTGCACTAGCGCCAGCTCTTTTAAAAGATATTAAGCTTTCTAATATTGCATTTTGATTAATAATTCCTTTTTTAATAGCATTACTAATTAAACTATATTCTCCAGAAACTTGGTAAGCGAATACTGGTATTTTATATTTTTCTTTTA
>Ga0257109_1000771_pt1 | contig 10881 bp, 4 predicted proteins | sample LP_taG_8_FD_191566 | JGI IMG/M metagenome (GOLD analysis project Ga0257109, IMG submission 191566) | Marine microbial communities from Northeast Subartic Pacific Ocean, Canada - LP_J_2011_P26_2000m | ecosystem: Environmental > Aquatic > Marine > Oceanic | place: Canada: Northeast Subartic Pacific... | reverse complement strand
CTGATACGAAAAAAAATCATAAGCCAAGAGCAGATTAATGTTGAAAGAAAAGATGTTGATGTCGAAATAGAAAGTTTAATCAGTCGCAGTCCAAACTCAGAAAAAGAGATACGTAGGTTTTACAAAAAACCTAGTAATCGTCAGCGAATTGAGGATGATATGGTAGAAAAGAAAATCTTGGAATACCTTGATCAATTTGCTAAAGTCAAAGAAGTTGAAGTAAATACTAAAGACATTCGTGGAGAAAATAAATGAGTATTGACCAAAAAATAATTGACCAGTTAGTGCCCATCGTTGTTGAACAGACCGGTAGATCTGAGCGCGCGTTTGATATCTACTCTAGGCTATTAAAAGAAAGGATTATCTTTCTGGGCACACCTATTGAGGATACTATCTCATCGTTGACGATTGCGCAGCTATTATTTTTAGAGTCAGAGGATCCGGATAAAGATATTTACCTTTATATTAACTCTCCAGGCGGTATTATTACCTCTGGTTTCGGCATCTATGACACGATGCAATATATTAAGCCTGATGTGGCAACGATCTGTATGGGGCAGGCTGCCAGTATGGGTGCATTTTTACTTGCTGGCGGAGCTAAGGGTAAAAGGACTGCACTACCAAACAGTAGAATAATGATACACCAGCCTATGGGCGGCGCAGAGGGGCAAGCGGCTGACATAAGGATTCAGGCTGATGAGATCTTGAGAATGAAGTCTCAACTGAATAAGATTTTAGCAAAAAATACAGGACAAACAGTAAAAAAGATTGAGATTGACACAGACCGCGATAATTTTATGACCGCGCCCGAGGCAAAGCGTTACGGGATAATTGACTCGATCCTTACGTCAAGAAAGTAAATGGCAAATAAACCTATAAAAAATAGTAAGCTGGAGATTAACCTGGAGAATGAGGAAAAGACTCCAAAAGAAGGGTTTAAGGTAACGCTCCAAAAACCTTCAAAAATAAAAAAGTTTTTAGACACATATGTCATTGGGCAGGAACACGCGAAAAAAGCTATATCTGTAGCTGTCTATAATCACTATAAAAGAATTATACACCAGTCCTATTACTCTGATATAGAGCTAGATAAGAGCAATATACTCCTTGTCGGACCTACTGGCACTGGGAAAACTCTTATTGCGCAAACGTTAGCCAGGTTTTTATCAGTGCCGTTTGCCATAGCGGACGCTACCACATTTACTGAGGCAGGTTATGTTGGAGAGGATGTTGAAAATATTTTAGTCAGACTGCTTCAGGTCGCAAACTATAATGTCAGTGCAGCGGAGAAAGGCATCATCTACATAGATGAGATTGATAAGATCGGACGCAAGTCAGCGAGCCCCTCGATCACGCGTGATGTTAGCGGCGAGGGCGTACAACAGGCTCTTTTAAAAATATTAGAAGGAACAATAAGCAATGTTCCTCCGAAAGGCGGGAGAAAACATCCAGAACAGAGCCTGGTTCCTATAGACACTTCGAATATTTTATTTATCTGTGGAGGGTCCTTTTCTGGCTTGGAAGAAATTATCCTTCGACGTATTGGAAAAGGAGAACTTGGGTTTGGAGCAAATAATGATAGCAATAAGGGCTCTAAAGAAGATAAGTATTATACTCTAAACTCAGTACGGCAGGAGGATATGATTTCCTTTGGCATGATTCCAGAATTAATTGGGCGTTTACCAGTAGTGACCACAATGAAAGACTTATCTAAAGATGAGATGCTTAAAATACTAGTTGAGCCAAAAAATGCTTTGATCAAACAATACCAAAAATTGTTTCATATAGAAGGCATAGAACTTGATTTTGAAAAAGATGCCCTGCACCAGATAGTTGAGATTGCCCAAAAACGTAACTCTGGGGCCAGAGCATTGCGCGCAGTGATGGAAGAGTGTTTAATGGACCTGATGTACAAAGTACCAGAGATGCCCTCTATTGAAAAGTTGACTATCAATAAAGATTTTATCCTTGGGAATACTGAGCCCAGGTTTAATCAAATCACAAAAAAGAAATCCGCATAATAATATAATTAGTGTTAGCATATTATAGCTGATTTTATCTGCATAGTTAAGATATATTATGCACTTGTTTTAAAGGCTGAAAACTTAAATTTTAGTTTTTATCATAAAAGATGACAACATCAACTAATGTTTTTGGGTAGATACAGTATTAGACCACTATTTATTATTTTTACGATTCTGTGCGCAGTTTTCTTCGAACGATGTGCTGAACCTGAAAACGAGCAAAAAAACGACAATCCATCTTACACAAACACCCTAGGCTCAGAATCCATAGGTGATGGTAGCACAGGTTCAATAGAAAAATATTTTTACAATTTTGATGATGCAATTAGCGCTGCCTTTTTCAGGTATGGTGAATCAAGGTTTAATACTTCATACGATCAATATTTATCAACGTATCCGTATCCACCAGATAGCTTGACCATGAAAAATTTCCCAGACTACTTACTGGATGTTTCTCCGGATTCAACACAATTCGTAGTCAGACATTCAATCGATACTTTGGTGATTGGTCAAGATACTATCACCTCTGACATTGGCAGGGTAGTACAGGACTCGCTGCAACTTTTTTCCTCGCAGTTTAAAAATCTGGAGTCAATCGAGTGGGACCTAGATGCAGAGCCATCGCTACAGCGATACAGATTAAGGAATTCAGCTTGGGTTCAAAAGGATACGATGCTCTATTATGCAGACACGTTTGATGTTAAAGCATACTGGGCTGTTCTTGATACACCGCTCATTGAAGATGGATTTATGTTTATAGATACCTCAGAATGGAGCGACACAAGCTATGCGTTTATAAAAGATGAGCTATTGACATTCACTAATAATTTTGAGTTTGTCAGGACACAGATGCATTCCGACTCACTTATCTTTAGGATTAACACAGATTGTAATGATAATAATGAATGGGACCAGGAAGAAGAAGGTGTCTCAGACTATAATGGCGACGGAGATATGAAAGATGTTTTGTTTGAGTCTAACGACAATTTTGACTATGATGGCGATGGCACTCTAGAAGATGTTGTCTATGAGTTTACAGACAGGGGTAATGGAGTATTGGACCTGGCAGAAACATACTATGATATTAATGAGAGTGGTAGCTTTGACCTTAATGAGCCCTATGAAGACAGAAACTGTAATGATCGCTGGGATGAGACGGAAGTAGAAGATGTTGGAAACGGTAGATATGATGATATTGAGCTTTTTACCCTAAAAGATTTAGACGGGGATGGTGTAGATGAAAAACATTTATATACCATAGGCGCTGTCCCAAATAACATTCTGGTGGACTGGTCTAACGCTGATAGTCCGCAGCTTTTGCTCAATATATCCATTGGTGATGATCTGACAGACAGATGGGGGAATGTATATAATGATATCATCGAAACGGTTTCATTTGTTGATACAAAACGAAAAGAGATTGGTGATATTGACTCTTTGGTTACTCTCTATACTCATGATGTCGTTGGCTATATAAATGATGATACTCAGAGTCCAAGTGATTACTATGTTACAAAAACGGAATTAATATCGAACAGACCCGGGGATGATGGGGCACGGGTTGACTACGATTATCAGATTTTTTCTCAAAGTGAGCATGTAAACCAGCTCATCTATAAAAACTATTTTTTACCACCTGGTTTTTATTGGAAAGAGAATCAAGTGAACAAAGGTTTCTGGCACAAGAGCCTCCTCGAAAATGAGATATATCTGTACACATATAACGGTCTCATCAGAGACGGTGAGCACCTAGATATTGCTTACTATGACACTACTGATATTGCGATCTATTTAATAGAAAAAACATTTGATGTTGAAAGATCTGAGGTAACTGTCCCGGCTGCAAGAGTTAGTTCTACCTATAATAATGGTGTATATACCTGTCTAAGAGACAATTCAATTGTAAACTCGAGTGAGTATTGTCCCCAGGCTGATACCTTATTTACAGACTGCTTTAAGGTAACTCAGGTAACAAACATGACTATGATGGGATCCGGAGTTGAATACGGTCAAAAAGTATATACCTGGCTAGCCCGAGGCCATGGTATTGTCAAGAGTGATATGTATATACGATGGACAGAAAATCCGTTTGTTGATTCTTTTGGTGCTGGAGAGATTGATGAGTTTGGGAAAATGTGGGACGGTTATTCCAGGATTGAACTAGCAAGATTAGATGTAGAAAAGTCGGGAAATGTGTTTCGCCAGGTATTCAATCCCGCTCATATAATTGATGTGAACGATCTTGGTAATCTACCAGATTTTGATTTTGATGCTTTTAAGATTAGCAATCAGTCTGGGTTTCATACGGTTGATCTTGGAGCAAGCCAAGAATGAGATTTTTATTAAAAATAGCATTATCTGGTTTACTTCTTTTTTGCTATGAATTAGTCTATGCCGGAACTGATGGAACAATCAGAGGTAGAGTTACAGATGAGAGTTCAGTAGGTCTCCCGGGTGCTAATGTTTATTTACCTGCAATAGGAATGGGTATAGCAGCAGATCCTGAGGGTAACTATATTATTTTAAATATTCCGGTAGGCAAGTATGATGTTGTTGTTCAAATGGTTGGCTACCAGAAAAAAACATATAAAGAGATCCAAGTAATGATGGACCAGACCGTTTGGCTGAATCCAATCTTACCAGTCGCAGCGGTTGAAGGCGATGAAGTAGAGGTTCTTGGGACAAGGCCGCTCGTAGAAAAAGGAGCAACGGCAAAAAAAATCACAGTAGGTAAGGAAGCGATACAGGCACTGCCAATAAGGGATATGTCAGAGCTTTATTCGTTGCAGTCCGGAGTTGTAAAGGTAGAGAGTAAAACCAGGGGAATTCCGAACCAAGAAGAAAGAGGCCTTGAAGAGATCCATGTTAGAGGTGGCAGGTCTGGAGAGATAGCCTATATGATTGATGGCATGTACATACGAAATCCGATATTTGGTGGTATTGGCTCTGGTACGAGGCTGAATCTTTTTGCGATTAATGAGTTTGACTGGCAGCCTGGAGGATTTAATGCTGAGTATGGTGATGCAATGTCTGCAGTGTCTAACTGGCACACTGCATCTGGTGGTGAAAAGATAGAATATCATTTTGAGTATGAGACAAGTTTTGTGGGCGCTTTTATTAATAATCTTCGTGGGAAAACAAAAGACACCGAAAACTTTGATCAGCTAAGAGGTCTAAATGATTACAACTTTGGTATTGGAGGTTCGGTACTTGGGATTCCTAAGCTGAGATTCTGGTTTAGTGGTCAGTACACATCAGAAGATAATTATAGTGTTTACGAGTTTGATAATAAGGTATACAAGGGCGTAGACCAAGATATGATCTTAGACACACTAGCTGCAAACAAAGCAAACCTGGTTAATCCATGGGATAATGTAGCGGGCTTCAGAGGATTTGGTTTTGACAAAACATACGATATTTTCACAAAGCTTAGTTACAAATACTCTGGTAAACTTAGGTTCCACCTTTCTTACTGGCGTGTTGCAAATCATTTACAAGCGTTTAGAGTGAGGTATCTATATTGGGACGAAGGGCGAAATGAGTTATTCAGAGATACCTACAGAGTTAACTTTGAGATTAATCACTCCTTAACCCCAAGAATGTTTTACACGGTACGATTCGCACGATTTATTCAAGATCAGTTCCAGGGCGTGCGATGGAGAGACAATGATAATGATGGTTTTCCCAATTGGTTTGAATGGAGGAACCCTGCTGGGAATAAAGATATTTCAGATCCTGAAAACCCTTATGTTATTCCATACAGTATCGGTGAGGACGGTGACACTGTAAGATATACTTTGAAAGATAATCTTAGTGGTTGGCATGTTGGCGCTACCCCGGGAATGTGGAACTGGGAGTCTGCTGAAAAGTTTAATGACACTAATGGTAATGGCGTCTGGGACGCTGGTGAAAGCTTTTCGGATTGGGACAATGATGGTCAATGGGACGGGCCTGAGCTGGTCAAAGAGCTTGAACACAGAGACGGCAGCTATTGGCTTGAGCCTGAAATGTATGAGGACTATGAGCCCTTCCTTGATTGGAACAGTATCCGGCTTCAGATTGAAAATATTCCCGGAACAGGTCCAGAAGATGTCCCTTATTATACGCCTCCTTTAGCTGATAATATTTATTACTATATGCCAAACCGTGCGGGGTATGTATGGGAAGAAGGCCGTGCATTTGGCGGGCACGATGATTTTTATGCTGACTCAAGAGCTCTTACGGATGAGGTCAGGATTGACCTGACCTCACAGATCTCTGATAAGTGGAAGGCTCGCTGGGGTGTTGATTATAAATACCACAGGCTTAATTTTTTTGAGATTATCAGGCCCTGGCTTGGCCAGGCGGCGTCCAGGCAGACCTTTGCTGAGTATTGGCAGGACACCGGTCCAGATGGATTGTTGCCTATTGACAGTGGGTATGTAAACCCGGATATTGGTGAGAATAATGGTAAGTGGGACAAGGGTGAGAAATACTCTGACTCAAACCAAAACGGACGCTGGGACAATTATCGTGAGCCTGAAGAATTTTCTGCGTACATGCAGAATACTTTTGAGGTTCCCTGGATGGTAATCAACTATGGTATCCGTGTTGACATGGTAAACTACAATACCCAGATATGGGCGGATACGACTGGTAAATACACACCAGGAACACCCTGGTATTATTCAGACTTAAACGATAATGACAAGTGGGACAGGAATGAAGAGGTGAGCGTATTGGCCGGGCTTCCAAGGCAAAAGGTCATTCTGAAAAACGCTGACTGGTTTTATAAAGTAAGTCCAAGAATTGGTTTTAGTCACGTAATAACAGACAAATCCACGTTTACGTTTAACTATGGTCTATACTATCAGACGCCTCGTTATACAGATATTTACTTAAACACAAACCGTATGGAAGACCCTGAAGAGTTGTTTGAAGAGGGTGAGGGCCTAGTAGGTAACGCAACAATGAACGCAGAAAGAACCCAGTCCTACTCAGCAGGGTTTAATGTACAGGTTGGACAAAACTGGTCCTACTCTCTATTGGCCTGGGTAAAAAACATGGATCAGTTAACAAAAAACACGTTCCAGCGTTCTGGCGTATACTCATATAATATTAGTGAGAACGGTGACTATGGGAGCTCTAAGGGAATTGACCTAACACTAAAATTTAGGGGTAAGGCTTTTGGTTCTCAGCTTCAATATACCTACTCGATCGCAAAAAATAATAGCGAATACCCATGGGCAAATGTAAGCGGTCAATATGTAGATGCCCCGAGCCAGGAATCTTTACAGTTCTACGATCGCCCCCATGATATAACTTTTTGGTTTTATACTGGACTACCATTTGGGATTAATGCTGCATTAACCGCTTTTTATCAAAGCGGTGGGCCCTATACACCATTGATTTTTGCTGGAAAAGATCCCCAGATTGATGCTAAGAATCCAAACTCTAAACGAGGTCCTGCATATAGAAATGCAAACCTAAATTTCAGCAAATATGTAAAAATCATGGACCACAAAATCAGTCTAGGGTTGACTATGTACAACCTGCTTGACATTCGAAATGAGATTGATGTTTATCCTCTCACTGGTAAGGCTGGTGACCCAGGTGCATATTATACAGAAGATGTTGGGCTTGCTGACTCAGAGCACTATCTATCCAGTGCCTACTATGACAGACCATGGCGTTTTTCACAGCCAAGAGAGATCAACTTTAATGTGAGGTTTGACTTTGACTAATCAAGTGAGAAAATCTCTAGTTACTTTTCTTTTAATACTAGGATCCTGCATCTTAATAGCCGGGGAAAACAAATTTGAGCGAGACAAGGTAAGTGACCCATTTCGGGTAAATTCCGTAGCCAGGATTGGTGACTACCCGTATCCAACAAATCCAATGAATGATCGTGCGATTGGCTATCTCTTACAAGGGAAGATAAATAACGGAATATCAAACTATGGGAATATAATAAACTGGGATGAGCAGCCTTCTGGCTTATGGGGTGATTATTCGTATTTACCTTCGGTTGCTTTTTTAGCTGGTCTTCCTGGTCATGTGAGTACATCATATAACTTTGATAATAATCTTAATACCCCAGATTGGCTTCCGGTTGAGTCCGTAGTCGATAATGATGGTTTTGTGGTTTATAGTATCTGGGAGTCTCAGAGTGCTTATGAGGCCTGGTACGAAAATGGTGACACAAATTTTGTTGGTGTCTTGTTTAATGCTGAAGAGGATTTTGGGCGTTGGGAACCTGATAGTATTTCAAAAAAGATTTCTGTAGATAATATAACCGACGCGTACCAATGGGTAGAGGACGCTGATAACTCGAAAATTATCATAAGCACACTTGGTGAGGCAGATCCAAATAATTCTTCTTCAAGGATAGGCTTGATCTATCCCTGGGCCTTGAGACCCAAACTAAAAAGCCGGGAGGATCAGTTTGACCTCTATGATTATGGCAAAGATCAGGAAGAGTGGACAACAGATGATGTGTATCACTATTATGGTGCAACCGCTTCTGAATCATGGTTTACCAGAAGAGATCCCACCTATGACACAGATTGGCACGCGAGTACGATGTCCAGAACGAATACACACAATACAGATGTGACCGCGGGAGATCTTTTTGGAGATACCTATGTAACAGATGCGGCAGACACTTATCCTCTCCTCGCTCACAGTGACTATTCAAATACCTGGCCCAAGAGATTTAACAATGAACTTGGTGTGGAAGAATCATTCTGGCCTGGATGGTGGAGCCAGGACTATAATACTTTTTTACCTGGATGTGATAATTCAAGAAAGGATCCGGACTGCTGGGAGGAAGTTCCCGGACGTTTTGTGTCTGATATGGACGTGTACATGGAGTTTGATGACCGCTGGGCTCACAGAGCAAATATCGTAAACACCAATAACGAATATCAAACAACAGGGTATCCCACGGGCCTCAGAGTAATGTCTACAGCGCACTCATACGGGGTTTCTTATGCTGAGGATATTATGTTTGTAACCGTAAAGGTAAGAAACGAAAGTGGCGACTGGTGTGCAGAGGATGAGTATGGCCTTCCGATAGTCGATAGTGATGGAAATCAGATCTGTGGTGATGGAATGATCATGCCTGATGGTACAAAATTAAATAGAGGGAAAGGGTTTGACTATAAGGCTATGTCTCTTGGCTTTTACATGGACGCAGATGTTTTAGTTGGGGATAAAGGAGGATATAATTCTGGTCTCCATACGAATGATGATGATTTTATGAAATACTATTATGAGTTTTTTGAGCTAAATAATGAACGCTTATCCGTTAGTATGGCCATGATTGGCGATTATGATGGATTATCCGGAGTTCCGGGATATGCAATGGATCCAGACTCTCCTAGCCCTGGAAATAGTTATGGTGTGGTTGCCACGCAGATGCTGGACTCACCAAGGGCCACGGTTGAGGTTGATCTAGATCAGGATGGTACCACCGATATTTTCCCAGGCGAGCCTCTAAAGATGACGGACTGGCACTGGTTTGACTGGTACAGCCGTCCAGGTGTCACCCAGGCAGAGGGTAACTCAAGCGGCTGTTATGCCGGATCACCAGGATGTCCTCAGGCAAAAAACAAGGAAGAAATTCTGTACAAGTTAATGACTGGCGACACAACAAATTTGCAGGATGATGAGCATGAATGGTATTTTCATACTCCAAACCCTGGCACAGATACAGGAACAGAGCTCAATCCGCATTTCGACTCGCTAGAGGGTTTAAAAGAAGAGCCGGCATTTTTGCGGGAGCCAGATGGATTGGACTGTGTACTGATCTTAAGCTGTGGACCGTTTGATTTTCCTGTTGGTCGAGAGGTTCCTTTTTCTTTTTGTATCATATTTGGCCAGAATGAGGAAGACCTGATCAACAACGCCCGCTTTGCTCAGGTAATGTATAACTCTCGCTACCAAGGGTTTACTCCTCCCACACGTCCAAAGGTCCATGCTGTGACCGATCAGGGCAAGGTAAAGCTTTATTGGAATAATCATGCTGAGTCTTCAACGGATGTGGTTACAGGCTATGCGGATTTTGAGGGCTACAAGATCTATAAGAGTTTAGATGGTGGCACAACCTGGGGTAAGCCGGATGACATGGTATATGACACAGATGGTATTTTTGTTGGATGGCGACCCTATGCCCAGTTTGATCTTTCTGCTGAAGAAGATTCCCTGCATTGTACTTATACCAATGAGTATGATTGTGGAGCAAAAGAATCCAGGGGGCATTCGATAAAAGGCCAGGATCCTTATTTTCCTTGGTTTAGTCTAGGACAAGACACTGGGTTTGATATGATCTGGCTGTCTGAGCCATACGTTGCTGACGGAGACACGTTTCACTATGTCTTTGAAGATACCCAGGTCATTGACGGCCTAGAATATACCTATTCAATTGTAGCTTACGATATGGGGGTAGAGTCCCCATTTCGTACTGTTTATGAGCCTCTTGGAAACGGTCAATTTAAAGCGGTCATTGATACAAACTATTCTAATCCGGATCAGTGGGCAAGCCCCGAAGGCTATGCCAATATAGAGAACTCAAAAGGCACCACAGTGCTTGATCGAAATTTTGTCCAGGTATATCCGGGCGTTCAGCCACAAGCAAATCTTGATAATGTAGGCGTAGTTCCTAATCCTTATATTGTCCGCTCTGGATACAAAGAGAGTGAATACCTAAGGCAGATTCGGTTTACCAACCTGCCGGGTCAGTGTACGATCAGTATTTTTACGGTCACCGGTGAGGTTGTGCATGAGTTTGAGCATCAGAGCCAAACCTCAGGGAATGCTTGGTGGGACATGCGCACTGTGAACAATCAGGAGGTTGCACCAGGTCTATATATTTATC
>Ga0257109_1000769_pt1 | contig 10881 bp, 11 predicted proteins | sample LP_taG_8_FD_191566 | JGI IMG/M metagenome (GOLD analysis project Ga0257109, IMG submission 191566) | Marine microbial communities from Northeast Subartic Pacific Ocean, Canada - LP_J_2011_P26_2000m | ecosystem: Environmental > Aquatic > Marine > Oceanic | place: Canada: Northeast Subartic... | reverse complement strand
AATCCCCGACCGGTAATAATAAATAATTGCTTTTTATAGACTTTTAATTCCCTTACGAAATCATTATTATATATTGTCGGTTCCGCAATCAGTTTCCAGGAAGAATTTACATTATTATAGGCAATAATTCCTTGATTTGTGCCCACATATAATTTGGTTTCATCAGCATGTAGGGCAAAAAATTTGGTCATTGGTTCAATACGGTTAATTATCGAATCTACGTTTCCGACATACCTGAATGGCAATAGTGTTTCAGAATTAATATCGTAGCAAAAAAGCATATATTCCGTACTGACCCACAGTTTATTATTGATCAATGCAATATCATGAACAAAGTTATTCTGCAGTGAGCTGCTTAGCACTGAAGCTTCAGATCGTTTCGTTTTGATATTTATTTTTTTGATTTCATACGCTGACGCGACCCAGACAAAATGTGTATCGGGTTCGAGTGCTTTGATCCTACCAACCGGTAATCCTCTGGCCGCATCTAAGGTTCTCCAGAAGTCATCTTTTTGATTATATACATAAATCGCGTTTTGACCACCAAACCATACTTCATTTTCTACACTGCAGTTTCCAAAAACTTCTAATTGATCAACGTTAATTGCCGTTTCTCCCTCATACCAAGTAAAATAGCCACGTTCAGGGTCAGCCAGGGTCACCGCACCTGGATCACCAGGGTAGGCCCTGCCGCCGACCCAGGAAGGAAATTCATACGTCATTGCCTGTACATCTGTATTGGCCAACCCATATGTAAGCGGATAGAATGATTTTATATAGGGATCTCCCCGAAAAATGATACCGCTGTCAGAACCCACCCACAATGCATTCGTACTTCCTTTGTAAATGGAGGTTGCCCTAACTGGTTTGCCAGACGGACTGATGAACGTATTAAGATTAAGTAGCCAGCCGTCCATTACGGTATACTCCATTAGCAGGTCATCAATACCTTCAGCGTAGCGTATGGGACCGCTGGACCAATTGATTTCCATTTCATCAGGAAAAGGCATGGATCCCAAAAAGATACCGGATACCCGATCCAGTTTAAGGTATAATGTGCCCGCCAGTGCCCAAAGATAATTTTCGCTCGAACCTAACTGTTCAATTTTAACGCCACTGAGCAGGTTATAATTATCCAACTTGTTACTTGACCAGTTACCCTCTCTGGTGTAGGTGTAATCCAGTGATTCATCAGTTGCTGCCCATAAGATCCCTGTTCTTTTATCAAAGTGGATGGCGGTAATCTCATTACTGGCTAGTCCCTGGGCTCGGGTAATTGGTGCTTCAAAACGGTCACCATAGATGGAATAGCGATAAATACCAGCAGATTCAGTCCCGATGTAGACGTAGGAGAATCCTTCTGCAAATGATCGAATCGCGCCAGGCTTTCTGTATATGATCCAGTCAAATGGATCATGCCGCGAACTTGGCTGACAAATAACAAGATAATGTATACTGACAAAGGTGAATACCCACTTGCAATAACGAAAATATATTGAATTGTGGCGGCCGAGATTAGCTTTGGCAATAATGGTGGCCATATACTATATCTTTAATAAACTAATGATCATTGTAATGCTCAACGATTTCATCGAGCATTTCCAGTGTAATTGGTACTACACCTACTTCTTCGCAAACACGACCGGCTGCATAATTGGATATCTGAGCGGCTTCTTCAATGGTTGCGCCTGCCAGATCCGCAAGAACAAAAGCGCTGATGGCTGTGTCACCTGCTCCTGAGACATCATGGACTTTACGTGCCTTAGTTCCAATAGTATGCATTCCTTGATCGGAAAAGAGACTGATCCCCCGCTCTCCTTGGGTTACCATAAGAATTTCGGTACCTAGTTTCTTTCGTAACTCTGTTCCTGAATTTTTGAAATCTTTGTAGTCATTTTCTCCGCTGAGAGCCGACTCAAATTCCAACCTATTTGGTTTAAACAGACGCACGCCTTGATAAGCAAAGAAATTTTCCTTTTTTGGATCAACATATACTGGTATATCGTGGGTGGCTGCCTTGGCTAGTATTAGCGCTATGGATTCCGGCGTTAAAAGACCTTTATTATAGTCCTCAATGATTATTCCATCCGTTTTGGTTAAAACATTATCAAGGATGATCCCGATTTCTCCCACCTTGTCTTCATGAATATTGCCGGTGTCTTCATGGTCGATACGAATAACCTGCTGATTATGCGCTATGACCCGAATTTTCACTGTTGTCGGTCTAATGGTATCCTTGATCATGGGATTAGTATCTACGCCTGCGTCTTGCAGTTTATTGGTCAAGATTTCACTTTCATTATCATTACCGACCAAGCCAATAATCCGAATTTTTGCCGATAATTTGGATAGATTACAGGCAACATTCCCAGCGCCTCCCGGAGAATGAGTCACTGTATTTACAGCAACAATTGGAATGGGGGCTTCTGGTGATATCCGGTCAGCTACCCCCCACATGAATGAGTCCAGCATAATATCGCCCACGACCAAAATAGACTTTTTGGCAAACGTAGAGCTTATATCCTGAAACCTTTTTTTATTCATTTTAACTAACTTCTGCATTCTTGTTAGGTAGGACAAGAGCCAATACAAAATATAAGATCAATCCGATCCCCACACTCATGATGGTTCCAAACACCCAAAAAAAGCGTATGATTGTAGAATCCATACCGATTGATTCTGCAATTCCGCCGCAAATACCAGCAAGTTGTTTGTCCTTTTCTGATAAAGAAAGTGGCATCTCCGAGCCCAAACCGAATACGGTTGATATCTTTTGCCGTTTTTGATATAAGAGATACACACCCACACTAATAATGATCAATGATAATAATACGTTAATACCACTGTTCCAGAAATGTCTCCAAATCGAGTTAATAAAATTACCATGCTGAAAGAAAAGGATGATACCCACCAGCACCAACAGTACACTCCATAATATCGTTTTTTCATTAAGCCCATCTATCAGCCTCCTGGGTGTGACATCTTTGGCGGTTGATTCATCTGGGATAATAAAGACAGCCACTAGATAGGCCAAAACTCCGGAACCCCCAAATATGGTAAAGAACACCCATAAAAGCCTCACTAATGCGGAATCCAGATTGAAATACTGGCCAAAGCCGCTGCAAACACCGGCCAAAACACTGTCATCTCTGGTTCTTACTAAACGTTTCAAAGTTGTTTATATAACTGATTATCTCTTTAAAGTAAGGCAAGCTGTATAGATTTGTAAAGAAAATAAATATCACGGCTAACTGTCTCTAATGGTTGTTTACAGCAGAAATCTTTACTTTTTTGAATAATCACCGCGCTGCTGTTTGGGATGTCCAGATCGTACCTTTGTAATATGTCCGTTTTCAAGATAGACCAGTACAGAACAAAACTTTTTCAAAGCATGGTCATTGATGGATGATAATATAACGGTGGTCCCCAAATCTTTATTCATCCTTTTCAATTCCTTGCGGGCTATGAATTCCATTTCATTATCAAACAAGGTGGCAAAATTATCTTGAATTAATACTCTGGGATCACTCTCCAGGGCAAGCACTAAATCAAACCATACTCTTTGTCCGGGTGATAAAATATTAAGGCGCAGGGGCAAAATCTGTTTGCTGACACTGCCTCTAAAATACTTCTTTACTATTCTATTTGATTTATCTGGATAAACTGATTTAATAAGTTGTTCTACTGTTTCTTTCGCGCTGACTAATTGTTCACCAACATAATATATTTCTTGCGGTACTTTGATTTTACCCAGCCAGGTACGCTCGAATTCATTGTTATCATATTTCAGGATACCTTCTGTCTGCCCCTCAAGCCCTGCAAGATGCCGTAACAATGTGGTTTTTCCTGATCCAACCGGTCCTAAAATACCATAGATAGTACCGCGATGGATTTGTAATCGACCGATACTTATTACAGGGTGCTGCTGATAAACCTTTTTAAGGTTCTTCAGTTCATATATCAGTGTGGCTCTTTGATTCATTGTTCATACCTCCATATTGTGAGTTATGAACAGGAAAGTCTGCGCTGAAAACTAAGCCTCTAAGGACTCCAAATATTTTTCTGCATCCATGGCAGCCATACAACCTGTTCCTGCAGCAGTAATTGCTTGTCGATAGACATGATCCTGGACATCTCCACAGGCAAATACTCCAGCAATGGAAGTCCTGCTACTGGCATCAACGGTACGGATATATTTTTGATCATCAAGATCCAGCACTGCATCGAATAATTCCGTATTAGGGACATGACCAATTGCAAGGAATACACCATCACAAGGCTCCTGTCTAACTTCATCTGTGCGCGTATCTCGCAGGTTCACACCGCTTACACCGTCCTCTTCATTTCCCTCTATTTCCTCGAGTACTGTATTCCACTGTATAGTGATCTTGGGATTGTTCATTATGCGGTCCTGCATGATTTTTGATGCTCTTAAGGCATCACGACGATGCGCAATTTGCACTTCCGCTGCAAACTTTGTAAGAAAGTTCGCTTCCTCCATGGCAGAATCTCCACCACCGATAACAAGCACCTTTTTATCTTTAAAGAAGAATCCATCGCACGTTGCACAAGCTGAGACTCCGTGACCCATTAGTCTTGTTTCAGATTCCAGGCCCAATAAACGTGCCGTAGCTCCAGTCGCAATAATGATGGTATCACTGGTATAGGTCTCATCTACAACCCACACCTTAAATGGATGGTCACTCAAATCAACCTTGGTTACATGTTTGAAATGACACTCTGCGCCAAAACGTTTGGCCTGATCACGAAATTTATCCATCAGGTCCGGTCCAAGTATACCATCAGGGAATCCGGGATAATTTTCAACATCAGTGGTAATAGTTAATTGACCACCAGGTTGACTACCCTCAAAAACCAACGGTTTTAGGTTGGCGCGGGCAGCATATGTTGCGGCAGTGAGTCCTGCCGGGCCGGATCCAATAATTATGACTTTCCGGTTCATATTGATTAATGTTTAAATAACCTCATCTAGTATTTGAGTTATGTCGTTTTTTGGAACAGCACCAACAATCTGATTAGCTACTGCCCCATCCTTAAAAACTAGCAATGCGGGAATACCTCGTATTCCATACTGCATTGCCACTTGGTTGTTGAAGTCGACGTTTACCTTGCCGACCTTTATTTTTCCAGCATAATCACTGGATATTTCTTCAATGATTGGAGTGATCATTTTGCATGGCCCACACCATTCTGCCCAGAAATCAACCAAAACTGGTAGATCTGATTTCAGAACTTCCGTATCAAAATTATCATCCGTGAATTCGATTAGATTCTCTGCCATTTTTACTCCTAAAATATTTGATTATAATGAATAATGGGGTTTCAATTTACCTGCTTTCAGTTCCCTTGGAAACAGGAATCAACACCTTCCATCATCAATTTAACATTAATTTGGATTGGACAAGTTTATGAAACTTTTAAAAACCGTCTCTTACCCACTTTTATTACTATTGCTTCGCCTTTTTTAATTACCTGATCTCTATCACTGCAAGTACGAGTATTCAGTTTCACCGCTCCCTGCTCAATTAAACGCCGTCCCTCTGATTTACTGGCTACAAGATTATGGGTAAAAATGAGATCAACAAGAGCAATGTCATCATCCAGTTTAATTTCAGGTAAATCCTCAGGAATATCCTTGTGAATGAAAATCTGGTCAAAATGCTGTTCTGCAGCCGAGGCTGTTTCTGCGGAATGGTACATTGTAACGATTTCTTTTGCCAATTCCCGTTTCAAATCACGAGGATTGACACTGTTATCAGCGAGTTGTGAATGTATGCGCTTCATTGCAGCCGCATCAACATCAGTGGCCAGTAGAAAATACTTTTCGATCATTGTATCAGGGATGGACATTGTTTTGCCATACATATCTTCCGGTGTATCAGTTAAGCCTATATGATTATCGTAGGATTTGGACATTTTTTCAACGCCATCAGTACCTTCGATCAACGGAACTGTCAATATTACCTGCTCTTCTTGACCATGTTCCCGCTGTAGGTCACGACCAACAAGTAAATTGAATTTTTGATCTGTGCCGCCCAGTTCTATATCTGCATCAAGATGGACTGAATCCATTGCCTGTGCCAATGGGTAGAGAAACTCATGAATAGATATAGCTGTCTCAGATTTAAATCGTTTCTTAAAATCATCCCGTTCCATCATTCTTGCGACAGTATATTTACTCGCTAAATTCACTACATCGCTGAAATTCATTGCATTTAACCACTCCGAATTATAACAGATCTGTAAAGAATCTATATCGAGAATAACTTTGGCCTGATCAATGTAGGACTCAGCATTAACTTTTGTTTCTTCCAGTGTGAGCTGAGGTCGTGTCTTATTCCTTCCAGATGGATCACCTATCATAGCCGTAAAATCACCAATAACCAGCACTGCCTGGTGGCCAAGATCCTGAAAATGTCGCAACTTCCTTAGGACCACCGCGTGACCAATATGCAGGTCAGGACGGCTGGGGTCACAGCCCAATTTCACTACAAGCGGCTGGCTATTTTTGCGAGATTGTTCTAGTTTATCCCATAGCTCATCTTCCGGTATTATCTCTTCAGCGCCTTGCTGAATAAGCGACAGTTGTTTATCTATGCTAGGAAAACTCATTTATGTTTTGCCAAATCGCGATCCATCTCCCGTCGAATATCCCGTTCTTTTAGGGCTTCTTTTTTATCATAAAGGCGCTTCCCCTTAGCCGTGGCGATAACTATCTTTGCCCATCCTTTTTCATTAAAATATACTTCCAAGGGTACTGCAGTAAGTCCTTTTTGGGAAATACTGTGTTTCAGTTTAAGAATTTCCCTTTTATTAAGTAGTAATTTACGATTGGCCTTCGGGTCATGCCCCTTATACCCAGTACTGGAATAGGAACTAATATGAGCACCGATTAACACCGCTTCGCTATCGCGGACCAATACATAGGCTTCCCGCAAACTCATCTTTCCTTCCCGGATACTCTTAACTTCACTGCCGGTTAGCACCAGCCCCGCTTCATAGCGGTCAATAATATGGAAGTTGTGAAACGCTTTTTTATTTTTAGCAACAAGTGTTTGATCCATGGTAATAATTTAAATATCAAGATACGAGTTTTCCCTCGGCTCACACAAGTTTAATCCTTGCAAAAATCCGGTAGAACCCGGTAAAATCCCATCCCATTTTAGTCGCCCGGGTGGCGGAATTGGTAGACGCGCTAGGTTCAGGATCTAGTGTCCTTTAGGATGTGCTGGTTCGACTCCAGTCCCGGGCACATTAATTTTACAGTATTTTTGTTTGTACGTAATCTATCCATAGTTTATTATAATGTAAATCAATGGCTGTAAATAATACACATGATCAAAGTGATCATAGGTCAAAACAATGTACCTGGGATGAAAAGACGGCGGAGTGGTACGCCGCGGAATATGGTGACCATATTTCCAACAATCTTGCCATTACCAATATTGGCTTAGGGGCAAACGATATACTATTGGATATTGGCTGCGGAAACGGCAAAGCAGCCAGATTGGCTGCCAAAATATGCATTACCGGTAAAGTCATTGGGATCGATCCTTCAGCTGCCATGATCCGCATATCCCAGAACATAACAGATGAAAAATTTATAAACTTAAAGTTCAAGGCAGGTTGTGCAGAAAAAATACCAGTCGCTAATAAATCTTTTACCAAAGTGATAGCTATTAATTCGTTACATCACTGGCAAGATTATAAAAAAGGATTAATTGAAGTCGGCCGGGTCCTGCGTCCAAATGGTTCGTTTTTCATTGGAAATGATATTGTTGATGGTGATACCTGTGGGCATGGGGATGGGCCATTAGAAAAACCCCAACACATTATATCAATTCTTGACCAGGCAGGTTTTATCAATATATCATTGGAAAAATATTATAACGAAAAAACGGGAATTTATCTAATCAGTTCTAAAAAGCCCTAATATCATGATGCTGATCTATTTAGGATACAGTAATACCACCAAAATGTATCCAAGGGAAAATTTCATCACCAAAATTCACAATATCTTTAGATATATTTTTAATATTGTGAAACATATCCACAATATTTCCTGAAACCATTGTTTCACTTATTGGATATTGAATTTCTCCATCCTTTATATAAAAACTATTCTTTGCCACTCCAGAAAAGTCGCCATTATCGCTGGGGCTGCCTCCAGAAAAGCGGGATAACAACACGCCATGTCGCACAGACTTAACAATGTCATCTAGCCCTGTTTTTCCCGGATCTATTATCAATGATCCACCTGAATTTGGTCCCCGCTTAAGGCCGGTCTTATTGGCTCCATACAGGCTCAGTAGAAATGTCTTCAAAATACCTTGTTCGATGATGGTGGCATTTGCTGCTTCATAACCATCGCCCGTTACAAAATATCCACCGGAGAGGTCATCCGACAGGGGCATTGAATTTAGGGTCAGAAGCCCGTTAGTAATTGCGTCGCCAATACTTTCCCTGAATAGTGATGTACCGGCGATCAGTCTGTAATCGGATATATTACCAAGAATAAATCCAATAAAATCAGTGATACAATCAGGTGTAATGATGATTTCACCCATGAATTTTTCCGGTACTGGTTTTGTCCTGACATGTTCTGCTGATTCTTTCAATAGTCGCTCTATAGAGCCGCCTTTATGCAGTGGTTTATCCATATCCAGCGTTGAGAACCCGGCTGAATTAAAAGATGATGTATCCTCGCCTTCTTTAGATGTAAACATGGCTGAAAAACTATACGATCCCCCAGTCTCATCAAAGGCCACGCCATTTGAGTTGCGGTAATAGCTGGTTCCTGAGCTAAAATCCATAATTGCCTGCTCAATGATTGTTGTGGGGAAAGTAGAACCGGAAAAATCCATAAATTCTTCCATACACCTATACATTTTCTCCAACTCTGGTTCGGTAGGTCCTTTCGAAAATGATTTGGCCGGCTGATTTTCGGATATGTCATATGCTTCATCTGGCATAGATGATGCAGCCATTATCAGTACGGTGACAACCGCTTCGTCGATATCATCCTGATTGATCTTATTGATACTCAAAGATCCTTTTTTCTGATCTTTTATCACCGATAAAGATATACCGTGGTTTGCTGTAGTACGGAAAAGAGAGAATTCCCCTGCGTCCACATTCAACTCTCTTTTTTCTCCTGCGGAATAGACGCACTCTACCTTATCGGCACCAGCTTTTACCAGTTGTTCAATACAATAATCTGGAATTTCGGCGTCGCGCAAATGTGCTAGCGACCCCCAATATTGACTTGGCATTTAATGGCGGGACCGCCCATTCCTACTGGAATCCATTGTTTTTTCCCGCACATTCCTCCGGCGCTCCAAGTCATATCAGAAGAGATCATATCAATTGTTTTCAACACGTCAAATGCTACACCTGAAATAGTTGTATCCTTGATGGCGTTGCCCAGCTCCCCCCCCTTTATTTCATAGCCCAGTGGCACACCAAACATAAATTCACTGGTCGAGTCTGCTTGACCGTTACTGGATTTCATTAAGTAATAACCATCATCTATTGCGGCAATCATTTCTTCTAACGTATTAGTCCCTGGTTCAATCGCTGTGTTGCGCATCCGGATCAGTGGTTCATCAGAAAATGCATACGCACGGGCATTGCCAGTGGGTTTTGTTTCAAAATGCCGGGCACTATCCTTATTGTGCATAAAACTCTTTAGTTCACCATCTTTGATAATCACCGTATCTTCCGATGGTGTACCTTCATCATCAATGTAAACCGGGACAGGGCAGGTCTTGCCATCCACAGAATTAGCATAATCGATTAATGTGACCAATTCACTGGATACCTGCCTTCCCATGTATTCACCGGCAACGGAACCACCCAACACGAGGTCAGCCTCAGTAGTATGTCCAATGGCTTCATGCGCCAGTATTCCCGCCAGATCAGCGTCTAATATTACATCCTTCATCCCTGCGTCCGCATAAACACCGTCTGCTTTACGCGATAAATGATCGGCTAGATTATCTATATCTGAATAAAACTGGGTTGGATCGAGAAAATGGTCTTCCAACTGCCCTAGGCCGCCAAATACATCCATTAATTCAACTGGTTCGCCATTTTTTTCCATACTCAGCGAAACATACATTATACCCCGCGGTGTCATTGAATAAGATGTGGAACCACTAGACGTCAATAACGACTTTTCCATGTCCAAACCTGCCAATACGATAGTGCGAGATTTGAGGTGCGAATACTTCTTTTGAATGTAACTGTCAATATCTTTCAGGAAGTCGATCCACTGTTTTTGACTATTCCGCGAAACTTGTGTGGTTAAGTCCATTTCATAATGACCGCATGTGTCGGGTAGGATAAACCCGCATTGCATTTTATTACGGTCATTCATAAAGCGTACATTATCGCTGGCACTTTGTACAACGTATTCTACTGCAGAATCGGACAGATCAGGGTTGGATGCAAAACCCCAGTTTCCTTCCTTATAGACCCGCGATGAAACACCGCTTGACGATGAAACTGAATTACCCATTACATCTCCGTTTACCATGGATATGCGGTTATTTCTATTCTCTTGCATTCGCAGTTCAGTGTACGAAGAGAAAAAGTCAGAATATTGATTAAGATCTTTGTTTATCATGTTAGATAGCTACTATCCTTAAAGTGTTAATTGAAACTCACTGGTAAGTATTCCAGGGCAGGTAATAGATCCTAAACTGCGCTGTCCATATGTTAATACATCTGGTATGACTTCAGCTGTAGATCCTATTGATTCTAATTCCGTTCCGAAAAAACGATAAAATGTATCATCAAAACGCATGGTCTCAATCGGCGCTATAATCTCACCATTTTCCACTAAAAAACATGCATAGC
>Ga0257109_1000766_pt1 | contig 10889 bp, 7 predicted proteins | sample LP_taG_8_FD_191566 | JGI IMG/M metagenome (GOLD analysis project Ga0257109, IMG submission 191566) | Marine microbial communities from Northeast Subartic Pacific Ocean, Canada - LP_J_2011_P26_2000m | ecosystem: Environmental > Aquatic > Marine > Oceanic | place: Canada: Northeast Subartic Pacific... | reverse complement strand
CCTTTTCGTAGTAGCGCCGCCCAGCCCCCCGGTCCCGGATTTCCTCGGCAAGCGCCGTCAGTAAAAATCTCTACTTTAGCGATGCTCATCGTCGCGCGATCGGCTTTGGCAAACCGATCGAACCGATCTTTAGTAAACGCGAAAACCCGGCCGTACGCGGTGGAATGAACCCGCCCCTCTGCTTCACCCCGCAAATCACGTACACATCACCGAATGGGAAAGGAATCCTAGGTAATTTTTCCGCAACCCGGCCAAAGCTCCTACTATTTGTGCGATGAACCATACGGCCATAACAATTGAGGTATCGGACGGGTTGATCACGATGGATCCCTAGCACGGAGATCCAATCCTGTATGCGGATGCTCGACAGCGGCATCAAACCTCGAAAGGTGTTGCACCATCGTAAAAATCCCCACAAGCTCAAAGAATTGAATCCGCAGATAATGACGCGCCCGCCCGGTTGCAATGCCCTTTGTACCTCGCGCAGAACCGCCCGCGGATCCGCACCAAGCTCTAGAACATGGTGCAGCACTATTCCATCGATCGAATTCGACGGGAACGGCAAGCAATCGGCTGCAACGACCACGCCTTCTTCGACCATACCATCGATCTTTCCGGTATGAACGGCTCCGTACAAGCGCGCTTTCATCATGCATCGTTTACTCGAAGCTTTAGCTATTCTACCGCGCGGCCCGAGCCATAACATGATTTCACCATGAAACCGTCTTGCCTCATGACTGAGCACTTCGATTTCAATATCAGAAAAGGAGATCGCGACTTGCGAGTCCAGCCAAGCGACGAACGGGTTAGACGTCCCTCCTCGTGGCTTTAAATATTTGGATCCAGCGTCAGTTGCCAATGACCTTCGAATTCCGCAAAGTACTGGCGTTCCGCAGCATTCTGGACCGTCGAATCTTGAAGGGCAACATCAACCAGGTAGTTCATCTATCGCTTCTACTTTTGTTTCTCCTAGTTCAAGGCTGCTCGACACTACCCTTCTATTCAAATGACGAGCCGAAGAGTTACGTCAATCTCGGGACAGTAGACTGGGCGCCCGAACCTCACTTTTACAGCGAAACTTCCTTACCAACCAAGAAACCGAGCGACAATGCATTACCCGACAGAACCAGTTTTCGGGAAGAAGAGTTAGCGCCGGAACGAAACAACTACCTAGAACACTTATCGGGATCCTTTGAACTCGACCACCACCTTGACAACCATCGCGTGCAACAAGAAATCGCAATGCTTCAGCGAAACCCAAATTACTTCGATTCGCTTCAATCTCGGCTAGAGCGTTATCTGCCCTTCATTTGTGACAAAGTGCTGAGTCGGAATTTACCGGGCGAACTTTGCCTAATTCCCATCATCGAGAGTTCGCTTGATCCGTTCGCGTTTTCATCGGGCGGAGCCGCAGGATTTTGGCAGTTCATTCCAAGCACGGCGAAACGATATGGGCTCAAGATTGACTGGTGGGTCGACGAGCGGCGGGATCTACTCGCGTCAACGGACGCGGCATTAGATTACCTCGTTTACCTCAATGGCCGCTTCGACGACTGGCTCCTAGCAATCGCGTCATACAATTGGGGCGAAGGGCGGGTGGCTCAAGCAAAAAAACAACGCGGCGGCGACGTTGGATTCTTCGATTTGCGCGTTCCGGCGGAAACAGCGGGATACGTCCCGAGGCTTCTGGCCTTTGCGGCTGTTTTTGCTGCACCCGATGCGTATAACATCCACCTTGACATCAATCGAGCCGACATAGATGAACAAGCGTTGGCAATCGTCGACACCATTGGTCAGTTAGACGTGAGCAAGGCTGCAAGCACCTCGGGGATTTCGGTCGAAACCTTATATCGAATCAACCCTGCCTTAAATCAGTGGTCCACCCACCCGCGAGGCCCACACCGCTTAATGGTGCCAGCTCCTAATCAAGAGTGGATTCAAACCGCCTTAGCAAACATTCCTCCTGAAGAGCGTGTTTCGTGGATTAGGCACAAAATCGTGAGAAACGAGACTCTAGGCGATCTTGCACTGCACTATGGAACAGACGTTGCAACTATGCTCAAAGCCAACAAAATGACTTCGACTCGAATAATTGCGGGAAACTATTTGCTTATTCCTCGCTCAACCATCCCCATTGAAAGATATCCGATGCCGGATCTAAACCGAAATACAAATGGGGCGGTCCACATTGTCCGTGCAGGAGAATCTCTCTGGACGATCGCTAAACGTTATCGGGTAACAACAGATACGCTCATGCGCACCAACCGTATCGGTCCAAGTGAAATCATACGGCCGGGAAGAAAAGTCATTATTCCGCAGAAAACATCCCCGGGACCCGTCGTCAGAGAAATCCGATACAAAATAAAAAACGGCGACTCTCTTGCGACTATCGCCCGAAAATTCAACCTATCCGTGAGCGCTATTGCGAATCGAAACGCCCTTGACCCCGAAAAGTACATTCATCCCGGACAAGAGTTAACGATCGACGTCAACGTAACTTCTGCACGCTCAAGATAGTTAATTGGCGGTGACGGTCACGCCTGTCTCAATGGAGGCATCCGAACGCAACGTCTGTATCAACCCTTCGAAATCTCGCTGTCCAAAAAAGTCGGTCAATTGATCGGTTAGCTGCAACCTCTCGAATTCGGTCGTTGCTCCGAAATCTCCCAGGTTCGCGTTCGTCACCAAGACAATCGCGCGTTTTCCGTCCTCAAGTTGAGTCTCACCGACAGATCGCGACCGTTCGCCAGGTACCGCGAGCTCGAATGCCTGTTGCAGAATCGGTGTCGGTACATTATCAACAGCCCGTGTCGCGTCATCTGAACGCACCCATGTCGCTCCCACTCGAGCTGCAACATCACTGGCCGACTCTTCATTCTCTAGTCTCACCACCGTATCGCGTACCATCGTCAACACCTGTTCGTCGACTTTATCTTGTTTAAGCTGCGCGATAATTTGCTCCCGAACTTCATTAAGGGACCTTTGTTTTGACGCCGTTCGATCGACCAAACGGACAACCACAGCATGTGTGTCTTCAATCAATATCGGTCGGCTATTGAAACCATTATCGATGACGTCGATTTCAAGCACCCTTTGCCTGACTTTCGTACTTGCAAACACGCCTACGCCTTCGCTTCTGGTAAGACCCTCGACGGTTTTTATCTCCAACGCATGTGTATCGGCTATCGGTTGCAACGAATCCGTCTCTTCAAAAGCGAGTTTATCGACTGCCGCCAAACGTTCCTCAAACAGGCGACCTGCCCGCTCCGTCAAAAGTGTTTCACGCATCGCCGATTGCTCGTCATCAAATGACGGAAATTCAACAGCCTCGATCTCTACAAGTTTGACCAGATGTACACCAAATTCCGTTTGGAAAGGAAGCGAGACATCACCGGTGGCGAGGCTCCACAAAACGTCTTCGAAATCGCTCACAAACGCGCCCCTTCCTGCCACACCTAAGTCGCCCCCAGCACTACCGGATCCAGGATCTTCCGATAGTTCTTTCGCCAGAGTCGAGAAGTCCTCACCACCAATTACACGACTTCGAATATTCGACATCTCCTCAAGAGCTACGACCAACGATCGATTTTCATTCACCTCAAGGAGAATGTGAGAGGCTCGCCGACGGTCATTGGACTCGGATGCAGCCTTCGCCGACTCGTATGCAGATCGAACGTCCTCGACCGAAATATCGATCTCGTTGCGACGGTCATGATCTGAAAATTCAACGTAGGCAAGATCAAACGACTCCTCTGTTACGAATTGATCCGTGTGCATTTCGTAGAAGTCCGCAATTTCGGTTTCGCTCACCCCCACCCGGTCTTCAAACATGGCAGCATCGATAATCATGTATGCAACGTCGCGCGTCTGATTTAGCATCGACGCAGCGTCGCGAAGTTCACGTCCAGTCGTAAACGCAGTGTCTTGATATACCTCCACAAGCTGAGAAAGCTGTGCATCAGTTTCCATCGCTGACTGAAAACTCTGCGGCGAGTATCCTAAATTCTGCAAGGTCGATCGATATATGGATTGGTTGAATACGCCATCAACCTGAAAATTCGGATTGTCGATAAGTTCCTTACGAAAGGACTCCGCCAAACCAACTAGGGCGAGGTCTTCGGCAGTTTGCCGTAACAAAGTTCGGTTAATGAGTGAGTCAAGGACAGTTTGCTGACTGACTAGGTTGTCAATTAGTTCGGGACTAACCTCATCACCCATACGAGATTGCAAATTCCGTTTCTGTCGTTGAGTTTCTATCTCTAACTCGCGCACCGTAATTTCATCGTCATTGACGGAAGCTGCGCGAGGCTCGTTTTCCGCAAGAAAATTGAACGCTCCAAACCCGAATACCACAAGGACAAAGCAAATAATGCCGACAATGATTTTCGCCCCCAAACCTTGGGCCCCATCTCTCATCTTCTGTAACAAACTATTTAGTCTCCTAACAAGATCCAAGAATAAAAAAGACGCATTCGAGGTGCGCCTTTAGTTGTCGGTCAATCCCTGGGGGTGAAGGGGGCCGGGCGGGTAAGTCGTTTCGACATCCCGCCCATTCCCAGGCTTGTCTCGTCCAGCTGAGTTAGTTCAAAGAATCCTTCAGAGCTTTACCCGCCTTAAATGCTGGAGCCCGCGAAGCTCTAATGTGAATCGGCGCTCCCGTTTGCGGATTACGGCCCATCCTGGCCGCTCTATCCCTAACGTTAAACGTGCCGAAACCAACAAGCACCACAGGATCCGATTGCCTCAACGATCGACCGATCGCACCCAGAGTGGCATCCAGCGCTCGTCCGGCAGATGCTTTGGAAAGGTCAGCTTCGTTGGCAATTGCATCGATAAGTTCTGATTTATTCATATAGGCCCTTTTAGGTTGATGGAGAAACGGCACAAAGCCCGTTTCTTGGCGTCTTATAGCAGCGCACGAAAAACGCTGTCAAGCCGCTTATTCAAAGGGATCTATCGAATCCGCTCACTTTTTGGTCAATGTGGGTTGACGACGGGACCGTCATCAACCGGTTTTTTGACCGGGGGCACCTTCGGTTTCGCTGGCAATTCTTCGTCCAGCGGCTCTGGTTTTCTCTCAAGCGCGAGCTCGATAACTTGGTCCATCCATTTGACAGGACGGATATCTAAGTCTTGTTTGATTTTGTCCGGGACCTCCTTCAGGTCGCGCTCGTTTTCGTCCGGGATGATGACCATCTCGACGCCTCCACGGTGTGCGGCTAGAAGTTTTTCCTTTAGTCCGCCGATCGGAAGCACTCGCCCACGAAGGGTTATTTCGCCTGTCATCGCGACATCGGCCCGAACAGGAATCGCGGTAAGGACCGAAACAACGGCGGTACACATACCAATGCCGGCGCTAGGGCCGTCCTTGGGTGTTGCACCTTCTGGTACGTGTATATGGATATCCAGTGTTTCGTGAAAATCAAGCGGCACGCCTAAAAACGAGGCCCTACTCCGGACAAAGGTCAGGGCAGCTTGAATGGACTCCTGCATGACCTCTCCCAATGATCCCGTTTTGGTCTGCCGTCCTTTCCCGGGTACTGCAACGGCCTCAATGTTGAGCAGCTCGCCACCTACCTGAGTCCAAGCAAGGCCAGTGACTATCCCGACCTGGTTTTCTTCCTCGGCACGCCCGAAGTTGAACTTCCGAACGCCATTGTGTTTTTCGAGTGCATCGGAGTCAATCACCGCCGCGACCGCACCGCTATCTAACGCTTGTTCAGTCACTACCTTTCTACATAACTTCGCGATCTCGCGCTCCAGCCCGCGCACGCCGGCTTCTTTGGTGTAATAACGAATAAGTTGTAACAATGCGTCATCGCTGATCGAAAAATTCTCTTTGTCGCCCAATCCATTTAATCGTTTCTGTTTCGGGAGAAGAAATCTCGACGCAATATTTTTCTTTTCGTCTTCCGTGTAGCCGGGTAACCGGATGACTTCCATTCTGTCCAGCAGCGCAGGTGGAATATTCATTGAATTCGACGTACAAACAAAAAAGACGTCCGATAGGTCATAGTCTATTTCCAGATAGTGATCGTCGAACGCATGGTTTTGCTCCGGGTCCAAAACTTCAATCAGTGCCGACGCCGGATCTCCGCGAAAGTCCATTCCTATCTTGTCGACTTCGTCTAAAAGAAAAAGAGGATTGCGAACGCCCCCTTTAGCTAGCTTTTGCACGATTTTTCCGGGCATCGACCCAATGTAGGTTCGGCGATGTCCTCGAATCTCCGCTTCATCCCGTACGCCACCCAAGGCCATTCGAATGAATTCGCGATTCGTAGCCCGAGCTATCGATTCACCCAGCGAAGTTTTCCCAACCCCAGGTGGACCAACGAAACAAAGAACTGGGCCTTTAACCTTCCCTACCCGTGCCTGAACTGCGAGAAACTCTAGAATCCGTTCCTTGACTTCATCCAAACCGTAATGATCAGCATCCAAACGTTCCTTCGCCTTGCGAATATCTTTACGAATTCTTGTACGTTTCTTCCACGGCACACTCAATAACCAATCCAAATAACTCCGCGAAACGGTCGCTTCGGCAGACATGGGAGCCATGAGCTGGAGTTTCGAAAGTTCGGACGTCGCCTTGACCTTTGCCTCTTTTGACATCCCAACTTCTTCGATACGTTTGCGAATCTCGTCGAGCTCGTTTAGCGTCGCCTCTTCATTGCCCAGCTCCTTCTGAATGGCCTTCATCTGCTCGTTCAAATAGTACTCGCGCTGGCTCTTCTCCATTTGGGTTTTAACCCGCCCACGAATATTTTTTTCTAACTGCTGTACATCGATTTCTGAATCCAATAATGAGAACAGCTTTTCCCGACGAACTTGGACATCAACTGCTTCCAGAATTGATTGCTTATCCTCGATGCTGAGCTCCAACTGAGCCGCAATGGTATCGATCAAACGCCCCGGGTCATCAATGGAGGCGACGCTTGCCACGACATCCTGAGTAACTTGTTTTGTCGCCTTAACGTAACGATCAAATTCAGCCATGAGCGATCGGTTCGTTGCCTCTCGCTCGGGTTCGGCAAGTTCGGAAGCCTCTATTACCTCAACTGTGGCCACCAGGAATTCACCTTCATCGTTGAATCGGCGAATCGCCGCACGGCTACCCCCCTCAACCAGAACTTTGATGGTACCGTCGGGAAGCTTGAGCAGTTGCAATAGTGTGGAAACGGTTCCCACCTCATAGAGATCGTTTTCTTTCGGTTGTTCCGTTTCAGGATCCCTCTTACTAACCAAAAAAACCTGTTTATCTCCCGCCATCACGTATTCGAGCGCGACTATCGAGCGAGTAGTCCCCACGAATAACGGTTGTACTCCGTGGGGAAATACGACCATGTCGCGCAATGGAACTACCGCTATGTCATTAAGCAAATTCAATTCAACGGTCATCGATTTCATCCACTTGACGAAGAAACGTCGCGCGCATCAAGCAAACATGCCAACCACATCGAGAAATAAATGTTCAGCGAAAACGAAGCCTGGGCCCGCGTTCAAAGATACAAATACCCAAAGGAAATGCCTTATTCCTCCGACATAGCCTTGGCTTGATCGGGATTCTCGTACATGAGCATTGGCTCGCTTTCGCCATTGATAACGCTTGCATCAACCACAACCTTGGAAACAGATTCCGAAGACGGAAGGTCATACATGGTCTGAAGCAGAACCTCCTCCAGAATAGACCTTAAGCCTCGCGCCCCAGTCTTGCGTTCCATCGCCTTTTTAGCGATAGCAACTAGTGCATCTTTGCGAAAGTCGACCTCAACTCTCTCCATCTCGAAGAGCTTTTCGTATTGTTTAGTCAGCGAATTCTTGGGCTGGGTGAGAATCGTAACCAACGCATCCGAATCCAGCTCTTCTAACGTCGCAACAATGGGCAGCCGCCCAACGAACTCGGGAATAAGGCCGTACCTAATCAGGTCTTCCGGCTCGACTTTGCGCAGTGTTTGGCCGATGTTCTTTAGCTCTTCTTCCCCGCTGACTTCTGCGGAAAATCCGATCCCACTTTGATCTGATCGATCCAAAATAACCTTATCTAATCCCGAAAAGGCTCCACCACATATAAACAAAATGTTCGCGGTATCAACCTGCAGAAACTCTTGCTGAGGGTGCTTCCTTCCACCTTGGGGCGGGACAGACGCTATGGTTCCCTCGATAAGTTTTAACAGCGCTTGCTGAACGCCCTCGCCGGACACATCGCGTGTTATCGATGGGTTATCAGATTTCCGCGAAATCTTATCGATCTCATCAATGTAAACGATGCCTACTTGTGCCCGCTCGACATCGTAGTCACATTTCTGAAGGAGTTTTTGAATGATATTTTCAACGTCCTCACCCACATAACCTGCTTCAGTGAGTGTGGTCGCATCTGCAATCGTAAATGGCACGTCCAGGAGTCGTGCAAGAGTTTCCGCGAGCAGCGTCTTGCCGCAGCCCGTTGGCCCGATGAGAAGGATATTCGATTTCGACAGCTCAACCTCATCCTTGGTCCCACTATGATTAAGCCGCTTAAAATGGTTGTAGACAGCGACGGCTAGTACTTTTTTTGCGTGCTCTTGACCGATTACATATTCGTCCAGGATGCCCTTAATTTCCGCAGGAATGGGTAACTTGGTTGTTTCGCTGGCTTCCGCGCTTTCCTGAACTTCTTCGCGAATGATGTCGTTGCAGAGTTCTACGCATTCATCACAAATAAATACCGAAGGCCCGGCAATCAGCTTTCGAACCTCATGTTGACTCTTACCACAAAACGAGCAGTAAAGAAGCTTCGCTGAGTCGTCACCCTTATTGTCGTCGTCTGCCATACAAACTTTTCGCTCTAGAAACCGCCTCTAACCATGCTGTCTCGATACATATTTTGCAAGTTTCATGCCTCTAAGCCGCAATTTCTCTGGGGCAAACGTTCCTATCAAAACCCGATTTACAGCTCGCTATCGGTTCTATTACGAGCGTGTTGCACCGTGTCCACCAGTCCATATTCAAGTGCCTCCTCCGGATTCATCCAGTAATCCCGGTCGGTATCTTCGGCAATCTTTTCGATCGCCTGGGACGTATGTTCGGCAAGGATTTCATTCAGTCGAGTCCGTATTAGAACGATCTCGCGAGCTTGAATTTCGATGTCAGCCGCAACCCCCTGCGAACCACCAGATGGCTGATGCAGCATTATCCTGGAGTTGGGAAGCGAAACGCGCTTTCCTTCAGCACCTGCAGCTAGCAAAAATGCTCCCATACTTGCCGCTTGTCCCACGCACATGGTGGCAATGTCGCAACGAACAAATTGCATCGTATCGTAAACGGACAAACCAGCAGTCACTGATCCACCTGGCGAGTTGATGTAAAGGTGTATGTCCTTATCGGGGTTTTCTGACTCCAGCCATAAGAGCTGGGCCACGATGAGATTTGCGACGACATCATCCAAGGGGCCGCAAAGAAAAACGATGCGTTCCTTCAAGAGTCTCGAGTATATGTCGTAGGAGCGCTCACCTCGGGCACTCTGTTCCAACACCATGGGCACCAAGCCCAGGCTTCTAGTAGGGATAGCAATATCGTCGTTCATGTTTCCTCCGTTGAGTCTTCAGTCGTGCCTTGAGCGTCTTCTTCATGGCTCGAATCTACTGGTTCGGGCACAGTAGCGCGGCCAGACACAATATCGTCGTAATCACTTTCGACGACTTCGATCTGAGCCACGTCTAATACTTGGTCAACAACCTGATCTTCAAGCACTGAGAGCTGTATTTGCCGCAACTGTGTTTCATTCGAATAATACCAATTCACGATTTGTTCTGGCTGGTCGTAAGGTTTCGAAAGCTCGTCAACGCGCTCCCGCACACGATCTTCATCTACCTTCAGATCGCATGTTTCTACAATGCGGTTTACCACTAGCCCAATGCGTACCCTTTTTTCGGCTTCCCCAGAAAAAAGGTCGGACGGTAACTGCGGCTTTTCTGACGAAGGATCTATTCGTAACTGTTGGAGCATCTGCGTTCTCAGCGTCTCCGATTCGTTATCGACCAGCGATTGTGGGAGCTGAAATTCGTGAATCTCTGATAGTCCATCCAAAACTTGGCGTTTTACCTGGCCGCGAGCAGCCGCTTTCAATTCGCGCTGCATGTTCTCATGTACTTGGTTGCGAAAGGCTTGTTCTCCTCCCTCCTCAATGCCAAAACTTGAAAAGAATTTTTCATCCAATTCTGGCAAGTGAGGCGCTTCTATTTTTGTCACCGTCAAATCAAATACCGCCTCTTGCCCCTGCAACTTCTCGTCTTGATATTCGTCGGGAAACTTAACGGAAATGAGCTTGTTTCCGCTGACACTCATTCCACTAACACCAACATCTAAATCTTCAATCATCTGCCCCTCGCCAACGAGGAAAGCCACTTCTTCCCCCTTGCTACCTTCGAACAACTCTCCAGCTATAGTGCCCTCAAAATCCACCGTCACGCGGTCGCCGATTTCAGCGGGCCGTTCCGTTTCATGGAAGTGTTTTCGCTCCCGCCGCAAACGTTCAATCATTCCATCGAGATCCTCGTCTCGAACAATGCCTTCCGGCCTTTTAACGCTAACTTGACTGAGGTCCGAAACATCGAACTTTGGGAATACCTCGAAGGTCGCTGTAAATTCAAGATCTGCGCCAACATCCATATTGATCACTTCTAGCTCGGGGGATCCCGCAGGAGCAAGTTCCTCTTTTTGTACCGCGTCCATATAACTCGACTGAATCATTTCCTGAGCAACTTCTTGACGAACGGAAACTCCGAAACGACGACGTACTTCTTTAAAAGGAACCTTGCCGGGACGAAAACCATCCAGTTTCACGCGCTGACTCGTTTCTTTGAGCCTTTCGTTAATGCGATGTTCAAAGGACTCCGCCGCTACGGCGATTTTCA
>Ga0257109_1000764_pt1 | contig 10897 bp, 9 predicted proteins | sample LP_taG_8_FD_191566 | JGI IMG/M metagenome (GOLD analysis project Ga0257109, IMG submission 191566) | Marine microbial communities from Northeast Subartic Pacific Ocean, Canada - LP_J_2011_P26_2000m | ecosystem: Environmental > Aquatic > Marine > Oceanic | place: Canada: Northeast Subartic Pacific... | reverse complement strand
AGTATAGGATATAATTTTGCTATACCAAGTAAGTAATAAATTATGAATCTTGAAAATACTATAGCACAAATGCGGAAGGGAGTGTTGGAATATTGCATTCTTTCCATTTTAAAAAATGGCGAAGCATATCCATCAGATATTTTGCTAAAATTAAAAAAATCGAATTTGATTGTGGTTGAAGGGACGTTGTATCCATTGCTTACTCGCTTAAAAAATGCCGGTCTGCTTACTTATCGATGGGAAGAATCAAAATCAGGACCTCCGCGGAAATATTATTCTGAAACCGCAGAAGGGATTGTCTTTTTATCGGAGTTGGACGAGACATGGAAAGACTTGGTCAAAGCAGTTCGATTAACCATAAAAAAATCGTAAAAAACTATGAAGAAAACAAATACAATCAATTTGGGTGGCATCATTTTTCATGTTGATGAAGATGCTTTCACCCAGCTTCAAAATTATCTCAATGCCATTAGGTCATATTTCTCTAAGTCTGATGGGCAGGAAGAAATTATTGCAGATATTGAATCCAGGATCGCCGAAATCTTTCAGGAAAAAAAGATTAGTATAATCACCATAGTTCAGGTGGATGATGTGATTGCCATCATGGGCAAGCCTGAAGATTATGGAGATGGTGAACATGACGAAAAAATTACAAAACCGCATGAAAAAAAGCAGAGAATACGGAAAATATTCCGTCATCCAGATGATAAGATCCTGGGCGGTGTTTGCGGCGGCCTTGGTGCTTATTTTAATGTGGATCCCGTTTTGTTTCGCCTGGGATTCTTATTGACAATGTTTATTGGCGGTTTTGGATTTTTTGTATATCTCATTCTTTGGGTCATTGCGCCGCTGGCAGACAGGGCATCAGACCATTTGGAAATGCATGGCGAACCAGTAACGGCTGGAACCATTGGCCGGGCTGTGGCTTCAAAAATTGAAGATACGGTTACAAATGAAAATAACCAATCGATGGTGCGGAAAATATTGGCTGGCATAGGCACTGTTTTTGGATTTTTTATTGAAGTTCTTAAACGCATTTTTATCGTACTGGGTAAAATCATTAAACCATTGATTGGTATTATTTTTCTCATATTAGGCTTTGTGGCCGCCCTTGGTTTGTCCTTTTTTATTATTGCGAGTTTTTCTGGAATTGAACATGAATTCCAAGAAATGACTAACACCTTTGATTCCATTTTAGAGCATTTTCCGTTGTATCATATCTTTGTTTTTCTGGGTCTCATTCTGTTTATAGGTATCCCGCTTTTCCAAATGATCTACCTTGGTATTCGAATGATTTTTAATATGGCGAAACAATCCGGCGCAGTGAAGAGCTCCTTGTTGGGGATGTGGGTAGTGGGGCTCATCTTAACGATCTTTTTTGGAATGTATGGCATAACACATTTTTCCGAAGATTCCCGAATAGAAGAAATGACCATCCTGGAGAACGTGAAATCTGACACGTTAAAAATATCCCTGACTGCTCATGATAATTTCTACTGGGATGAAAGCCATTTGAATGTTGTAGAGACAGAAGATGGAGAGCATAAACTTCTTTCAAATGTAGAAATGGGTGTAGCGCGGTCATACGATTCTCAGTATCACTTAAAAATTATTAAACAAGCTTCAGCAAGATCATTCAGAGATGCAAGAGATTACGCGGAGAATATTTCGTATCATTATTTTTTAGATTCCGGGCGTGTGCAATTGGATCAGTTTTTTGAAATATCCAGTGATGATCCTTACCAGCAACAGAGTGTTGAATTAATCCTATTCGTCCCTACAGGCAAATCTATTTATCTGGATGAATCCTTAAAATATTTTATTTATGATATTAAAAACACAACAAATACTCATGATTACAAGATGGTGGGACACACCTGGGGAATGAGAAAAGAGGGCCTCACCTGCGATGATTGTGATTAAATGAAACGCCTCTGGCTCAAATAAAGGAGTATAAAATGAATCATAGATTTTCCCCACCATCTAAAAAAGCTATAGTGATTATAACGTTATCTTTTTTTGCAATTAACAATTCCGTTTTTGCTCAGTATAAAGGTTTTAAGATTAACAAAATGATGCAACTGTATCATGATTATGGGCAGTTTAACGGAACAGTCCTCGTTGCTGATGATAGAAAAGTGATTTTCAAAAAGGGATATGGTTCAGCGAATATGGAGTGGAATATTGCCAATGAACCAAATACTAAATTTCGACTTGGTTCAATTACCAAACAGTTTACTTCAATGATCATTATGCAATTGGTTGAAGAAGGAAAAATTCAGTTGGATGGGAAAATAACCAATTACTTGCCCGGTTATCGCATAGATACGGGAAATAAGGTAACTATCCATCATTTATTAACTCATACTTCAGGTATTCCAAGCTACACAAGTTTACCCAACTTTTTTAAAGATGTAAGCCGTAACCCATATACGGTTGATGCATTTGTAAAACAATTCTGTAGTGATAGCCTGGCTTTCGAACCGGGTTCTAAATTTTCATACAACAACTCTGGCTACTTTCTTTTAGGCGCAATTATTGAAAAGGTAACCGGAAAAACTTATGAAACTGTTTTGCAGAAAAGGATTCTTGATTTATTACACATGAAGAATACTGGATATGATCATCATGAAACAATTATTGCAAATCGTGCGACTGGCTATGAAAAAACCCCAAATGGCTATATAAACAGTGCATACCTGGATATGTCACTGCCATTCTCTGCAGGTTCAATGTATTCAACAGTGGGGGATCTTTATTTGTGGAATAAGGCTCTTTATACAGAAGATATGCTTTCAGATAAATATAAAAATATTATGTTTAAACCCTTCCTCAATAATTATGCCTACGGATGGGGTGTTGGGAAAATATTACTCGCCGAATCAAAGGATAGTTTGCAGGTCATATCACATGGTGGAGGGATAAATGGATTTAATACATTAATCACAAGACTGGTTGATGATAAGTATTTAATTGTTCTTTTAAATAATACAGGTGGTACTGCTCTTAACAAAATGAGTATCGGGATTACAAATATCCTATATGGAAAACCTTATGACGAACCACAAAAGTCTATTGCAGAGTCACTTTTCAATACCCTTTTGGAAAAGAGTATTGCATCAACTATTGAGCACTATCATGATCTAAAGAAAAAGTATCCCGATAATTACAATTTCAGCGAAGGTGAATTAAATAGATTGGGGTATCGACTTCTTGGCCTTGAGAAGGTAGATGAAGCAATCAAAATATTTAAACTAAATGTTGAAGTTTATCCAACGTCTTCAAATGTTTATGACAGTTATGGGGAAGGGTTGATGAAGAACAATGAAAATGCAAAAGCTATTATCAACTATAAGAAATCTCTCGAACTTAATCCCGGTAATACTAATGGTATTGAAATGCTTAAAAAACTAGGCGTGGATACGGAGAGTTTGGCGAAAGAGGTGACCGTTGAAGATAATATTCTGGAAAGTTATGTAGGTAAATATGAGCTAGCGCCAGGCTTTGTTCTTACTGTTTCTAAATACAACAGTCAATTGAAAGCCCAAGCAACGGGACAATCAGAACAGTCTATTTTTCCAAAATCTAAAAACGTATTTTATTATAAGGTAGTGGAAGCTCAACTTACTTTTAACCTAAATGAAGATGGAATAATAGAAAGTGTGACCTTATTTCAGGGGGGACAAGAAATTTTTGGGAAAAAAATACCAGCTGAGAAAAATTAAATGAAACGCCTCTGGCTCAAATAGCCTCCTCACGGAGGCTTTTTTGTTTATAAAAGAGACACCCACATTTACAGGTATTGTTTGTAATTTGGGCTTGAAATAATAATGAAGGATAAAATCAGATTATTCACCCCAGGACCAGTAACCATGTCCGCTCGAACGCTTGCAATTGGTGCGTCACAGCTTCCTTATAATCGCACAGAACAATTCTCACAGATCACGTTTGAGATTATTGAAGATCTAAAATACATATTCGGCACTCAGGGAGATATGGTTATTTTTGCCGCTTCCGGTACAGGTGCAATGGAAGCTGTTTTTTTCAACTTCCTCGATCAAAGTGACAAAGTATTGATTGTGAATGGGGGAACCTTCGGTCAACGTTGGGTAGATTTATGCATTCAACATGAAATCCCATATGAACAAATAAGTCTTGAACCCGGTCAGCCAATTTCACTTGAAGATCTTGAACACAGATTATCAAGTCAAGAATATTCAACATTGCTAATCAATGCCCACGAAACATCCACTGGGATGATTTACGACACAAGAGCAATTGGGGAACTCACTCAAAAATATGGTATTTTCTTTGTTGTTGATGCTATCAGCACAATCTGTGCAGATGATTTTATGATGGATAAATGGCATGTCGATGTATCTCTGCTAAGTTCCCAAAAAGCATTAGCTCTTCCACCTGGGCTTTCCTTTCTTGCTTTAAATAAGAAAGCAAAGTTGAGATTAGATAATAAGATTTGCCAATCTTATTATTTTGATATCAAAGAATTTCTTGCAAACCAAAAGAGAGGGCAGATGCCATTTACGCCCGTTATTGGCCATTTTATGATGTTGCATGTACGGCTCAGGGAGATCAGATTACAGGGAATTGACTATTTTGTTTCTCACCATTCTAAATTAGCTGAATATTTTAGAAAAGGCTTGAAGAATCTTCCCTTAAGCTTTATTCCAACTACCCCTTCAAACGCTCTGACCGCAATTAGTTGCACTAAGGATGTTGATGCGTTTAATTTGGTTAGGAGGTTGGCGGACGATTTTAATTGTTTTGTGGCTCCAAATGGAGGCGATTTGAAATATAGAGTGTTTCGAGTGAGTCATTGCGGTGAACAGAATGAAACAGATATCGATTTTTTAATTAGCGCTCTTGAGACCATACTTAATAACTATCAATAAACTGAAAATCATATAATATTGGAAAGAGAAAACTATTAATGAAAGCTATCATCATGGCAGCAGGGGTAGGGAAGCGTTTGCAGTCCCTAAATATAAATAAACCAAAATGTCTTATTGCGGTGGGAAGCACAACACTTATCCGTCGTTCAGTTAATTTATTAGTAAGTAAAGGAATAAGTGATATTACTGTCATAGTTGGATTTAAGGGACACCTTATTCGCAATGAACTCAATAATGATGTTGCTTACTTTGAAAATCCTGATTTCCATAGTACCAATAGTATCAAGTCTCTTTGGTATGCCAAGGATTTATTAGAAGATGATGTTCTTTTATTGAATGGAGATCTCTACTACGAACATGTTATACTTGATTATGCCATAAACCAAACAAATCCGGTAGTAATGTTGGCTGATAGTACGCGTATTGATAATGCAGACTATCGGTTTAGTTTCAGTGATGGTCAAATTGATCAATTTGGGAAACATTTAACTAATCAGGAGACGGATGGTGAATACATTGGAATAGTTCGAATTGATCAATGTTTTATAAAAACGTTTAAAGAAACTTTGGAGGAAATGATTACAGCTGGAAAATCCAATATTTGGTGGGAAGACGTTTTGTATTCTTTTATAGCAGAGCAAATACCGATCCATTACTTCGATGTAGCTGGCACATTTTGGTCAGAGGTGGATACCCTTCAAGATTACAATTATCTGCAAAATTGGATAACAAGTCAAGACAGGTCCCTGCCGAGCAAAACATATCAGTCTTCAAGTTTATTAATAGAATGAACGATCCTAAATCCGTTGATGAAACAAAGTTTCAACGCTTGTGGAAAACTAAAAATAAAGATGATGAATGGTGGTCATCTTTTGTCACAGCTCCTATAGGTATATTACTCAATGTGATTGTTGTTGATTGGTCGATTTTAAATCCCAATCGTTTGACAACCTTATCTTTTATTGTTTCGTTATTTGGAGCGGCTTTCATTTTGCCGTATTCATATCAAAACTTTGTCACCGCCGTGATACTAATTCAACTTAGTCATGTTTTAGATTGTATGGATGGTCAAATGGCTCGTTATCGGGGAATTTCATCTCCAGCTGGTTCCTTCTATGATAAGATCGTCGATTTCATCAAGATATTTCTTTTCTTTGCTGCAGTATCTTTTACAGCATTCGAAGAAACCCACAATATAACGGTTGTTTTTCTAGGTTTTACAGCAACTTTTTTTTACACCCTACGTTCTTACATCAAATATGTAACATTAAGTATTCGTGCTGAGAACGATCCGGAATATTTTAAAAATAGATTAAATACCGAAGTTGAACTTTCAGCGGGACCCGGTTTCAGTTTGAGAAAAAATTTACTTTGGTTTTTAAGGGAACAACGCAAGTTCTTTCAATTTGATGAAGGTGTGTTTGTATTCCTTATTTCGGCAGCACTTCTTTTACATGAACTCCTTCCATTACTTTGGATCCTCGCAATAAGTCAGCTTTATTACGGCCTTATGAAAGCTTTACAACGAGGGCTTCAAATTCAGAAGTCAAAATATCGAGAAATGAGTCACCATTTTAAGAAATAATCATTTGAGTTATTATAGTAGGACAGGTTTTGAATGATTGTGGAAGATATACTGGCATTCATTAAAGCGAAATACGAGAAGCATCGTTCAATTAACCAGTCCTTTGTAGTTGGAATCAATGGAATTGATTGTTCGGGGAAAACAACTTTTGCCAAGTCTGTGTCCAAGTATTTTACTCACCACAAAATCGAAAATGATTGTCTCGATATTGACAATTTTAATAATCGTGCCATTGAAAGTGAAACCTACAAAGCGTTTGTATCCGGCTCATGGGATGAAAAAGATCTGAATAAGTATTACAAATTGATAATTAACTATAGTGACGCAATCAGAGCCGTTTCAGAATACAAAAAAAAATACCCTCTTGTTATTTTGGAAGGCATATTTATTTACAAACCACAACTAGCGGATCTTTTTGACCTCAAGATATTTTTGGACATTGATATTTCTCTTGGACGAAAAAGATTTGCAGAGAGAAGGAGCCTTAAGCAAGACAAGCGACCTTTTGAAATCTATGATGAGATATGGATGCTTTCCCATATTAGATATGAGTCAGAAGTTCATCCAAAGCGGATAAGTGATTTAGTGATTGATTATAATGATGCATCCAAACCTGTCCTTCACAAAAACTAAATCTAGCATAATAAACCGATAGATTTCAATCTGCGGTTAATTCCAAGAAGCTTGTAAGTTTCACTAACTATCACAACGACAATGAAACGCCCCGGGCTCAAATAGCCTCCTCACGGGGGATTTTTTGTTTATAAAAGAAACACCAGCATTGTTGGGTGATTGTTTGTAATTTTCTGTATTATACGCCTCTGTCTCAAATAAAGGAAAATAAAATGAAACTACTAAAACAAATCGCACCATTATTTCTTATCATGAATATTTTCCCAGCAATTGTACGAATATTTGTTCTTGATAAATTTTATTTACCTGACCCAAGTACATCTGGTTTTAAAGCACCAGATGAATGGGTATGGCCTTTGATATTTCTTGTTACATTAATTAATTTAACAGTTTTTGTTATGATTTATAACAAATGGGCCGATGAGTATAATCCTCAAACCGGACTAACATTTGGTCTGCTTTTTTCAGTACCCATAGTTATTGGCGTTAACCTATTCTTATATGCTGGCACGACTCTGAATGACAATATATTAAATATGGTAATGAATATGATAAATTTTACACTATGGTGGAGTGTGTGTGGTGCAGTTTTAGGGTATGTAACACAAAAAATTGAAACAGCATAATAAATGAAACGATTTATACTTATATCACTCATCTCAATCCGAAAATTCCCTAAACTATGTATAATCAGTAAATAATTAAAATTAAAGAACCTATCCATTGAAATATCAACACAAACCACATAAGAAAACCAAAGATAAGAAACCTTTCATAGAAAGAAAACGAGAAGAAGAACAAAAGAAACTTGTCAAGAAATTGGATAAAGATGGTAAACGCAACTAAATGAAACGCGTAATAAAAAAAATATTGTAAATTATACCTGAAATGAAAAAACTATAACGATTACTTCCAATTGCGGTTAATTATTAATCGCAATTAAGTATATAATTAGTCCACTCAACACCATCATAGGAGCTTATTGTGAAATCATTTTGTAAAATTGCTTCACTTATTTTACTGTCAATTTCTTTTCTTATTTCTGGTCAAAAACAAGCTAATGTTGCATTGGCTACCCGTTTTGCTCCATATAAAATTAAAAAAATGACCTATTCCACATCTCTTAATCCAAAGTGGATTGAAGGAAAAGATGGTTTTTGGTATGAATGGAAAACATCCAATGGTACGATGTATTATATCGTGGATCCTGCAAGAGGATCAAAACAAGTATTATTTGATAATGACAGCATTGCTGCAGAATTAACACGGATTACCAAAGATCCTTGGGATGCTCAGCACTTACCAATTGAAAAAATAAAGTTTATTTCGGATAATATTTTACGGTTTGAAGTAAAATCCTCTCAAAATGAAGAAAAAACTGATGATACCGACGATGAGGATGAGGATGAAGATGAGAACCAGGAGGAAGAGAAGGAGAAAAAAAAGAAAGATAAGAAAAAAGTTTTCCATTTTGAATATAATGTCAAAACAAAAACACTTCGTGAGCTGAAAGAGTGGGAAGGGCCAGATGATCATCCAGATTGGGCCAACGTTTCTCCTGATGGAAAGACAGTTGTATTTGCTCGTAATAACAATCTTTTTAAAATCAGTAAATCAGACTATCAGAAAGTATTAGATGCCAGAAGAGGTAAGGATAAAAAACAAGCAGATAAGATAACCAAAAAACTGGAATTGGAAGAAATTCAATTAACTAAAAACGGTGAAGAGGACTTCAGTTATGCAAATTCATCCTTTTGGGGTCGAGGCAAAATTGATACGAAAAAGAAAAAAGAAAAAGATGATCGAAAGAAAGTCAATATATCCTGGTCCAGAAATTCTAAAAAGCTTGCCATAGTTCGTGCTGATCGAAGAGAAGTAAAAAATCTTTGGGTCATTCATTCTGTAGGTTACAAACGTCCAGAATTGGAAACGTATAAATATAATATGGCTGGCGATACCAGTGTCTCACAATACGAAATGATGATCTATGATCTTCCGAACAACCGTTCTGTGATAATCAATACAGAAAAGTTTAAGGACCAGCGAATAGGAATTTATTCTGGGAGACAATTCAGATATCCCGATAGTGATGACCCTCAGCGTAGCATCTGGCTCTCAAAAGATTCAGATCAATTATATTTCTATCGCCAAAGCCGAGACTGGCATCGAGTCGATGTTTGTGTAGCCAATGCATCAACCGGTGAAGTTAAAGTGCTAATCGAAGAACGTTTAAATACGTATATCGATCTTCAAAGGTTAGATCTGCTAAAAAATGGTAATATGCTCTGGTGGTCTGAACAGGATGGATGGAGTCATTTATACCTTTATGGAAAGAATGGGAAGTTAAAGAAACAATTAACCAGTGGTCCTTATTCAGTTCGCCGTGTAGTCGGAATAGATGAAACCAAAAAGAATATTTATTTTACTGCAAACGCTAGAGAAGATGGTGAAGATCCATACTTTCAACATTTATACCGTATTTCTATTGATGGCTCAAAGTTAAAATTGTTAAATAAGGGGAATTTTGATCACCGTGTTAATATGAACGAATCCCATTCGTATTTTGTAAATAATTCATCACGTGTAAATACATTGCCAATAGCAGAACTATACAATTCAACGGGCAAAAAAATAATGGATATAGAGAGCGCTGACCTTTCTCAATTAATGGCAGCGGGATTTCAGTATCCTGAACCATTTAAAGTTAAATCTGCTGATGGTGTAACAGATATTTATGGCGTAATGACAAAACCATTCGATTTTGACCCAAAAAAATCATACCCAATCGTTGCCTATGTTTATCCAGGACCTCAAACAGAATCAGTAGCAAAATCATTCACACAATTACGTCATTCTACAACGCATTTGGCGCAATTTGGTTTTATCGTTATAACGATTGGTAATCGTGGGGGACATCCTGCCCGGTCAAAATGGTATCATAATTATGGATATGGAAATTTGAGAGATTACGGCTTGGCTGATAAAAAGGCCGGGATTGAACAATTAGTGGATCGATATTCATTTATTGATATGAACAGGGTAGGCATTTATGGACATTCCGGGGGTGGATTTATGTCTACAGCAGCTATGCTAGTGTATCCAGATTTTTTTAAAGCAGCGGTTTCATCATCAGGGAATCATGAGAATAATGTTTACAACAGTTTCTGGTCAGAAAAACACCACGGTATCAAAGAAGTTGTAGATGATTCAAACCGAGTAAAATTTGAGTACGATATAGCAAAAAACTCAAAATTAGCTAATAATCTGAAGGGTCATCTCATGCTAACGACTGGTGATGTTGATAATAATGTGCACATGGCAGGTACACTTCGTATGGCTGAAGCATTAATTAAAGCCAATAAACGATTTGATTTCTTTATCTTTCCTGGTCAGCGTCATGGGTATGGAGATATGTCAAATTATTGGTCATGGCTCCGTGCAGAATACTTCGTAAAGCATCTCATTGGAGATGATTCATGGCAGGTGAATATTGATCAATTGAATTTGGAGAAAGAACAGGCCAAATAATCGATTGAAATGCTGATGTAGTCTATGAGACGGTTATATATATTATTTCTAATTCTTTTTTCGTTTGGACAGGCCAGTATTCAGGTCAATATGTATGGGTTAAGGGCCCAATAAAATGGTCCGATTTGGATGGTGCGGCAGGAGAAGCTCATACAAAGGATTGGGAAATGAATGTAGATAAATATGGTAGAAGCCATAACGTTCAATATTCTTTACGCGATGAGGATTTAACCTACAATCC
>Ga0257109_1000763_pt1 | contig 10898 bp, 8 predicted proteins | sample LP_taG_8_FD_191566 | JGI IMG/M metagenome (GOLD analysis project Ga0257109, IMG submission 191566) | Marine microbial communities from Northeast Subartic Pacific Ocean, Canada - LP_J_2011_P26_2000m | ecosystem: Environmental > Aquatic > Marine > Oceanic | place: Canada: Northeast Subartic Pacific... | reverse complement strand
GGCACTACGCCGTTACCGATAGGCAGCAGCTCCATGACTTCATCAAGGGGAACGGTTTTGGCATCCTATTTTCCGGGAATGGACCCGAGCCGGTCGCCAGCCACTTGCCTTTTATCCTTGATGAGAACGCCGGAAAGCAGGGGACACTTCTGTCCCATATGGCCGGAGCCAACCGGCAGTGGCGGCATGCCGACGGTCAACAGGTGCTGATCGTCTTCCAAGGGCCCCACACGTACGTATCGCCCACCTGGTACGAGGACCCGGAAACCGTTCCAACCTGGAACTACGTGGCGGTTCACGTCTACGGAATCCTGAAAGTAGTTCAGGACCAGGAACGGCTACAAAGCATCCTCGCCCGGATCACCGACTACTACGAGGCCTCTCTGCCGCAGCCGTGGCAGGCCGAATTCACGTCCGAATATGCCCGGCAGATGGTTAAGCGGATCGTGGTGTTCGGGATTGAAATCGACAAGATGCAGGGGAAATGGAAGCTGAACCAGAATCATCCGGAGGAGCGCCGCCGGAGAGTGGTGGATGTGCTCAAAACCATGCCCGGGGATAACTCCCGGGGAATAGCAACTCTGATGGAGCCGGGCCTTGAACCGAAAGACGCGGCTGACGGTTAAAAGAAGGAATCGAGGCATTTCACAGATTCCCTGTGCCGGTCCATCGATAGCGAGGAGAGTTCAGTGAGCGGAGCGTTACAGGGAGTCAAGGTACTGGAGATTGGGAGCTACGTCACCGGGCCCTACGCCGGGATGCTGCTGGGCGACTTGGGCGCCGAGGTCATCAAGGTCGAGAACAAGCCCTATGGCGACCCTTTTCGCGGCTGGGGCCGCACGGTGCTCAACCCCACCTTTTGCAGCCTGAACCGGAACAAAAAGAGCATCACCCTCAACCTCAAGACCAACGAAGCTCGGGATATCTTCCTGCGGCTTGCCGACGATGCCGATGTAATCATCGAGAACCTGCGTCCGGGCTCCGTCGACGGCTTGGGCATCGGCTACGAAACGGTCCGGGCCCGCAACCCGCGCATCGTGTACTGCTCCATCTCCGGGTTCGGCTCCGAGGGGCCTTATGCCCAACTCCCCGCCTACGACACCATCGGGCAGGCGATGGGCGGACTGCTCAGTCTTTTAACCGACTTGGACGACCCGAAACCCATGGGAATCTCTCTGGCGGACCATCTGACCGGCATCTTCGCCAGCTACGGCATCTTGGCCGCGCTGCATGGGCGCACCATCACCGGCGAGGGCCAACTTGTGGAGACGTCGCTCCTCCAATCCATGGTTTCGTTCGTGCAGGAAAACGCGGCCAATTACTTCGAAGAATCCCGGGTGCCGCGCCGGGACACTCGGCCCAGGGGCCCCCAGGCCCACTGTTTCGTCGCTGGCGACGGCCTTCCCTTCGTCATCCATCTCTCCTCGCCGGAGAAGTTTTGGGTGGGTCTGACCGATGCCGTGGGCCGCCCCGAGATGCGCGATGACGCCCGATTCGCCGACCGTCCCGCCCGCACCCAGCATTACGATGAACTTCACGATGCTCTCGCCGATTCCTTCGCCACAGCCCCAAGGGATGAATGGATCTCCAGGCTGAGGGAGGAGGACGTTCCGTGCAGCCCGCTGAACACGCTGGAAGAGGTGTTCCAGGATCCTCAAGTCCAGGCGCTGGGAATGTCCATCGACCTGGAGCGCCCGGGCGGTACTCCGGTGCGGGTGGCCGGAAGCCCCATCCGCCTGTCAGCCACACCACCCACCTACAACCTACGCCCACCCCTGCTGGGAGAGCACAACGAGGAGGTCCTACAGTCGCTGGGCTACGACGCGAGTGCTATAAAGCAACTGGCGAAGAGCGAAGCCGTTTAGCGATTAGGCGCTTTGAGCGACGGGTATTGAGGCTTAGTCGGCCGATTGCTCCGTGCTGCGCCACCAGGACCGCATCCTAACTTTTTCCCGCTAACCCACTTTGGCACAGATGGCGTACACGGTGAAGTTCCAACTGCTAGAGGTAGAGGTGTGTTCCGCTCTAGAAGTTACTCGCCGCAACCTACAATAGCCCCAATGCACCTCTTTGTAATCACCCGACTGTCTTAATCTGTGGTAGTCCATTTGGGTGGTAACAGCCCGAATGATCCGATGGCTCCTAGGCTTTGCCCCGATACGCTGCCCTTTGATACGATGCGGCTCTCACGCAACCTCAAACCCCACTTGATTAACGCCTCGCCTGCATCATAGAATGACCGGGCACCCGGATTCCTATGTCCCCAAGCCGGTATTCATCCACTGATCCGCAAGGAGGTTAGCTATGTTGGACATGATTATCAAAGGCGCTCGCGTGGTAACCCCATCAGGGGTTGGTGAATGGGATGTTGGCGTATCCGGAGAAAAGATAGCCGCCGTGGGACTGCCGGGCCTTCTACCCGAGGAAAACGCCACCATCATTGACGCCGCCGGAAAGATTCTTGTGCCTGGCGGTATCGAAACCCACGCCCACGCCGCCGCCAACGTGCAGCCCGGCGCCCGCCAGCTGGTGACCGGGACGCCCAACGCCGGCCCCGCCGACCACTCCTTGGGCGCGATCTGGGGTGGGACTACTACCGTTATCGACTTTGCTCCTGTGCCCAATGAAGGCGACTTGGTGAAGGGAGTCCACGACTATCTGATCCCCTGGCAAGGAAACGCCTACACCGATTACTCAACCCACTGTATCTACAATAACGGCAACACTCCCGATGCCATTTCCCGCTACGGCGAACTCATCGCCGCTGGGTTCCCCAGCGTAAAAATCTTCACAACCGACATCCGGCCGCCCGAGGGTAGGGTCAATTCCCTAACCCCCGGTGGCAAGCTCGACGTCGGCCGTCTGCATGATGTGATGACCCAGGTGGCCAAGAATGACGGCGTGCTGGCGGTCCACGGGGAGGACGATGAGCTGGTCATGTACAACTACCTGCTGGCCCAGCAAAGGGGCCACTGGGACTGGCACAACGTCCATCTGATACATTCAAAGGCGGTGGAAGACCTGGCGTTTCGCAGCGTGGTCCGGTTGGCGGAACGCACCGGCGCCGGGATGTACTTCGTCCACGTTACCGCCAAGGATGGGCTGGACGTGATTTCCGAGGCTCGCAGCCGGGGCATGGCGGTGTACGGCGAAGTGCTGACCCTGGCCCTGTCGTTCAACTGCGACCGGTACAAAGAGGAAGACGGCATGAAGTACCACACCTATCCGTCTTTGAAGTACGAGGACGACCGTTTGAATCTATGGCAGGGACTGTTGAGGGACGATCTGTCATTCACCGCGACCGACAGCAGCTTTACGACCTACTTGGACAAGATCGCCGGGCGCAACGTCGTTGACGTGCGGGGCGGCAACATCGGCATCGAGATACGCATGGGAGTGAACTACACCGAAGCCGTGGTCAAGCAGGGCATGTCCCTGGAGCGCTACGCCGACGTCACTTCCACCAACGCCGCTAAACTGCTGGGCCTCTACCCCAGAAAGGGCGTCATCGCCGTGGGTAGCGACGCCGACTTCGCCATCATCGACCCATCCGTGAAGAAGGCTCTTAACATCAATGACCTCCACGTGCGGGACTACTCGCCCTGGGAAGGATGGGAAGTGGAAGGCTGGCCCACCACGGTCATTCTCCGGGGCAAAGTCATGGTGGACAACGGGCAATTGCTAGGCACAGGAGACGACGGCCAACTAATACCCCGCCGCATTAACCCAACGGTGCTTAATCGTCCCGCATTCTAGTCAGGGATCGGAAGCCCCCCTTTCGTAAAGGGGGGGTTGGGGGGATTTACCCAAAGGAGGCCAACATGCCAAAGCAAAAGATTGCCGTTTTTTCCGGACCCAACTCCACTATCGGTAACTCGCCCACCCTTGTAACCGGCAACAAGGGTAGGTTGAAGGGAGAACGAGAACTCGAGGGCCGGTTCGACCACCTGGCCTCCCAAACGCTCTACGAACCGGTTACCGTCAGGATTAAAAAATTCACCGGCCACCCCTTGGAGGAAGAGTCCAGCGCCGTATACCACGACGACGGGAAAGACTACTACGAGGTGGAACTGCGCCCGGAAGACGGCCCTTATCCATTGCCCTACGTGGCGCGGCGGGCTGACGGCTCGCCCCATGGAGCTCCCTTCGAGGACGGGGACTTGCAGGACGCCGCCGTTAAGTATGGAGGCAGGCAGTTCTTCTTCCCCGACGCATCCAGAATCTTCGCGGACATCGACCGGACCATCGCCGGCAGGGATGAGCATGGTGAGGGGAACACCCTGGACCGCAAAGCGGAATACGAGTTCATTCGAGCCCTTCCCCCGGCGGGATACCCCAGCAAGGGAGAAGTCTCGGGCCAGGACTACTTCCCCTACCGTCCCTATCCCATCAGCAACCGTCCCCGCTACCGCGACCTGGCACGGGTGACCAACACCGTCCAGGCCGCTCTGGCCACCGGCAACTACGCCGGAGGAATTTGGCTGGAAGGCAGCCCCACGGTGGAGGAGACAACCTATTGGCTAAGCCTGCTCATCGACACCGAGCTCCCCATCGCCGGGTGTGCCTCCCAGCGCACCCACGGCCAACTAGCCAACGACGGCGACCGGAATATAGTGGACGCGGTGGATTTCATCCTGTCGGGACAAGGTATGGGCCTGGGAGCCGTCGGTGTACAGGATGAGCGCATCTACGCCGCACGGGAGTTCAAGAAGGCCGACGACCGGCCCGGCAACTACAAGGCCACCGGTGGCCACGGCGGCATCCTGGGCACCGTGGGTCCTCCGGTGACAGTGTGGTATCGCCCCGCCTACCGGCGCTCTTCCACCTCCGACGTGAACATCAACAAGCTGCCTACTGAGTTGGCGTTCTTGGACCACTTTGGCGATTCTGCTCCGGTCACGCTCCAGGTGAAGGACGGGGACGGCGCTCTGTTGGGAGATATCATTCCCCGCGTGCACATCGTGAAGTACGGTGCCTACATGGGGGAGGACGAGACTCGCGACCCCGACGACGAAGTGGACATCATCGCTCGCATCCAACTAGCCCAGTCCCAACAGAGCAAGCCACAGGGAGAAGCGCCCCAGCTACATGGGATCGTATTGGAGGGGACGTCGCCTTACGGCATGGGCTCAAGTTCCCAGCACGCCGCTTTAGCCATCGCCTCATTCAGCGGCATGCCGGTGGTCCGGGTGGGCCGGGCCGACCCCGGCGGACGGGTCCCCAGCGATGGCCGGGACAGCCTAAGTATCGCCGGCAGCAACCTGGACACCAACAAGGCGCGTTTGCTGCTGATGGCGTCCATGATGAAGCTGGGGAGGCTGCCCAAAGCCAAAGACCCCAGAAACCCCACCGCCGATGAGCGTAAGTCGGTGCAGGCCAAATTGGCGGAGTACCAGGAGATATTTGAGAATCACTAGGTAATCTAGGCTTTTGACGGAACGCTCAACCGTGGCCGGTATGGATACACGCAGCCATACGGTAATCAAAAGCCCCCGGTGTGAGCCGGGGGCCTTGTTGCTACCTGATAAATACCGGTGGTTATCGGACGGTGAAAGCAGGTTCGAGCTCCCTTGAACTGATTCGGTTCTGGATGTAGTTATCACCCAGCCACCTGTTGATGGAGATCTCGGCCCGTTCTTGCATGGTGACGTCATCCTCGTTGCCAACGTCCCGAGTGAGGCAGCAAAACTCCAGCGAGATCCCATTAGGGTCCTTTAAATAGATGGACTTGGCCCACTCATGGTCTACGATGTCGGTAACTGTCTGACCTTTGGCTATCAACTCCTCTCGCTTGGCCTCCAGCGCCGCCACCGAACCGGCCTCGAACGCGAAGTGATAGAACGGACCGGGGACGCCCAGCCCTTGGTTGATGCCGGCGTCGTAATTCGCCGGTATCGCATCCACATCCTTGGGCTCCATGAACGCAATAAGTTGGTCCCGTCCGATGTCGAAGAACATGTGGCGGACCCGCCCGCCCTCTTTAATCTTGATGATGTCGCAACGTACCGCTTTGAATCCCAAAACGTTCTCGTAGAAGTCACGAGTCTTGTCCAAGTCATGGGTTGAAAGCCCGATATGGGAGAATCCTTTGCTAGACATCGCTCACTCCTTATTTCGTTGCATCGTGCGTGAATTTACGTTGGGATGAGTTTAGCGATACGTCAGAGGGGTGTCAATCGAGGCTAAGCATTCGGGTGTCTGGCAGATTCACGCGAATACCCACACCTGCTCCGGCAGGCGGTCTAATCAGCCGCCGGCCTCAAAGCCAGAACCGCCTCAACGCCGTCACCGTTGGGGTCAAGGTCAACGATCTTGCCGTCTTTGATGACCCATGACAGGTGGCGGCCAGCCTGCAAGACGCTTACGTCGGCCACCGGGTCCTTGTCCAATACGATGATGTCGGCCAGCTTACCAGCTTCGATCACTCCCAGATCTTTCTCCAGCCCCACGGAAAAGGCGTTGTCCCTGGTGCAGGCGACGATGGCTTCCATGGGCGAGTAACCGCCATACTTGACCATTATTTCAGCCTCGTTGGCGTGGAGCAGGCCGTAGGGCATCACCGGTGAGTTGCCGGTATCGGTGCCGCACATGACCTTAACGCCCAGCTTACGGGCCGTTTCCAACACACTGACCGCCCCTTCCAGGTTATGCTTGATCTGGTCCACTTCCTGCTCGCTACGGCCGAAGTCCCGGCCGTTTTCCACCGCATGCTTCAAGAAGGTAACCGTGGGCATGATCCTGACCCCGGCTTCGGCTACGGCGTCCAGGTCAGCTTCCGTCGCCAGGTCGGCGTGCATGATCCAATCCATCCCGGCCTCGGCGGCAGCGCGGGTTGAGTCGGACCCCCTGGAGTGGATGCTTATCCGGGCGCTCCTACGGTGAGCTTCGTCAACGACTGCCGAGAGCTCTTCTTTGGAGATTGTTTGGGTGTCGCCCCAAGTGCTGTCCGCCATCTTTATGAAATCCACGCCGTGCTTTGTCTGCCGCCGTACTTCTGTGACCATATCGGACACGTTGTTGGCCAGCACGCCGTTAAGGTGCTCCGGCGTGCCCACCCAGGAGGGTTCGTTGTCGGAGATGCTGCCGTAGGTGACGATGAACCGTCCGGCGCAGTAGATGCGGGGACCCTCCAGCATTCCGGCGTTGATCGCTTCCCGCAAAGCCACGTCGATGAACCAGGTGCCACCGGGAATGGATACGCTGGTCACCCCCGACCGCAAGATTGTTTGGGCGTTCCGGGCCGCCTTCAGAGTGGTGAACTCGGAGCTGGCCGTCCCCCGGCCAATGCTTACGCCGGGCATGGCCGGCTGGCCGAAGGACAGATGGCAGTGTCCATCGATGAGCCCTGGCATGATCCACCGGCCTGTAGCGTCGATGATCCGCACGCTTTCTTTGTCTTCCAGGTTCAGGCCCGGCGGAATCCGGCCGACGCTGGTTATGCGGTTTCCCTGGACAACCACGGCCTCATTTTCCACGGCCGGACTGCCGGAGCCATCAATCAGGGTGCCGTTGCGGATGACGGTGGTTTGCTGGTTTTGGCTGGTCATGGATCCCTCCGTGCCTAAAGAATTTCTTCCAAATTAGCTCAGCGAGGAAGAAAGCCCCCCTTTCGTAAAGGTGGATTGGGAGGATTTCGCCTCGGCTCTATGACGGCAACAGGGGCAACATCTCTTCGGACATAAGCTGCAGGTATTCCAATTTGGCGGAGAAATCGTGGGGCAGGTTCAGGCTGGCCAGTCCGATGTAGTCCAGGCCGTCTTCTTCCACGCATCGGCTGATTATCTCGGCGCAGTCCTGGGGATTGCCCGCTACCGCCCAGTCGGGTATCTCACGCTGTCCGGCCAGTCCCAGGTCCACGGTCGTCGTCTCCTGCATGTTGAACCCGGCGTACATGCCTGCTTTGGCTTCACCCTTGGCCTTGGCCTCGGTGATGGCCGTTTCCCGGTCCTTGGCGATTGTTATGGAGCGGTTGGCGGCCAACATCTTTTGGGGGGTCTTGCCGTATTCCGCCAAAGCGTCGTTGTACTCTTTGGCCAGGTACCGGAAGTCCTCCCAAGTGGGTTGGGGTCCGATGACGACGGCCTCGCATAGCCTCGCCGCCCGGCGCACGGCGCCCCGGCTCTGAGCCGCCATCCAGATGGGTGGATGGGGTTTCTGGACCGGCGTCAACGAGCATTTGGCTTCATGGACCTGCCAGTGTTTGCCTTCAAATGTAATCTCATCGCCGGTCCAAAGCTGTTTCATCAGGTCGATGGATTCCTCCATCCGGCTGACCCGGTCCTTCCGGTTGGTGCCGAAGGCCGCAAGTTCCTTTTCCCGGTATCCCAGTCCAACCCCCAGGGTGAACCGGCCATTGCTTATGTGGTCCAGGGTCACCACCTGGTCCGCGATGTCCACGGGGTTGTGATATGTGAGCAGCAGGATCCCGGTGATGAGCCGTAGCCCTTCGGCGTCGGGGGCGAGACGGGCCAGCATCTGCATCGGCTGCATCCACATGGTGGGATGGGCTATGAAGTGTTGGGGCATGTAGATGGCGGAGAACCCCAAGGACCGCGCCCGCCGGCACACTTCCGCCGCCTCTTCTATCTGCTCGTGCATCGGCCGGGTAGGGTCTTCCAGGTAGTCTCGTATATAGATTCCAACTTCCATAGGACGTTGCTGCGCTCCTCCAATTATTTCGATGAGAGATCGTGCGGTCTACCAGCGAAAAACTACTTCCTCCGAAGCGATGGCAGAAGACGCCGAGCTAAACCGGCGTTTTTGCCCCGAAGGCTGCTGTCAACGCCGCCGAAGCCTCGTTGATCGCCTGCTTGCCCTTGTCTAGAACCGCCGGAGCACCGAAGAAGCCGTGCATCATGCCGTCGTAGCGGGTGCACTTGGTGGACACGCCTTCGTCCTGCAGACGGTGCGCGTAGTCTTCCCCCTCGTCCCGTAGCGGGTCGTACTCCGCCGTGATTACCAGGGCGGGGGGCAGTCCTTTAAGGCTCTCGGCCTGCATGGGGGCCGCATAGGGGTTGGAGGCGTCAGCCTCGCTGGCCAGGTAATGGTCCCAGAACCAGCGCATCGAGTCCCGGGTCAACGAATACCCGTCCGCGTTTTCCTCGTAGGAGACGGTGTCGAAGTCCCGCAAGGTTACCGGATATACCAGAAGTTGGAACGCCAAGGCGGGCCCATTCTGGTCTCTGGCCATCAGACATATAACTGTGGCCAGGTTTCCACCGGCACTGTCCCCACCCACGGCGATCTTCGCCGGGTCGCCGTTGATGGCGGCGGCGTTCTGAGCGGCCCACTGGGTGCCGGCGTAGCAATCATCGGCGGGGCCGGGGAATTTGGTTTCCGGCGCCAACCGGTAGTCCACCGACACGACTACACATCCCGCGCCCACGGTCAGGTGGCGGGAGACCCCATCGGCGATTTCCAGGTCTCCCAGAACCCAACCGCCACCGTGGAACCAAACCAGTACCGGAAAGGGCCCGGACCCCTCGGGCGTATAGATCCTCACCGGAATCTCTCCGCCTGGACCGGGAATGTTCCGGTCTTCCACCTTGGCTACTTCGGGCCCCGGAGCCCTAGGGCGCAGCTTAGCGTTGGCCCGCGCTTCCTGGGCAGATACGGTGTGGTTCGGCGGCAGACCAAGGGCGGCCGTTGCTTCTAGAACTGCCTGTGCTTGCGGGTCAAGTGGCATCTCATTCCTCCTGTTTCAGAACCCTGCGAAATCGTTAACTACCCAGCGAGCCCCCTTTCGTAAAGGGGGTTGGGGGATTTCCCCCTACCTACCCGTCACCACGGGCAAACCACTATCGATGCGGACTTCGTTGATTATCTCCAACACCCTTTGCCGGAACGGGGCGTACTCGATCTCGAATTCGTCTCGCAACCGGCTGTTGTCCACCATGTAATTCCCCGATAGCTCGCGGCCGCCCTCGTTGTCGAAGTTGATCTGGGATTCGGGGAGAAACTCTTTCACCATGCCCGCCAGGTCGCCCAGGCTGATGGCATGTCCTCCGGAGTTGTAGATGGGGTAGTGGCTGGTATCAGCCAGCAGCACTCGAACGAAGGCCTCGGCGATGTCCTCCACGTGGATGGGCAGCCGCATTATCTCCTTATGGGGGAAGGTGACCGGCTCGCCCCGGGCGGGCAGGGTGATGCAGCGAACGTGGTCGACGGAACCTCGGAACTTGTCGGGGCCGGTTACGTTAGCTGGACGTATCCCGGTGATGGCCATGCCGTAATTCTCGATGTATTTGGATGCCTGGAACTCGTTGAAGATTTTGTGCATGGCGTACTGGCTGGTGCCGTACATCAGGTCGTCCTCGTTGGTCTCCCGGTCACCGAAGCTGGACTGTTGGCCGCTCACCGCGATGGAGCTGGCATACACCACCCGGTTCACACCGCATACCCGGGCCGCCTCGAAGCAGTTATCCATGCCCATGATGTTCAGCCGGGTGTCGAAGTGGGGACGGTCTTCGGTTCCGACTACGGGTAGGAGGTAAGCCAGGTTGATGATCCGGTCGGGCCTGGATTCCAGGATGGCCTTGACCACGTCCTCAAAACTGGTTACGTCGCCGTACATAACCTTCAACCGCTCTCCCATGCCGGACAGTTGGTCCGAACGGGGGTTGATGTCCATGCAGACGACTTCTTCCCCTCTTTCGATCAGCCGCCGGATGGCCCTGGGTCCGATAAAGCCGGTCCCGCCGATAACCAGGATTGCCATGTCGTCCTCCTGCGGAAAGGGGATCAGTATTTGCTGATTTGATGGAGCGCGGTGAGCGTTGCTCAGGCTCCCGAGTTGACGGTCAAGGGGAGTATATGCGGGGCCTTGAACACCGTCAACCACCGAGGCCGCTGCCACCCGCCCCCCAGATCCTTCGCTGCGCTCGGGATGACAAGGGTGG
>Ga0257109_1000762_pt1 | contig 10902 bp, 8 predicted proteins | sample LP_taG_8_FD_191566 | JGI IMG/M metagenome (GOLD analysis project Ga0257109, IMG submission 191566) | Marine microbial communities from Northeast Subartic Pacific Ocean, Canada - LP_J_2011_P26_2000m | ecosystem: Environmental > Aquatic > Marine > Oceanic | place: Canada: Northeast Subartic Pacific... | reverse complement strand
ACAAAAAAAGGGGTCTCAATTATAATAGTTTTTTCAGGGAGAAGAGGTTTTGGAAGAAAAATTTTTGCAACATCAATCCACTCACTATGATATTCCCAATTGGTGACTATACCATCAACAGAAAAATTCAGGCTGTCTATGTAGCCTCTATTCTTTTCCTCGACATCCTTAAACCTGTTACTTCCCAGCCGAATGAACTGTTTGGCCATAGCGCTTGAATCACTCTTATATGCATTTGGCCAAAGGTGAAACCAAATGAAATCCAGTGTGTCTCTACTGTTGTTTTTATAGGTTAGTTTTTCGAATGCAGTAAGAGTGCGATCCGTGTCATTGAGGGTAACTTCTATATCATAGGTAACGTCCTGCTGAAAATATTCACCTGCATAACATAGTCCGTATATTGACAGTATAAACCATCGTGCTAAATGCTTCATTATTTAAATATCCAGTTTAGTGCTCCAGCTAAACGTATGCCCCCCTGCAAAAGACGAAGATTTAAGAGAGATTTAGTCAAGTAAGTATATTCATAACCAAGATTATCACTCTCATACTCGTAGCATTTCTTCCGATAGTCTCTCGACTCTTGCGCATAGGTAACCAAATCGTCCTTTTTCCATTTTTGAACCCTAGAATTATCAGCATCAATCAAAAGAAATCTTGCGTACTCTGTATAGCTGAGGTTTTGATAATCAATCAATTTTTCATCCCATATTTTATGCAAATTCGTTGGCTCATTAAACCATTTTACTTTAACGTTATTAGCGCCATAGTCTTTTCCATTACCAACATGAAGAGGTTGGTGGATATCACCAATAAAATGTACTAAAAATTTTAGTGCATTTTGTTTTTCTACATTGGTAGCACTATTGTCTATAAGCATTTTGGTGAACTCTTTGACTTTTTCTATCACATCTCCCCTGTGTTTGCCTGTTTCGTAGTCCTCACCATCGGGTATCGTTGCGTAGTGCCAATTGCGAGCATGTTTCCAATTTGGATCTGACCTAATCTCGTCAGCCCAAACAGTTAATAACGCAATATCATGATGACCAATAAGTTTAGTAATCTCTTTTTTTGTTTTTTCTGTCAGATTATCTTCTGCAACCTTGCCTATTATCCTGTGACCCGTGTTTCCCCATCCTAATAAATATTCTGATAAGAGTATCATATAAAATATGATTTTGAAATAGTATGTCGATCTCATTACTAAAATTAAGAAAGCTTAGGATTACATTGCACGTAACTAGTTTATGTTTAGTTGTTTTTTTATTTCACTGTAGGCATCATTAACTGCCTTAAACTTTTCCTCTGCTGTTTTTTGAATTTCTTTCCCAAGATGAGCCACCTTGTCAGGATGATATTTTACTGCCATTTTCCTGTAAGCCTTTTTTACTTCGCCTTTTGAGGCAGAAGAATGAATTTCAAGGATCTTATATGCTCTGTCGATGTCTTTTATGAATATTGCTTTGATCGACTCATAATCTTTATTACTAATATTTAAATACCCCGAGATTGTGTGAATTACTCTAATCTCTTCAGGATGTATCTCTCCGTCTGATGCGGATAATCCAAATAGCACATGTATTAGTTCTAAACGACTGGGATGATCCATAGACCTTTGGATTTGTCTGCACACTTCTACGGTACTGTATTCCTGTTTAAGTGTTTCCTGAAACATTTTTATAAATACATGAGACTGCTGCCTACTAAGATTTCGCTTTAAAAAGCTTTTGACATAGTCTAGCTCAGACTTAAGAAGCTTACCATCTGCTTTCATTACCTTTGCAAACAGAACCAGAAGAGACACCATAAAATCTCCGGCCTGAGACTGAGCAACTTGCTTATAACTTGTTTCACTGGAACCGGCAAATATCACACCTAATATGCCACCAATAGGACCAGCAAAAGCCCATCCCAGAGTACCCCATAATATTTGTTTTCCGGATATCATTTTTTTATTAACCAGCGTATTTTTCTTTTTTTCGTGCGGCCATACGTTTATTCTGATCAAGCTCCATTTTTCTTAGTCTTATTGACTCAGGGGTTACCTCAACGAGTTCATCCTCAGCAATGAACTCTATAGACTGATCCAGGGATAACCTCTTAGGAGGGCGAAGGGTTACTGTGTTATCAGAACCAGAAGCACGCATGTTTGTAAGCTTTTTCTCTTTTGTTATGTTTACGTTTAAGTCTTCTGGCCTGTTCCGCTCACCTAGTATCATACCTGAGTATACTTCCACCCCAACATCTAAAAATAATTCACCGCGATCTACCATACCTATGGAGGCATATGTAGTCACCTTACCAGTACGGTCAGAGACTATGGCACCACTATTTCTCTGGGGTATTACACCAAACCAGGGTGCATAACCATCGAACAGTTTGTTCATAATACCAGCTCCTTGCGTGTCTGTCATAAACTGTGAGCGAAAACCTATTAGACCACGTGATGGAATAGAAAATTCCATATTAACTCGACCGCTGCCATGATTCTGAAGATTTGTCATTCTCCCTTTTCTTGTGGAAAGTTTTTCTGTAATAGTTCCTACCTTATCCTCAGGAATATCCAGGAATACTTTTTCCATAGGCTCCAAAATTTTACCATCTTCTTCTTTAGTAATCACCTTAGGCTTTGAGACCATAAGCTCATATCCCTCTCTACGCATTGTCTCAATCAGGATTGCCATCTGTAGTTCACCACGCCCGCGAACCTCAAACACATCTGTACGCTGTGTGTCTAACACATGCATAGATACATTAGAAAGAATTTCTTTATTCAATCTTTCCTTAATATGACGTGTGGTTAGATATTTACCTTCTTTACCAGCAAACGGACTGTCATTTACATAAAAGAGCATCGAGACAGTTGGCTCATCTATCTCGATCCTAGGCAAAGGTGTTGGCTTTTCATTATCTGCAATAGTATCTCCAATAGTTATACCATCAATGCCGGCCACGGCAATAATATCTCCAGCCGCTAGTTCATCTACCTGCACCCTTTCTAGACCTTCAAACGTGTAGAGTGCGGAGAATTTTTTATTATGTTCAATCTTATTTTCGCTGCATAGTGCATAAGCTTCACTCATTTCGAGCTTTCCATTGGTCAGTGTGCCGATTGCCACCTGACCAACATAAGAATCATAGTCAAGACTAGTTATTAAAAACTGAGTAGACTTGCTATCATCAGCTATTGGGCCTTTAATCTCTGATAATATTGTCTCAAACAGTGGCTCTAAGCTAGAGGAGTCTTCATCTAAACTATAGTGAGCTATACCTTTTTTTGCGTTTGTGTAGATTATTGGAAACTCTATTTGCTGTTCGGTTGCGTCTAGGTCAATGAATAAATCATAGACCTCATTAATGACCTCCTCAATCCTAGCATCAGAACGATCTATCTTATTAATGATAAGAATTATTGGGAGATTCTTTTCTAAAGCTTTTTTTAATACAAACCGTGTTTGTGGTAGCGGCCCCTCACTTGAGTCGACCAATAGTAATGCACCATCAACAAGATTTAGACTCCTCTCAACCTCGCCACCAAAGTCTGCGTGCCCTGGCGTGTCCATGATATTTATTTTTATATTTTTGTAATTAACCGACGTGTTCTTTGCCATTATTGTAATGCCTCTTTCTTTTTCAAGGTCCATAGAGTCCATGACCCTTTCTTCAATCTCTTGGTGATCCTGAAACGTACCACTCTGCTTCAGTAGACCATCAACGAGCGTAGTTTTACCATGGTCTACGTGGGCAATAATTGCGATATTTCTAAAATTTTCTTTTCTCAAGTCAACACCTAACATATTTCAATTAATCCAAAATAAGATAACTTATCTATTCCTAAAAAAAAACCCGTCATAGAGACGGGTTTTTAAAGTAGCGGGGGGAGGATTCGAACCTCCGACCTTTGGGTTATGAGCCCAACGAGCTACCAGACTGCTCCACCCCGCGATCATTAATTTTTTTTTCCTAATAAACAGGGGGCCGAAAGATAGCTTAAGTAAGAAATTTTTACAATAGTCAGTGTCACTATAATATTTTAACTATTTTAAACTTTATATATATTGTAATTATAATTTTTTAGGATAAAATAATACTGGTTTTTAAAATCACGACCCTTAAATTGGAGTTTTAGAGTTCTAAAGGATAAAAAATGGCTAATAACAAAGAACTAGATGCTCTTCTACAAATACTCTCTGGGGAGCAGCAGATAATTCAACGTACTGACCAGAAAGCGTTTACCCTGTTATCTATATTGGGCGCGTTTATGGTGTTCTTTATTGTGCATTTCACAAAGATGCAACTGGATCTCGTAATATTTTCATTAATCTTAATTTATTTCCCAGCGGCAATGGGTACCATTTATTTTTTAGTCAGAGTATTGATCCCAAGAGTAAGAGGAGCAAGAGAGGTCAATGATAATCCAGAAGAAGAGCAGACAGAAGATATTAATCCTACATTCTTTGCAGGTATCAGTCAGTTTGATTCTCCAGATGAGTATGCTAGATACTTAAAAGAGATTGCGACAGATGAAGGAAAACTGTATAAAATGTTTTCTGCTCAAGTATTCTCTTTGGGCCTAATAAACGAGAAGAAAAATGAAAGCCTTAGACAGTCAATGTCTTTTTTCGTAACTGCCCTTATTTCTGAGCTTCTTATTATCATGTATATGACTTATCGAAAAGCCATTTCTTACCTGGATGACAAAATTATGTATTATATACCAGGTATAATTATTATTAGTGCAATTGCTATAGCCATCTCCAGATATGATCTGATTGCAAAGATCAAGAGATACCTAAACGTATGATAAAAAGATTTTTATTATTTTTTGTCTTCATTTTTATAGGTTGTGCTGGGCTACCTATAGGTTCAGTAGGACCCCAAGGGGAACCCGGACCTGCAGGGGCCAAAGGGCCTCCGGGCCCAAAAGGAACTCGGGGGAATGATGGTAAAAGTGTTCCGCTAGAGCTGATTGAAAAAATAGAAAACTCTTTAAATAGTGCCGGTAATAGTGAGTCTATCGTTGGTTCAGTCGCATATAGTTTTGGTATAGCACCGCGAATAACAGGGTTTATTTATCTTACTTCATTTGGAAAATTATACAAGCTTGAGAATAAAAACCCTCAGAAACTGGGCAACAATATTGAGTTTGTTACTCAAATCTTAAAAACTCAAAAATTCATTTCTTTAGGAAGAACAACCTATGGGGATGATATTATACAGTTCTTTACTGCTGTAACCGAAAGCGGTAAAATATTCACATCTAAAGATCTGAAATCATGGAATGAGAATGCTAACATTCCAATATCAAATTAATCCCTATATTTATAATACATTTTCCATTTACAACCAACTATGTCGTAAAAAATAATGAGGTTTCTAAGGAAAGGGTACGGCAAATACATTCATTATAAATTAATAGAATAAACATATACTCTTTATATAATTGAAGATAACTAGATTAATAAAATCAATCTTAATCATTCTTATTTTTGAAAATCTTTTTGCTCAGGACCACTGGGAAACGGCAATATTTGCTGAAGACAATTGGAGATATATAGTCCCTAGCTCGGAGTTAACTAGTGACTGGAACACAAATAATTTTGATGATAATACATGGGATTTAGGCCCAGGTGGGTTTGGATATTCCGATGGTGACGATGGTACAATAATTAGTACAACTATCTCGGTCTATTTAAGAAAATCATTTTATGTCACGGATGTTTCAAAACTGTCTAGAGCTGTTTTAAGTGCTGATTATGACGATGGCTTTGTTGCGTATATAAATGGTCATGAAATAGGACGCTCATATAACCTTCCTGAACCAGGGGCGTTTGTTGGATTTAATGAGGTCACTAGCTATGACCATGAAGCATCCTTATACAATGGCGGTTTGCCAGAAAGTTTTGTTCTAGACTCATTAGCCTTAGATTCCTTGCTAAATATCGGTGAAAATATTTTAGCGATTCAGGTACACAATGTAGGTCTCAGTTCATCAGATATGTCCAGCAATTTTTATTTAACCTTTGGAATCACAGACAATTCACAGTTGTATAATGACCCACCTTCTTGGTTTCAGGAACCCATCATAATTGGAGAATCTAACCTTCCAATCTTGTCAATTAATACATATGGCGCAGAGATTGTGGATGAACCAAGAATACCAGCTTATATGGGAATCATAGATAACATATCTGGTCTTAATCATATCGATGATCCATTTAATGGGTATGATGGTCATATTACTATTGAAAAACGCGGTAACTCATCTCAGTGGCAGGATAAAGCGCCCTACCGGTTTGAGACTGTTGATAACACTGGTGAAAATAATAACGTCCAGCTGTTAGGTATGCCTGCAGAGAATGACTGGGTATTATATGCACCCTGGCAAGATAAGACTATGATCAGAAATGTTTTAACCTATGAGCTTTCCAATCAGATAGGTAGATACGCTTCTAGATCACGCTATGTTGAACTTTATCTTAATAATGAATATCGTGGCGTATACGTTTTGATGGAAAAAATCAAGCGAGATGGTGACCGAATTGATATATCAAAGCTAGAACCTGATGAGATAACGGATGATGATCTGACCGGAGGATACATACTAAAATTTGATTGGTACTACACGGGTGATAATATCGGCGGATTTGAAAGCCCTTATGATGGGATCATCTATAATTACCACTATCCAAAACCTAGTGATATTGTTCCAGAGCAAGAAAATTATATTCAGAACTATATCAATGATTTTGAAAATATTATGCTCGCTAGTGATTACACAAACGACTCCACTGGTTATCCATCAATAATGAATGTTGAATCCTTTGTTGATTTTATTTTACTGCAAGAACTTTCAAAAAATGTAGACGCCTACCGGCTTAGCACATATATCTACAAGGATAAAGAAAGCGTTGACAACAGGCTTACAGCTGGACCGGTTTGGGACTTTAATCATGGATATGGCAACTGTGATTACGGAGAAACATGGGAAACAAACAACTGGTTATTAGAATATAACCCTGAGGGTGGTGATCAAATGGCTTTCTGGTGGGAACGTTTGTGGGAAGATGAGAATTTTCAACTAAAGGCTGCACAACGTTATACGGAGCTAAGATCAACACTATTTTCTGAGGATCATATCTATGGAATCATAGATAGTATAGCAAACTATTTAGGCCCGGCTATAGATCGAAATTTTGGTCGCTGGCCATTACTAGGTAATTATATATGGCCAAATTATTATGTCTTTGATACCTATGAGGAAGAAATTACCTATCTAAAATCATGGACAGCAGGACGATTGACATGGATGGATAGTGAATTATTATTATTAAACGTAAAAGACGATTTTATTCCATCTAAAGTTATACTTAAAAAGCCTTATCCAAATCCGTTCAATCCAAACACAAATTTTATTATTGACGTCTTGAATACTTCATCAGTTAAAATAGATATCTATAACCTTATTGGAAAGAAAGTAAGATCAATTAACAAAGGAGTTTTAGATCCAGGAAGGCACAAACTCGTTTGGAATGCAGCAAATGACAATGGGAAAACCGTAGAATCAGGAATTTATTTATATGAACTATTTATAGATAATAAAGTGAAAACAGGAAAACTATTATATATAAAATAATTGGAACTTTTTTTCTCTATTATTGTTTCTATATCAGGAGCAGGCATTTATTATAAGAGCACCCTACTACCTCTTTGGTTTCGCCCTTGCCTGCTCCTGCATATAGCTAAAGCATCTTTAGTCTATCTTATTCATTTCTTTCTTAATGATAGTCTAATTGGAATCCCTTCAAGATCAAAACCAGATCTAATCTGGTTCATTATATAACGGCGGTATGGCACCTTAATTAGTTTTGGATAATTTGCAAATAGAGCAATTACCACTGGTTGCTTATGAACCTGAACAGCATAATTTACTTTTATTACTTTCCCCCGTTCTGCAGGAGGAGGATTATCTCTCATTATTTTCTCCATTAGAGTATTTAGCTTATTTGTTGGGATAGTGTTCTTCGTTCGCTGATACACAGTCCACGAAGTCTCTAATACTTTGTTAATTCGTTGACGTGTTGTCGCGGATATAAAAAGAACTGGATAGTGGTCTAATTCTCTAAACTGGAATCTGATTTCATCCGTAAAATCTTTCATCGTACTGGTTGATTTTTCAATCTTATCCCACTTATTAACAATAAATATAAGTGCTTTCCCCTTACTTATCACCAGGTCTATGATTGATTTATCCTGCTTTCCAAATCCTTTATCTGCATCAATTAGTACGAGTGCTACATTACATCCTGAAATAGCATTCTGTGTTCTTACTGTACTATAATACTCTATTTTATCCTTTATTTTTGACAGTTTTCTCAGACCAGCTGTGTCTACTAATGTAATCTCATTCCCATGCCACTTTAAATAAGAGTCAATTGCATCCCTGGTGGTGCCTGCAATAGGAGTCACAATAGTTTGCTCTCGCTGAAGCAGAGCATTTGTAAGCGATGATTTTCCAACGTTTGGCATGCCAACAATAGCCAGCCGTAAGCTTTCAGAAATCACAGATTCTTCTTTTGTAACACCAAGACCAAGAATTTTTAGAATGCCGTCAAGAAGGTCTCCTGTCATTCTACCATTAAGTGCTGATATAAGAAAAGGATCTCCCATGCCTAAATGATAAAAGTTTTGACCTTGAGAATCATGTTTCATTGTGTCACACTTATTGATAACAAGAAGGTGTGGCTGATCACTCTCACGAACAAACTGAACGAGAGTAAGATCGCTAGAGGTAGTCTCGACTCTCCCGTCAACCATCAATAAGATTAGGTCAGCTTCGGCTATTGCCATCTGGGCCTGCTCTCTTACAGCAGCATTAAATATATCCGTGTCTTCGGGGATAAAACCACCTGTATCAATAAACCGTAACCTATGACCACACCATTCTGCTTCACCATATATTCTGTCTCTGGTGATGCCCTCTATAGCATCAACAATGGCCTGCCTCTGACTAAGCACACGATTAAAAAAGGTGGACTTGCCAACATTAGGGCGTCCAACTATTGCAATTAGTGGAGTAGACATAACAAAAGGTAAAGAAATTTGACTTAATTTTTTATCATATAAGTCAAATTTTCCTTTAAAATACTTGATGCGGTCAACATACCAGAAAAAAGTGCACTGGAAACACCAGCGGTGGTGATATCCTGCCCTGTAAAGAAAAGATTTTTGATATCAGACTGTGGGCGCAACCAACGCTGGCGAAAACGATTAGAGTCATGGTTGATACCATACATTTCACCTTTTTGATAGTTGGCCAAATCGTGAATAGTTAAAGGCGTTGAAAGCTCTTTATAGTCCAAAGCATTTTGAATACCTGGGACCTGCTCAAAAACAATATCCAATATACGGTCTGATAATGTCTCCTTTCCATCCTCGTATACCTGACCACGTTTTTTCCATGGAAATTCCTGCCAATTGGCATACCAGTCCCACTTACTAAAAGTAATCGCCTCCATGGTTGCACAACCAGCATGATTTTCATTCCATGCTTGATCCTTTGCCGATGGAAAAGAAACATACACAACGGGGAATTCCGCATCTGAATCTTCAATATAGGACTGGACATTTTGATCATGATTATAGCCAGGATAGATCCAAAGATTCGTATTGCTTAGACCTAATGCATCTGCCGACTTATTGAGCCCAATATGGAGACAAACGTAGCTCTCTGTCTGTTTAACTTTTTGAAGGTTCTCTTTTAGACTAGAGTGCCCATTTTCTTTATCCAATAATTTCTCCAGGGTGTTTACCACACCAGCATTACTAATAATAGTTTTTGCCTCAATCTCATCTCCATTTTCCATAATAACTCCCACGGCAGTACCATTGTGAATCCTGATCTTATTCACTCCTGCATTAACAACAAGGATACCATCGTTTTTTTCAATTAAATCTGATATTGTTTCAGCAATCTTTCTTGAGGATCCTGTAGGGTAGTTTCCACCATCAAGATAATGTCTGGCAACCATCGCATGCATGGCAAAACTGCTTTGTTTTGGCGGCAGGCCATGATCTCCCCATTGACCCGTGAGTACGCCAATCAAATGTTGGTCACTGGTAAGACCCGACAAAACATCAAACGTTGTGTGATCAGAGTAAGAAAAGAACTTACGCGTCATGAACGGATAGGTAATGGTACCTAAAATCCCAGGTAGCGCCTTATTGGTAAAATATGATCGGGCACTATTGGAAACCTGATCCAAGAGATCCATGTAAGATATAATTGCCTTCTCTTCTTTTGGGAAATAAGAGATCATATCTTCCACAAACTGTTCCCTTGGTGCGACAAAGTCGTAAGACCTTTCAGGGAAAATAATCCTATCGTAGTTCTTGTCCATGTGAGACCACTCTAGTTTTCCGTCAGAGATTAAATCGAATAAACGTCTTATGGGTGAGTAGGGTTTATGAACCTGTCCAATATAATGGATTCCAACATCCCATTCATAATCTTTCCTCCGAAATGTATGCGTCCAGCCTCCGATTTTAAAATGTTTTTCAAGCACCAACACGCGTTTCCCCTTTAGACTTAAAAGAGCAGCCGCACACAAACCTCCAATACCTGAGCCAATGATTATGGCATCATATTTTTGGTTAGAAATACCAGATTGATAATTTTTCCATTTCTTCATAATAAAATCTCAAAAATTTAATGAGTGACTAATCAGGAGCACAAACAAAAAAACCCACGAATGTGGGGCTTGATGTTGTGAAAAGGGTAAATCTATTTCAGCAGTACCATCTTTCTTGTTTGCCTGAACTCCCCGCTTGTATCGTATAAAGATATAATCCTGCTGATACTGGCTCATTTCTATCACTGGCAGCATTCCTATTGGATGGACT
>Ga0257109_1000757_pt1 | contig 10935 bp, 9 predicted proteins | sample LP_taG_8_FD_191566 | JGI IMG/M metagenome (GOLD analysis project Ga0257109, IMG submission 191566) | Marine microbial communities from Northeast Subartic Pacific Ocean, Canada - LP_J_2011_P26_2000m | ecosystem: Environmental > Aquatic > Marine > Oceanic | place: Canada: Northeast Subartic Pacific... | reverse complement strand
CGCATCCGACGCCGGCGCCCACCTCGACATGTTCGGCACCTTCAACTTCACCACCCGCCTCATCGAGGGAGCCGTCCGCGAACACGGCCTGATCGACCTCGAAGAGGCGGTGCACCTGCTGACTGCGAAACAGGCCGACCTCTACGGTCTGGTCGACCGGGGCCGGATCGCCGAGGGCGCCCACGCCGACCTGGTGGTGTTCGACGAGCACAGGATCGGATCCGACCCGCTCAGCCTGCGGGCCGACCTTCCCGGCGGCGCCGCCCGGCTGTACGCCGGGTCGACCGGCATCAGCGACGTGCTGTGTGCCGGCGTCCCGGTCGTGAGCGGTGGCGACTTCACCGACGCTCGCCCGGGCCGCGTCCTGCGCAGCGGCACCGACACCCGGTAAACCGCCGGACGGGGGACCGATCGTGACCGGGCACCGCTCCTTCTTCCTCGACGAGGCCCTCGACGGCTACGTGCAGGCCCACTCCCCGGCCGTCGACGATGTGCAGCAGTCGCTAATCGGGGCGACCGCCGCCCTCGGCCCGCTGGCCCGGATGCAGGTGGCGCCCGACCAGGCGGCGTTCCTCGCCGTGCTGGTCGCCGCAGTGCGTCCGTCGTTCGCCGTCGAGGTGGGCACCTTCACCGGCTTCTCCTCGCTCGCCATCGCCCGTGCGCTCCCCGCCGGCGGGCGCCTGCTGTGCTGCGACGTCTCCACCGAGTGGACCGACATCGCCCGCAGGCACTGGGCCATGGCCGGCGTCGACGACCGCATCGACCTCGTGGTCGCCCCCGCCCTCGAGACCCTCCGGGCGCTGCCCGCCGACCAGCACGTCGACTTCGCCTTCCTCGACGCCGACAAGACCGGCTACCTCGCCTACTACGAGGAACTCGTGCCCCGGCTGTCCCCCCACGCCCTCATCGCCGTCGACAACGTGCTGTGGTCCGGCAGGGTGCTCGACGCCGGAGCCGACGACGCCGACACCGTGGCGCTGCGGGCGTTCAACGACCACGTCATTGCCGACGACCGGGTCACCTCGGTGCTGCTCTCCGTGGGTGACGGCGTCAACCTCATCCGCCTCGCCTGAGCCGCCACCCCGGCTCGGTGCGCGTTCGGAGCGCTGGATAGGCTCAGACCTTGCCGGCCGGTAGCGCACCGGACCGAGGAACGATCAGGAGTCCCACCATGGCCGAAGCCGTCATCGTCGCAACCGCACGCACCCCGATCGGCCGTGCCGGCAAGGGCAGCCTCGTCGAGGCCCGTCCCGACGACATGTCCGCCTTCATCATCGACGACGTGCTGGGCAAGGTCCCGGCGCTCCCCCGGGACCAGGTCGAGGACGTCATCTGGGGCACCGGGCAACCCGGTGGCGAGCAGGGCTACAACGTGGCCCGTGTGGCCGCCCTGCTGGCCGGCCTCGATGCACCCGGCGTCACCGTCAACCGCTACTGCTCCTCGTCGCTCCAGACCATCCGAATGGCCGCCCACGCCATCAGGGCCGGCGAGGGCGACGTCTTCATGGCCGGCGGCGTGGAGTGCGTGAGCCGCTACCAGTACGGCGCCGCCGACAACGGCCCCCACAACGCCGAGTTCGCCGATGCCGAGGCCCGCACCGCCGGCCGCTCAGGCGAGGGTTCCGATGGATGGACCGCCCCCGAGGGCTTTCCCGACATCTACATGGCCATGGGCCAGACGGCCGAGAATGTCGCCCAGCACATGGGCGTGTCCCGCCAGGCACAGGACGAGTGGGGCGTGCGCTCCCAGAACCGGGCCGAGGCCGCCCGGGACCGCGGCTTCTTCGAGCGGGAGATCTCCCCGTACACGCTCCCAGACGGCACGGTCGTCAGCCTGGATGACGGCATCCGCGCCGGCACCACCTACGAGAAGGTCTCGCAGCTCAACCCGGTATTCCGTCCCGACGGCACGGTCACCGCCGGCAATGCCTGCCCGCTCAACGATGGCGCTGCCGCCGTGGTCGTCATGAGCGACACCAGGGCCGCCGAGCTCGGCATCACCCCGTTGGCCCGCATCGTCTCGTCGGGCGTTTCGTCCCTCAATCCCGAGATCATGGGACTCGGCCCCATCGGCGCCATCAACCAGGCCCTCGGCCGGGCCGGCATGACCGCCGACGACATCGACCTGTTCGAGATCAACGAGGCCTTCGCCGCCCAGGTGCTGCCCTCCGCCGACGCGGTCGGCATCGACCTCGACAAGCTCAACGTCAACGGTGGCGCCATCGCCCTCGGCCACCCCTTCGGCATGACCGGTGCCCGCATCATGACCACCCTGCTCAACGCCCTCGAGGACGGCGACGCCGAATTCGGCGTCGAATCCATGTGCGTGGGTGGAGGCCAAGGCATGGCGATGGTCGTGCAGCGCCTGAACTGAACTCTTTCTCCTGGTTGGGACGGCGGGTGGTCCGACAGCGCCCCTCGCGCCCGCCCCTCGCGCCCGGCCCTCGCGTCATCGCCGGCGGGCGCCTCCGCCCCGCCACCTCACCCTGGGTGGACGCTTCGGCGCTCGGCTGGACTGAGGGGGGGGTGGCGGTTCTCGCGGCCGCTCGGCTTCGGCCTCAACGCACCAACTCGGGCCAGAGGTTTGCTGTGGTGCCGGCTAGGAACATCGCGCGCTGATCATCGGTCAGATCATCGGCTGCCCTGCTGACCAGGGCCACCTTGTCGGCGTAACTACCCTCGTGCTGGGGGTGGTCGCTGCCCCAGCAGACGTGATCGGCGCCGAATGCCGCCACCAGGCGGGCCACCGTCGCTGCCGGATCAACTAGGCCCGCCAACACGTGGCTGGTCACCTTGCAGACCAAGTCACCCTGGTCGGCCAGACGGGCGAGGGTCACGAGTCCGCCGGCGTCAAGATCCACGAACCCGCAGTGGTCGAGCACCACCGGCGCCCGGCCGGCGACCAAGTCGAGCACCCGGGCCACATCGTCGAGCCCGTCGGGCAGCACGCAGCAGGCGATGCGCAGACCCAGGTCGAGACAAACTTCGACTACCTCCTCGAACCCGGGCACCCCCAGCCATCGCGGATCGGCTGCCGGGATGTCGAACAGGCGCACACCACCAGCACCCCGGGTGGCCCATCGGTGCAGATCGGCCACGCGGTCGGACGAGGTGTGGTCGACCACCACCTGTGCCACGAACTGGTCAAATCGTCCCGCCGCTTCGACGACGTACGAATTGTCGTGCCCGTAGGCACCCACCGCCTGCACAAGGACCCCGCCGCCGACCCCGGCCGATACGAGGTCGGCCGCCAACACGTCGACTGACGCCGGGCGCGTCGTGGCCCACGAATCCCCGGGGAGGCCCACTGGAGCGAGCGGATGGCGAACGCCGTCGGGCGAAACAACGTGTAGGTGCGCGTCGAGCAGCAGGGTCAGCCCTGGCCGCCCGAGGCGTCCTGTACCGAGACCTTGCCGGCGCTGATCCACGGCATCATGGCCCGCAGGTCGCTGCCGACCTTCTCGATTCGGTGTTCGCGGCCCTCCGCCTCCAGGCGGTAGAAGTTCTCCCGCCCGCTGTGGGCCTCGGCCACCCACTCCTCGGCGAACTCGCCGCTCTGGATCTCGGAGAGGATCTCGCGCATGGTCGCACGAACGCTGTCATCGATGACCCGCGGGCCGCGGGAGAGGTCGCCGTACTCGGCAGTGTCCGACACCGAGAAGCGCATCCCGCCGATGCCCTGCTCGTACATGAGGTCCACGATGAGCTTCAGTTCGTGGAGGCACTCGAAGTAGCAGATCTCCGGCTGGTAGCCGGCGTCGACGAGGATGTCGAAGGCGCTGCGGACCAGCTCGGTCATGCCTCCGCACAGCACCACCTGCTCGCCGAACAGGTCGGTCTCGCACTCCTCGGTGAACGTGGTCTCGATCACGCCGGCCCGTGCGCCGCCGATCCCGTCGGCGTAGGCGAGGGCCAGCGCCTCGGCGCCGCCCGTCGGGTCCTGCTCGACGGCGATGAGGCACGGCACGCCGCCACCCTCGACGTAGGTGCGGCGCACCAGGTGGCCGGGCCCCTTCGGGGCGACCATGATCACGTCGACGTCCTCGGGCGGGCTGATGAGGTCGAAGCGGATGTTGAACCCGTGTGAGAACGCCAGGGCGTCGCCGGGGTTCAGGTTCGGAGCGATGTGCTCCTCGTAGATCGCCGCCTGGTCGGTGTCGGGCAGCAGCAGCATGACGACGTCGGCCCAGGCGGTGGCGTCGGCGATCGACTTCACGTCGAGGCCAGCCTCGGTGGCCTTGGCGACCGAGCTCGAGCTCTCCCGCAGGCCGACGCAGACGTTGATGCCCGACTCCTTGAGGTTGAGCGCATGGGCGTGGCCCTGGGAGCCATAGCCCAGGATCGCCACCTTGCGATCGGCGATCGCCGAGCGGTCCACATCCTGTTCGTAGTACACGTTCGCCACGGGAGGTTCTCCTGTTTTCTCGTTGTGGAAATGGTCGAAGGGGTTCGGGCGCCGGGTCAGGCGTCCTCGTCGAGGGCGGCCAGGGCGACGCGGCCCGTGCGCTGCAACTCGACGATGCCGAAGGGTCGCAGCAGGTCCTCGAACTCGTCGATGCGCTTCGGCAGACCGACCAGCGACAGCATCATGCGGTCGGCGCCCACGGACAGCACCTTGCCGCCGGCACGGTCGAGATGTTCGACCAGTTCATCGCGCCGGTCCGGCTCGGCATCGACGGTCACGATCATGAGCTCGCGCTCGACAGCGCTTCCGGGGTGGAGTTCGCGGATCTCGACCACGTTGACAAGTTTGTCGAGCTGCTTGACGACCTGGTCGAGCGGCGCCGACTCGACGTCCACGACGATCGTGAGGCGGCTGAAGCGGTCATCGTCCGTCGGTGCCACGGCCAGGGACTCGATGTTGAATCCGCGCTGTGCGAACAGGCCGGCCACCCGGGCGAGCACGCCGGACTTGTTCTCGACGGTGACCACGAGCGTGTGGTACCGGAAGTCGGGCTCAGCGACCTTCATCGGGGCAGGTCCGTCTGCGAGGGCGGCACGACAAGGTCCGAGTTCGTCGCACCGGAGGGCACCATGGGGTACACCTTCTCCTCGGCCATGATCCGGAAGTCGATGACGACCGGCCGGTCGTCGATCTCGTTGGCCCTGGTGATGGCGTCGTCGATCTCGTCGGGGTCGTCGACGCGCATGGCCTCGCAGCCCATGGACTGCGCCCACATCTTGTAGTCGGGCACGTCCTTCGACAGGAAGACCTCGGAGAAGCGCTCGTCGTAGAACATCTCCTGCCACTGGCGGACCATGCCCAGATAGGAGTTGTTGAGCAGCGCCACCTTGATCGGGAACCCCTCGACAGTGGCGGTGACGAGTTCCTGGGCGGTCATCTGGAAGCAGCCGTCGCCGTCGACCGCCCAGACCATGCGATCGGGCATGCCAGCCTTGGCGCCGATGGCAGCCGGGATTGCGTAGCCCATCGTGCCGAGGCCACCGGAGTTGATCCAGGTATAGGGGTGGTCGAAGTTCCAGTACTGGCTGGCCCACATCTGGTGCTGGCCGACGCCGGAGGCGACGATCGTGTCGTCCGGCGTCAGGTCGCGCAGCCTCTCGATGACGTACTGGGGCTTGAGGGCCTGGCCGGGCTCCCACGGCTCGTAGAACAGCGGGAACCGCTCCTGCCAGCCGCTGATCCGGGAGCGCCAGGCGCTCCGGTCGGCGTCACCAGTGCCGTTCGCCGAAAAGTCGGCGACCAGTTCCTCGACGGCGATGCGGCAGTCGCCCTGGATGGCGACGTCAGGGCGGCGCACCTTGCCCAGTTCGGCGCCGTCGATGTCGACGTGGATGATCTTTGCGTCGGGGGCGAAGCCGTCGAGGCGGCCGGTGACCCGGTCGTCGAAGCGGGCGCCGAGGGCGACCAGCAGGTCGGCCTCCTGCATGGCGGTGACAGCCGTGAAGTTGCCGTGCATGCCGGGCATGCCGAGGCACAGCTCGTGGCTGTCGGGAAAGGCACCCCGGGCCATGAGCGTGGTGACGACGTGGATGCCGGTCATCTCGGCGAACTGTCGCAGCACCTCGCAGGCTCGGGACTTGAGGATTCCGCCGCCCACGTAGAGGACGGGGCGCTCAGCCGCCCTGATCAGGTCGGCGGCGGCGGCTATGCCCGCCGGGTCGACCCCGGTGGTCGGGTTGTAGCCCGGGAGGTCCATCTCGACGTCGTCGGACCACTCCATCGCCGAGCGGGGGTTGCTGGGATCGACGATGTCCTTGGGGATGTCGACGAGCACCGGCCCCGGACGGCCGGTCGTGGCGATGTGGAACGCCTCCTTGACGACCCGGGGGATGTCCTGTGCCTCGGTGACGAGGAAGTTGTGCTTGGTGACCGACATGGTGATGCCGGTGGTGTCGCACTCCTGGAAGGCGTCCGTGCCGATGGCGGCGTACGGCACCTGACCGGTGATGCAGACCAGTGGCACCGAGTCGAGGTGGGCGTCGCAGAGGGCGGTGACGATGTTGGTGGCGGCGGGTCCGCTGGTGACCATGGCGACGCCGGGCCTGCCGGTGGCGTGCGCATAGCCGGATGCCATGTGGCCGGCGCCCTGCTCGTGGCGAACTAGGACGTGGCGGATCGACGAGTCGATGAGCGGGTCGTAGACCGGAAGGATCGCCCCGCCGGGCAGGCCGAACAGCAGGTCGACGCCCTCGTTCTCGAGAGCCCTGATCAGCGCCTGGCCGCCGTCCATGGGTTTCGTCGTCATGTGTCCTGCTGAGGGTTGTCGGAAAGGGTCGGGCGAATCGGCATCAGTGCCGAAAAAGCGAACAACCTCCCGAAACGGGAGGTCGGTGGCACGCGGACGGTGGGTCCGGTGCCTACCGCAGTACCCGTACCTCGTGTGCCGTGGTCATGGCTGACAAGTATCGCCGGGCGGCACACGGGCGACAACCTGCCGGGTCTGCAATGGAGCGACCCCCCGACGGCTACGCCCTGGTGACGGCGCCCTGTTCGGCGCCCTGGGCCAGGGCGGCGTACTTGGCGAGGAAGCCGGAGGTGTAGCGGGGCTCGAACGGCTTGAGGTTGGCACGGCGTTCGGCCAGCTCGGCCTCGTCGACCATCAGGTCGATGGTGTGGCCCCGGACGTCGATCACGATGCGGTCGCCCTCGGCGATGAGGGCGATGGGACCACCGTCGACGGCCTCGGGGGCGACGTGGCCGACACAGAAACCGTGGGTTCCCCCGGAGAAGCGGCCGTCGGTGATGAGCGCAGCGTCGCCGCCACGGCCGGCGCCCTTCATGGCCCCGGTGATGGCGAGCATCTCGCGCATGCCGGGACCGCCCTTGGGACCCTCGTAGCGGATGACGACGATGTCGCCGGCCTCGATCCGGTCGTCCAGCACGGCGACCATGGCGGCATCCTCGCCGTCGAACACGCGGGCCCGGCCGTCGAAGTGGTCGACGTCGAGGCCGGCCACCTTCACGACGGCGCCCAGCGGGGCGAGCGAGCCGGAGAGCACGGCAATGCCGCCGATGTCGTGGATGGGATCGTCGAAGGCGTGTACGACCTCGCCGTCGGGGGCGGGAGGATCGAGCAGTGCCAGGTTCTCGGCGACGGTCCTACCGGTGACGGTGACCTCGTCGCCGTGCAGGAGGCCCTCGTCGAGGAGCATCTGCAGCACGACCGGCACGCCACCGATGCGGTCGATGTCGATCATGTGGTAGTTGCCGTGGGGCTTGGTGTCGGCGAGGTGCGGCACCTTGGCGGCGACCCGGTTGAAGTCGTCGAGTTCGAGCGCCACGTCGGCCTCGAAGGCGATCGCCAACAGGTGCAGCACGGCGTTGGTGGAGCCCCCCAGCGCCATGACGACGGCGATGGCGTTCTCGAATGCGGCCATGGTCATGATCTGGCGTGGTCGGATGTCCTCTCGGAGCAACTGCATCACAGCGGTACCGCTGGCGTAGGCGCTGTCTCCACGGCGGCCGTCGATGGCCGCGGCAGAGGATGAACCGGGCAGCGACATGCCGATGGCCTCCCCCACGGCCGCCATGGTGTTGGCCGTGAACATGCCGGCACAGCTGCCGATGGTGGGGCAGGCGTTGCGCTCGATGGCGAGCAGTTCGTCGTCGTCGATGCCACCCACGGCATGAGCTCCGACAGCCTCGAACACGCTCACGACATCGAGCTTCCGACCGTCGTGTTCGCCCGGCATGATCGACCCGCCGTAGACGAAGACCGACGGCAGGTTGATGCGGGCGGCGGCCATGAGCATCCCGGGCAACGACTTGTCGCAACCGGCGAAACTCACGAAGGCATCGAACCGCTCGGCGTGCATGACGGCCTCGACCGAGTCGGCGATGATCTCCCGGCTGACGAGGCTGGCGCGCATGCCTTCGTGGCCCATCGAGATCCCGTCACTGACGGCGATGGTGTTGAACACCATCGGGAAGCCGCCGGCGGCGGTGACGCCCGCCTTGCAACGCGTGGCAAGCGCGTCGAGCGGCAGGTTGCAGGGGGTGACCTCGTTCCACGACGAGGCGATGCCGACCTGGGCCTTGTCGAAGTCGTCCTCGGTCATGCCGACGGCCCGGAGCATGGCCCGTGCTGGGGCCCGGCTGTCGCCGTCGGTGACCTCGTGCGAGCGGGGCTTCATGATGGATCGGTCGGTGGAATCATCCATGCCGTGCAGGCTAGGGGCGGGCAGGGTCCGTGGCATCGACGGGTCCTAGGATCGCTCCGTGCGCCCAGTGGACCGAGAACTGCTGCGGTTGGCGGTCCCGGCGCTCGGGGCGCTGTTGGCCGAACCGCTCTACGTGCTGGCCGACACGGCGGTGGTCGGACATCTGGGCACCACCGAGTTGGGTGGGCTGGCGGTCGCCTCGGCGGCGCTGCTGTTCGGCTACGGGCTGTGCATCTTCCTCGCCTACGGCACGACGGCTGCGGTCGCCCGGCTGACCGGTGCCGGCGAGGTCGATCGGGCCGCCCATCAGGCGGTGCAGGGGCTCTGGCTGGCCCTGGCGCTCGGCGTGGTCCTGGCGCTTCTGGGCGCAGCGTTCGCCACTCCCGTGTTGCGTCTGTTGGGCGCCGACGGCGAGATCCTGTCCCAGGCGGGCACCTATCTGCGGATCAGCCTGCTGGGAGCACCGGCGATGTTGATGATGCTGGCCGGCGTCGGCTACCTGCGGGGTGTCAAGGACACGATCCGTCCACTGTGGGTGGCGGCGGGCACGGCGGTCGTGAACCTCGTGCTCGAGGTGATCCTCATCTACGGCTTCGACCAGGCCATCGGGGCGTCGGCTGCCTCCACGGTCGTGGCCCAGTGGCTGGGCGCCGGCTGCTACCTGACCTGGATCGGCCGCGGGGTTCGTCGCCTGGACGTGTCGCTGGCACCCGATCTGCGGGTCATCGGGCGCCTGCTGGGCGTGAGTGCCGAACTCATGGTCCGAAACCTCTCACTGACCGGCACGTTCCTCATCGCCACTGCTGCGGCGACCCGAATCGGCGTCGTGGACGTGGCCGCCCACCAGGTGGCGTTCCAGGTCTGGATAGTGCTGGCGCTGTCGATGGACGCCGTGGCCATCGCCGCCCAGGCCATGGTCGGCAACCTGCTCGGTGCCAACGACCCGGATGGGGCACGGGCCGTGGGGAGGCGCGTCATCGGCTGGTCGATCGCCATCGGCTCCGTGATGGGCGCAGCGATCGTCGCCGTGCACGGGGTGCTGGGCCAGGTGTTCTCGACGGACGACGCCGTGGTCGCCCTGGCGGGATTCCTGCTGCTGCACGTGGGCCTCATGGCGCCGCTCTCGGGCGTGGCGTTCGCCCTCGACGGCATCCTCATCGGCGCCGGGGACCAGCGGTTCCTGGCGTGGGCGATGGCAGGTGCCGCCGCGGTGGCGGTACCGGTGATGGTGGCAACGCGGCTGGCCGGCCTCGGGATCGGCCCGCTGTGGGCCGGCATCTGGGCCTTCATGGTGGTCCGGGGGCTCAGCCTGGGGGGCCGCTTCCGCAGCGACCGGTGGCAGGTGGTGGGCGCCGGTTCCTGAATGCGCCGGCGCTACCCGCCCAGCACGACCGAGGGGTCGGGGACGAGGTCGCGGGCCAGCCACTGGAAGACCCGCCAGCCGATGGTGTCGCATCCCAGTGCGACGGCGGCGTACTTGGCGGCGTCGTCGGAGATGGGTTGGGGGTCGGCGGCCTTGACGTGGACCTCGGCGACCCGCTCGGCCAGGACGAACAGGCCGACCGCCTCCCCCGGCGACGCACCACCGGTCAGGAGGCCATGGTTTCGCAGGATGCAGAGCCGGGTGGCGCCCATGGCCGCGGCGATGGCGTGGCCGCCGGCCGGAGTGTCGACCTCGACGTCCTCCCCCGGGTAGATCGACTGGTCGTACACGAAGATGCACGACTCCTGGGAGATCGCCTGGAACGGCTTCACGTTGGCGGACCACGGCGTGCCGAATGCGGTGTGGGTGTGCGCCGCCGACACCAGGTCGGGGCGGGCGTCGAGGATCGGCCAGTGGATGTTGTAGGCGGCGTAGTTGATACCGCCGGCGATGGCGCCTTCGACCACCTCGCCGTCGGGCCCGACCAGCGAGAGGTTGTCGATCGTGGCCGCCCAGAACGGGATGCCGTGGGCGAGCACCCAGAAGTGGTCGGGCCGCTCGGGGTCCCGGGCGGTGATGTGGCCGTCGCCGAGTTGGCCCCAGCGCAACGCCGAGAAGATGCGGTAGCCGATGGCGACCTCCCACTTGCGCAGCAGCCGCAGTTCTTCGGGATCGGTGGACTCCGGTACCTCGGCCCCGTAGCCGATGACCGGGTACCGGTCGAGTTCGAGCGCCATCGTCAGCTTCCCTGCTCGGTGGCACGTCGGGCCAGGAGTTCGTTGACGATGCGGCCGTCGGCCTGGCCCTGGGTGGCCCGCATGACCAGGCCGACGAAGAAGCCGGACTTCTTCCTGCGTTCCCTGTCGTCGCCGCCGACGAACCCGGCC
>Ga0257109_1000747_pt1 | contig 10972 bp, 17 predicted proteins | sample LP_taG_8_FD_191566 | JGI IMG/M metagenome (GOLD analysis project Ga0257109, IMG submission 191566) | Marine microbial communities from Northeast Subartic Pacific Ocean, Canada - LP_J_2011_P26_2000m | ecosystem: Environmental > Aquatic > Marine > Oceanic | place: Canada: Northeast Subartic... | reverse complement strand
TACCATGGCATAATATTTTTTTTGTTTATGATATATTGTGGTAAGCTTCAATTATGATATTGCATGTATACAGCTTACTTTTCATAGTATATGCTTGAATCTCCGTTAGCCCATATACCAATCCAGAAATCTCCACCTCTTGATGATTACATTATTTTTTATTACGTATAGAAATATAATTTTATGTGGAATACGAAAAAGTAGCAGAAAATTTCTTGGAACTTGCTAGTTTCCAGAGACTACGTATACTAATCAAGCTTGTAGAGAGAAGTCGCAAAAGGCTCGAACCATTGGCTAAAGAGCTAGATGCGACAAAGCAGGAGATTCATAGGAATTTAGTACGGTTAGAACATAGTGGCCTAATCTCAAAGGACAAAGAAGGAAGATACTCATTGACTACTTTTGGTCGTGTTACTTGCCTACAGCTACCTACTACATTGTTCTTATCACAACATTTGGATTATTTTGAAGATCATGATTTTGGCAATATTCCACACAAGTATATGATGAGATGTGGTCAGCTAGCATTTGGTACACATATCAAAGGCATTACAAAAACCCTAGAAAAATGGAAAAACATCTACAAAAATGCTGATGAATATATTTATGAAATTTTGTCAGAGATACCAGGAGACCTTTTTGATCCTCTTATAAAAAAAATAAAAAGCGGCGTCAAATTTCAATATATTGTTTCAGAATTTGCGAGTGTTCCTCAAGGCAGAAAAGCTGAACTAAAGAAATCAGGCTTTTACAAACTAATTGAAAATGGACTAATTGAAAGAAGGATGAGAAAATCTGTTAAAGTAATCATTGTTTTAAATGAAAAAGAGGCATGTGTCTGTTTTCCTAATCTTAACGGAGAAGCTGATCTTACTGAAATGTTCTATGGCAACGATTATCAGTTTCATGAATGGTGCATTGATTACTTTAGAGATTGTTGGTCTGACGCTGACATATTTATAGAAAGCAAGCTAAAAGAATGACGTAATTAATGATACTTTAAATTATTCAATTCTAAATAATGTTTTATGAACTCATATTTTTCTGTGAATGATGCTAACAAAATTCTTCCTACAGTAATTAAGAAATTTAGTTATGCAAAAAAAATGAAGGCTGAAGTTATGAAAATGGAACAACAGTTAGCATCTGGCATTACACCTACAGCTTCTTTAGAAGAATATACTATTATCAAAAGAAAACTTAATTCTACAATCACAAATTTTTATCAATCAATAGAAGACCTAGAAAGCACAGGTGTAGTCTTGAAGGGACTTGATGAGGGCTTACTTGACTTTCCTGCAAAGCGTTTTGATGAAGAGATTTGGCTTTGTTGGAAAGAAGGGGAGACAGTGATTAAATTTTGGCATGAAAAAGACACTGGTTTTATGGGAAGAAAACCAATTAGTGTGAGTAATGAATCGTTAGTGTGATGATTTCTGTTTGGCTACGCGTGATACGCGTTCGTTTTTTAGTAGCATCAATAATAGCTGTATCCGTAGGTTTAGCAATTACTTGGTGGCATACTGGCAATATTTCCATATTTGATGCCATACTTACAATGTGCGGCGTACTAGCTCTTCATGCTAGTGTGGATTTACTTAATGATTATTGGGATTTCAAACGTGGAATAGATACTACAACACATAGAACAAAAATGAGTGGTGGTTCAGGCGTTCTTCCAGAAGGTCTACTAAAGCCTGCTCAAGTCTATGCAGCTGGCATTGCTTTTTTGATAATCGGAACTGCAATTGGCATATATTTTGTTGCAACTGATGGTATTGTTATAGGAATAATTCTAGCCTTTGCAGTAATATCGATTTACTTTTACTCAACCAAAATTGTTGACTGGGGATTAGCAGAAGTTTTTGTTGCAATTAAAGGAAGTATGATTGTAATGGGAACATATTTTGTCCAAACGTCACAGATTACCGAGCAATCAGTGTTGGGTGGAATTGTTATAGGTGTATTATCCTCACTAGTTTTATTCATTACATCATTTCCTGATCATGATGCAGATAAGGCAAAAGGAAGAAAAACACTTGTTATCAGTTTGGGAATGCAAAAAGCATGTTCAATTTTATGGATATTCCCTGCAATTACTTACGGGATAACTATAATTGCTGTCGTTTTTGAAATTTTTCCAGTTTTTTGCTTGATTATTTTATCAACAGTTCCTTTGATAATAAAATCTGGATATAGACTAAAACAAAATTATGATAAATTAACCAATCTCATTCCAGTTATGAGTTCGACATTATATTTTAGTAGAATTACTGGTGCACTACTTGTTGTAGGTTTTCTTGTAAACATTGTTTGAAAAAATTCAATAACATACTTATAGATTATATTAAAAATATTACCATGCCGGTTGATCCTGTTTGTGGAATAGAAATGGATGAAACTCTTGCAGTTGCTCATGAACATGAGGGCAAAAAATATTATTTTTGCTGCAATGGTTGCAGAAGAATTTTTATAAAAAAACCAAAAAAATATAAAAACAAATCTTAGATAGGAAACTTTCCACACATTCTACAAAATTTTGAATTACTAACTATTTCAGCATTACAGTCTGAACATAGATTTTTTTTGTCCTGACATTCAGGAATTCTAAAATTTTCTTTGTAGAGTTCGTAGTAATGTAATGATTCTTTTGTTCTGATCGTTACATTATCCCCACTTTTGATTTTTTTTGTCTTTTCTTCAAAAATATCATCTGTAATGATTGTGTCAAACAGTTTGGTCAAGCTGACAGTACCTGAACCATCTTGCATCGGTGTTTTTTCTCTCCATATCACGCTGGATGGCAAGTCATTTTCAAATGCCTTTCGCAGAATCCATTTACCAAATTTGATACCGTCTTTTTGGTTTATTAGTAAATTAACCGGTAAAGTTTCAACTGATCTGATAATGTTTTCATCAACAAACGGCATCTGAATTGATATGCTTAATTCGTTGGCAATTTTTTGTGATGTAAAATGCATTATTTCTTTGATTCTTTTCAGTTCGCTTTTCAGTTCTGTATGATCCTTTTTTACTAAGAAATTATATCCAGCAAATATCTCATCTGCGCCATCACCGGTAATCACTTTTGTTACGTTTTTTTCCTTTAGTGTTTTCAAGTAAAGATATGAAACAATTGAGTTTCTAATCTCAATATCGTTGAAATTTTTTAAGATTTTGATTGTGCTTTCTATCGCACTTAACATCTCATCAATATTTACATATTTTAATTCTAATGGAATATCAATGTGCTTTGCAACAATTTGTGAATATGGTAAATCAGTTCCAAGAAAATCTTTGGCAATAATTGTTATGGCATTCAAACCTTGATCTTTTTTTATTTGTGCTAGAATACTGCTATCAAGGCCACCTGAGAATGCAATCCAATTTGCGTCACACTGTATAGTGATCTCTTCTAAGAGTAATCTAATATTTTCTATAGATTCACCCATTAATCTCAAAAATGTATACGAGTAATGAGTAAATAGTTATAGCTAATTTTAATCGGATTTTTATATCATTGATAACGTGATGGATTATGCTATTACCTGCTGAAATAGAATCAAAATCATTGATTCCTGCACTACGAGCAATTTTAGCAAAGGATCTTGCTAAAAAACATAAGATACGTGAAGACGAAATATCACGATTGTTGGGTGTTACTCAAGCTGCAGTTAGTAACTATATTCGTGGAATACGCGGTGATCCTAAACTAATTGAGAAACTTCTAGAAGAAAAGCAAGTTGCAAGTATGATTACTGAGATAACTGATAACTTGGCTTCTGACGACGCATACACTCCATTAAGTTTATCAAAATTTATTGGGTTATGTAATTACATAAAATCTAGCTTGCTTATCTGTGACATTCATCACAATCTAGAGTCGGATATTGATGAAGTTGTATGTAAAGAATGCGAAAATATGCTACTCAAAGGTCCTGGCAGTGTTTATTAGCTACTAATCTTTGTTATAATAATTTCAATTGTTGAAATCAGACGCCCGTCATCTGAAATTTCACTGTCCACAGAAATTTTCTCAGTTTTTGTAATACCATTTAAAATATTTTGGGTAATTATATTAGCAACAGACACTGTGGCTGGACATAATTCGCCTTTTCCTTTGATTGTTATTTTACCGATTTTATTTAATACTTGTAATACGTCCACTGCTAATATCATCACAGGTTCATTGGTAATTAGAAATTTTTCATCTGTGTAATCAATTGTAGATTTGAACATTTTGACATCCTTTACTATTTATTAATAAACAAAATTTTATTTCTTTTAAATTTTATAGATGATTGATCTATTCAAATTTATCTAGTGGAAGATTCTGATAATCCCCATTAGGTAATGTTCTTTTAATTACAATTGGTATCACTTTTTGTTTTAATTCTTCCATTGCGATTTCAAGTGATGTTGTTGCATTTTTTGGAATTTCAATGAATACAGGCGCACCAAGAGATAGTTGAAGTGCTCGTGCACCCATAATTCTCGCCTTTTCAAATCTAGTTAACATCGGTGGCCCAATAAGAATTTGGTTATCCTTACTAGTAATTTCTACCTTTTTGTGTGGAATGTCTTTAGTTATTATTTCACGATTTCTAATAATCTCACATTCTTTATCAATTTCTGCAATTTCTTTTTCAGTAATATCCTCCCTACCACATTCACGTACTTTTCTGAATTGTTCAATGGCTTTTTCAACACTATCATTCAGTATTTTGGTAACATTTTCATTGATCAGGTCAGCTTCATCTTTTGAATTGTTATCTTCGTATGTTTCATCTATATTTTCTTCTGACTTAGGCACCGAAAAATCATCTAAAATCGGTTATATATTCTACGAGCTAAAGATCGAGAAATGCATTCAGGAACGGTTTCAAGTGTTGATGTCATTTTAGAAATTAATGGCGCTGAAAGAATTTCATGTCAATTAAAACGTCATCTTTCTCCAATGACGGTAGGGTTAATCACACGTATGTTACCTTTGAAGGGAAATGCACATCATATGGGACAGTCTGTTGTATATTTTGAGACAAGAATTAATTCAGGAATAGAACGTAAAAGAACAGATTTTAAAAAAGGCGATATTGCATTTTTACCAACAGAAGGAAGTATTTGCTTTTATTTGGATGATGTATTTGGCGGAAAACTGATGACAATTGTTGGTAAAATAACAAGTGATATTAAAAAATTAAAGGCAGTAAAATCTAGCGATGTTTTATCACTTTCCAGAAACTGATTTGTATAAATGATGACCGCTGAAACCTCCAATCCTTTTCACTGTTCCCTCTTTAAGTAATTTTTGTAAGAATGAATTAGCTTGAGAAATTTTAACTTCGGTTTGTCTTGCTAAATCCTGTACAGTAATTACTTTGGCAGCATTGATGTATTTTGTTGCCTTGGATTCATCAATAATTATTGAATGTCCAGTCTTTGCAACATTACTCTTTTCAGATTTTTTAGATTTTTTTGGGTCTGCATCTTTTTTTTGTGATTTATCTTTTTGTGCTGGAGATTTATTTTTTGATCCACCCATTTTATTCAAAAAAAGAATTCCTACTTATAAACGAATAATTAATTAATTTTGCAAATATTTTTTAGAATTTATTATCGTAATGGCATAATTTATTATCTATAAGTGTACAAAAATTTTATGGGGATAATTGCAAAGGGTGCAAAATGCAATGTGTCTGATTGTGATAACGACGGATTTCGCTCTCTAAATACCAAAAAAATTGAAGAGTCTGGTTTACGTGTATCTGTTAATAGCAAAAAGGCTGCTCTTTGCAAAGATCATTACAAAGAATGGAAAAAAGAAACTAAAGAAGATAGATCTTTAGAACGTTCAAGATTTGATATATATTAAGAAATATTTATTCAGAATCTATTTATCATAATATTTTTCAGCATTTTTAAAAAAATCCCTTTTGAGATTATTATAGTATGTATCAAGTTTTTTGTAAAGACGTTTTGGTTTTCTTGGTTTTTGGTTACTAATTACATACAGCGCAAGAATTGGAAACGCTATAGTTGCATCAGTGTAAACAGTTACCATATCATGATTAGCATCTTTTACCTTACCCCAGCTTTTTCCTTCTTGCAGTGTGGCACCTGACAATCCGCCAGTATCAGGTCTTGCATCTGTGATCTGTATTATGTAATCTTGACCACCAGTGTTTTGGCGAAGTATTTGGTCAAGAAGTGGACCAGTCTGTTGAGCAGTATTTTTTGGAACACCGCCACCTAATTCAACTATTCCAGATTTTTTAGAATTGTATAGAATAGATGCTTGTTCTAAAATCTCTCTTACAAAATCTAAGCTATACGTCTTATCTCTTAATCTATGAACTGCTAAATTAAGTGCAAGAGAGGAGTCTTTTAGTGTTGATATGTAAATTGGTACATCATAATTATACGCTGTGATAACAAAACTTCTTTCAGGATATTTTGAGTTTTCACTGCTTATTTTACCCAAAAAATTACAAAACTCAGCGGTAGTAAATGGTTTATCAACAAAATTGTTTTTGAATGCTTTTTGAATAACTTGGTCTTGAGCTTCTAACGTTTCATAAAATTTGATAAACACATCTCTAATCCGAACAATTTCCATATCATATAATTTCATATCATCAACTTGGGAATCACCTTGTTTCACCGGTAAGCCCCACGCAAAATGGTCTTCGTGGTACACATTAGCACCAGTTGTAATAATCCAATCTACAAATCCTCTTTCAATTAGAGTTTTAAAAATTCCACCAAAGCCAACTGGCGTCAAAGCTCCAGAAGCAGTTAAACAAATTGTTGCATTTTCTTTTATCATTTTTGCATAAACCTTTGCAGCCTCGCCAAGTTTTCGTCCGTTAAATCCAGATTCTGAATAAATTTTCACCAAGTCTTCTATCGACATACTAGGGTCAAGTTTGATGTGTGGAATATCATTACCCTTAAAATGATGTTGATTCATTACATGAAGTGTAATATTGATAAATAAACCTGTTTTGGCACTACATTTAAAAAAATCTAAATTTAAAACAGTTTAAAATCTAATATGAAGTATGTTGATATCTCAAATCCAAAAAGAATAGACCGGATTCCAGATAAAATTATTCAAATACTTTCTGATGGAACTATCATGGAGAAAGGCTATAAAATAAAAAACATCCAATTACGATTATACACTGAAAAAAACGATAAAAAACTAGGACCGTATTCTCTAATTACATCATTAGTTGAAACTGACAAGGGTTCCGTAGAAATGGTTTATGATGAGGGATTTCGTGGGAATAACGCATTAGAACGATCTAGTAAATTTTTAACTGATAATTTGGGTATTTCTGGCTTAATACTACGTTCATTAATATTTTTAGATGGAAAATGACAAACACAGCTTATCACCAAAAACTATCCTCGGATGATAAAAAGCCAATTTGTTCATTGTGTAAGGAAGAGTCACTTTACTATTGTACAATGAATGACGAATATTATTGCATTAATCATGTTTTAGGTCATGATGAAAATGAATAGTTGATATATTTTTTAAAAGACAGTTAGCTGATTGATTTATGGAGGAATCTGAACATAATTTAAGAATTGAAAAAATTGCTGAAATGATTTTATCTGATAATATTTCTCTTGATGAGCTAGAACAAAATAAACTCAAAAAATATCTTGATTTTGTAAAACAGAATTATGGACTTGATCATGATGTAGCATTCGCTCTAGTTGAAGAGGCGTTTTTATACCTAAAATTAAAGCAAGCGCCAGATATCGACCCATTGACTAAAGGTGACCAATTTGGTGCTGGATTTAGTTAGTGATATAGGTATATCAAATTGATAACACAAAAGTAGTAAAAATCTACCAACTAAAACCTATAAAAAAATTGGGATTGTTGAATTAATCTACTATTTTTAAACTTAATCTTCTTTTTAAGAAAGATGAAAGCATAGTTCAACATGGCCGAACCTTCAATCTTGCCTTACGTCCTTGTAGGAACTGCTGTAGCTGTTGCAGTTGTAGTTATATCGATAATACGTAGAAAACGACAGGGTTTCTAGATGGAAAATGGGAAAAAAGATTTTTGTCCTGTTTGTAATAAATTAATGGGAACACACACATATTCAGATTTAACCGATTGTATGGAAAAATTATTTGATATGATAGATGTGTCACATTCAAACAAAAATCAAGATCTAAGCAAAGGCGTGAAACTTAGCTGAGGCGGAAACCTTTTTCTTAGTTAGTAAGTTGTAAGATTTTAGTGAATTATTAGATTGAAACCTAAATGCCCACATTGTGATGACGAGTTTGATTCAGAAGAATTACTTCAAAAACATATGGAGTCTCACCACGAATAATCTAGATTTTTCTATTATATTGCTAATATTGGCTAATCCTAACACTTAATTCAATAATTCAATCTGTGTGAGATTATGCGCATTTTACAATTACATTGTGATAGTATAGAATACACACCAACAAAGAAAGAAATAAAATCTGCAGAAGAAATAGAACCTAAAAAAATTCGTATAGAAGAGGTTGTAGTATGTTTTACTGCAGTTGAGGAAGGTGATGATTCAGATATAGCAAAAAATGCAATCGCTGAGATCCAAGAATCAATGAAAAAAATTGGATGTAACAAATTACTACTTTATCCATATGCACATTTGAGCTCCAAACTTGCGTCACCTGGTACTGGCTTCAAAATTTTAAAAGAAATGCAAGAATCATGTACCGGAATTGAAGCTATGCGTGCTCCATTTGGATGGACAAAGGCTTTTAGTATACAAGTTAAGGGACACCCTCTTGCAGAAAGTTCTAAAGTTTTTTCTAAGGATTCATCTAAGGAAAAAACATCTACAGCGTTAGAATCTGAATCTAAGACCAAATCATATTGGTACATAATGACATCTGATGGTAATATGGAGGAGATTGAAAAATTTAATTTCTCTAATCATAAACAGCTCGAAATATTTGCAAAGTACGAATCAGCAAAAAAAAGAAGTGTCGATGAACCTCCACCACATGTAAACCTGATGAAAAAACTTGCAATTGCTGATTACGAACCCGCATCTGATTCTGGTAATATGAGATTTTATCCAAATGGCAGACTAATTAAATCCCAAATTGAACAGTATGTTACAGATAAAGTTCGTGATTATGGCGGCATTGAGGTTGAAACCCCAATCATGTATAATTCACACCACCCAAGTATGGAAAGTTACTTTAACAGATTTCCTGCAAGACAATATAGTATAGATTCAGAAGGTAGGCATCTTTTCTTAAGATTTTCTGCATGCTTTGGACAATTTTTAATGGCAAGTGATTTTCAATTGTCATACAAAAATCTACCATACAAACTCTATGAACTTACTCGTTATAGTTTTAGACGAGAACAATCTGGAGAACTTGTTGGTCTAAGAAGACTAAGAGCATTTACTATGCCTGACTGTCATGCGTTTTGTAAAGATATGCCACAAGCAATAGACGAATTTAGAAAAAGGTTTGATCTTTCTCGTGAAGTTTTGTCAGGATTAGGAATTGAAGAAAATGATTATGAAACGGGTATTAGATTTACTGAGGACTTTTACAATAAAAACAAAGAATTAATCAAACAAATGGTTTCAAAGGTAGGAAAACCAGTTTTAGTGGAAATGTGGAAAGAGAAGTTCTTTTATTTTGTACTAAAATGGGAATTTAATTTTGTTGATGATTTAGGCAGGGCGAGTGCGTTGTCAACTGATCAAATAGATGTTGAAAACGCTAAGCGTTATGGAATCACATTTACCGATGAAAAAAATGAACAGCAATACCCAATCATTTTACATAATTCTCCATCTGGTGCTGTAGAACGAGTAATTTATGCACTATTGGAAAAGTTTGCTAAACAAGTAAAAGATGGTAAAAGACCACAATTCCCACTTTGGTTAGCACCTATACAAGTAAGATTAATCCCTCTCAAAGATGATTTTCTAGAATTTAGTAGTGATCTTGCTAACAAGTTAACTGAACAAAATATACGAGTTGATATTGATGATAGAAATGATACAATCGGTAAAAGAATTCGAGATGCAGAAAAAGAATGGATTAGTTATGTATTGGTCATTGGGGAAAGAGAAGTGAATTCCTCCAGTTTGAGTGTTCGTGATAGAACAACTGGTGATGTACGTCAACTTTCTATTGAAGACTTTGTAAAGGAGATTAAGGATGCAACAAGCGGTAAGCCATTTTCAAAACTTAACTCAACAATCTTGTTATCACGAAGGCCACAGATAATGGTGTAATAAAATGAGTTTTCTAGATCTTCATATGACAAAATCACCATTAATTGTTAATCCCAACGATAATTCTGAACCTGTAGCTGTAGTTTTTGGTGTACCATTTGACTCAACGCATTCTTACAAACCAGGTTGTCGTTTTGGACCTGATGCAATACGTGACGCATTTAATAATATTGAAATTTTCCAGCCGGAATTTGGCATTGATCTTGAAGCGGCAAATATCAGTGATCTTGGTAATACTAAAACTACAGTTGTTGCAGCGGAAATGCTGCAAATGGTTGAAAACATTACTTCCGAATTAAAAAAGCAAAACAAGCAGGTGATAATTTTGGGTGGAGAGCATTTGATTACTTTAGGAAGTTTTACATGCTTTCCGAAGGATACGGGATACGTAGTATTTGATGCACACTATGATCTAAGAGATCAATACGCAGACATTAAACTTAGTCACGCTGCATATCTAAGGAGAATAGTTGAAAAACGTGGTTCTGAAAATATTGTTCATGTAGGAGCAAGGGCGTTTGTCAAAGAAGAACTTGCATTTCTAAAGGAACATAATATTGCAACAGTATCAGACAAAGAAATTCGTAATGGTAATGGAACTAAATCACTCAAAGATATCACATCAACTTTTGACAGTCTTTATCTGAGTATAGACCTAGATGTATTGGATCCTGCATTTGCGC
>Ga0257109_1000743_pt1 | contig 10979 bp, 10 predicted proteins | sample LP_taG_8_FD_191566 | JGI IMG/M metagenome (GOLD analysis project Ga0257109, IMG submission 191566) | Marine microbial communities from Northeast Subartic Pacific Ocean, Canada - LP_J_2011_P26_2000m | ecosystem: Environmental > Aquatic > Marine > Oceanic | place: Canada: Northeast Subartic... | reverse complement strand
CGCTCCACTTATTTACTACATACGGACTACATATAAAATCGTACGTTTTTTTCTGTACACCATTCTCCAGATCACGGTAAATGACCATCATGTATCTGGTAATTAGAATTCCATCTGTAATAACATGATCCTTCTTCCTGTGAAGTGCCAGATCCATGCACAGTTGAATTATTTATCCATAAAACCGGATTAATAACTATGATTGAAATTAAATGGTGATTAAGTATAATGTTTGAACGAAAAGAACAATGTCAAAATGTCTATCAAGAAATAACTGCTCTAATGTAATCTTGTATAAAAAGGAACAAAAACTATCTCTGGCACATGGTATACTGCATAATCAGGTGACGGAGTAAAAGGATGAAACACGTTATTTGCTGTGGTCTGGCTGTTCTTGACCATGTTTTTTACTTGCCAGAAATACCCAAAACCCCGATCAAGAGTTTTGCCACCAACTACCACTCTGTAGGCGGAGGAAATGCAGCAACAGCCGCTGTTGCACTTAGCCGGGCAGGAGGTCAGGCGGTTTTTTGGGGAAGACTTGGTGATGACCAGAATGGAGACCTGATCCTGTCAGAACTTGAAGAGTTCGGTGTCGATGTCGGGGATGTGCTTCGGTTACCAGGGGTGAAATCCGGGGTTTCCTCCGTGTTGGTCGATGACGCAGGCGAACGACTGATCACCAACTACATTGACCGGCAACTCATTAATAACGCTGACTGGCTTCCATTGGGCAAGCTGGTAGAATCCGGTGCGGTACTCGCTGACCTGCGTTGGCAGGAAGGTGCGCTTAAAACCCTCCGCAGAGCTCGCGAACTCGGAATACCGGCCGTTCTTGACGCCGATTTGGTACCTGAGGGTCTGAATGAGGATGTGATTAAGAATGCCACACACGTCCTTTTTTCAAAACCGGCCCTGAATGAATTTGCTGCCGGTAAGTCTATATATGAAGCCCTTCATCGTGTTGCGGAAATGAACCGAGGCTGGGTAGGAGTCACAGAAGGCTCATCAGGAACCCGCTGGTTGGATGATGGAAAACTACGTCATCTTCCAGCATTCGAAATCAAGACGGTGGATACGCTTGGAGCGGGGGATGTTTTTCATGGTGTCTTCGCCCTGAGCCTAGCGGAAGGACATTTGGAGAGTAATGCCCTGATTAGGGCTTCAGCAGCTGCAGCACTGCACTGTTCTAAATCAGGTGGCCGAAAGACGATTCCGGTGAGGAAAGAAATTGAAACCTTTATCAGGCAGAGATCATGAGTTTAGCTGCAGGCAAATGGATTAGACTGCGGCCCTTCGCAGACTCCTCCGGACAATTCAGGATGGTTGTCATCAATCAGTGCCAGTCCATTCAGAACAACAGCAATTATTGGTTGGAAAGTGATGAATCTACTTGGAATGACCTTACCGGTATAAAGCTCATGCTGGGGGATAGCCATGTTGATGAATCTAGAGTGTTGCTGATATGCCTATTTTTTGTTTGGCCTGCCTCACACTTTACGCTGTTTAACAATCAGGTGTTGATCCCCGCCAAAGAACATGCAGTCCTCAACGAATTAGCACTGCTCCAATATAAAGGAACAACATGAGCCCTGCCGAACCTTTGCGTGTTGGTGTGCTATCTTTAGCACGACCAACCTTCGATGTCCCTTTTGCCGAGCAGGTCTGTGCGGATGCCTGGAAATTAATGGAACAGATCCCAGTTGATTGGGTTGGCTCTGGCGAACTGCTGTTCGATGCTGAATCAGTTGAATCTCAACTTACAAAATTAAAGAAAAAACCCATTGACCTATTGTTGATAATGCAATTGACTTTCACAGATGCAACAATGACTGTAAAGATAGCAGAATCTTTTGATGTCCCCCTCCTTTTCTGGTCATTCCCTGAGAAAAGGACAGGAGGCCGTTTGCGTCTCAATTCTCTATGTGGAGTCAATCTAGCAGCCCACGCCTTGGGAAAATCTGGAATTCAGTGCGACTACATAAATCTTAGTCCAAATGATCCTGAAACTTCAGAGGATCTTAGTTCCTGGATACGTGTCTTCCAGACTCGTAAAAATCTCTCAAGTACCAAAATCGCTGTAATCGGGAAACATCCGGATGGATTCCACACTTGTGCTTTTGACAGTGGGAAATTGAAGGAAATATCCGGGGTAACAGTTGAACAGATGGAACTTACTGACCTGTTCGATGAAGCCGAAAAAATCGAACAAAAAACAGTTAATTTGATCCGAAGTGAACTGGATTCAAAAATTAATGGTTTAGAATTAGTTGAACAGGAACCACTGGAAAAAAGTATTCGCATTTTGTCAACCCTTCGAAAAAAAGCTGAGAGTGAAGGTTATCAAGGATTTTCGGTTCGTTGCTGGCCAGAATTTTTTACTGAATACGGTTGCGCAGCTTGTGGAGCAATGGGTGTTCTTAATTCGCAAGGAATTGCGTCAGGATGCGAAGCGGATGTATATGGTACTATAAGTACTCTTATACTGAACTGGCTCGGGGGGGAACCCTCATTCATAGCCGATCTTGTAGATATCGACAACAGCGATGATACGGGAGTCTTTTGGCACTGTGGACTGGCACCACTGAATATGGCTGACCCCGATGCTTCAGTCGAAGCCGGTATCCATTCCAACCGAAAGAAACCACTGGTTAACGAGTTTGCCCTTAAGCCCGGAGAGGTTACACTTTTTCGACTGAGTCAGTCCCTCAATCTTACAAGGATGGTGATCGGTAAGGGGAAGATGCTCAAGGCACCTAAAAGTTTTTCTGGAACATCCGGAGTGATCCGCTTTGACAAACCAGCTTCACAAGTGATGGACACAGTTATAAGCGAAGGATTGGAACATCATTATGCCATCACCTACAGTAAAGTTGATAAATTGCTTAGAATTCTGGCCCGCCAACTCAACCTGCCTGTGCTGGAGCTGACTTAATATGTCGAAGACATTACGCTACGGATTCATCGGTTGCGGCATGATGGGACAGGAGCATTTACGCAACTTGGCAATGATCAAAGGTACTGAAGTGATTGCGATCTATGAGCCAGATGCAGCAATGCGTTCTGAAAGTGCTCGATTGGTTCCTAAGGCACGGTTCGCGGAGTCTGAGGAAGAAGTCATCCGCGCCGAAGACGTGGACGCTTTGGTGATCACAAGTCCGAACTATCTACACAGCAGACAATTGGAATGCATCTCCACGATTCGTCCGATTCCGGTGCTGGTGGAAAAGCCGGTCTGCACATCGCTGGAACAAATTCGGGCGCTCCAAAGACTGGATACGAATTACCCATCGCCGATTTGGGTGGCAATGGAATACCGATATATGCCTCCAATCTCAAGGCTTGTGGAGGAGGTACATAATGGAGTCGCGCTCGGCAAGATTACATCGCTAAGCATCCGGGAGCACCGCTATCCGTTCCTGACCAAGATCGGAGACTGGAACCGCTTCAACGAAAACACCGGCGGAACGCTGGTTGAGAAATGCTGTCATTTCTTCGACCTGATGTGCTTCATCCTGCAGAGCGAACCGGTACGAGTCTATGGTTCGGGAGCACAGAACTTGAATCATTTGGACGAGCACTACGACGGACGGGTTCCGGACATTCTCGACAACGCCTTTGTAGTCGTGGATTTCGCCTCTAAACAGCGTGCAATGCTGGAATTAAATATGTTCGCGGACGGCTCATGGTTTCAAGAATCGATCGTTGTGGTCGGTTCTCAAGCAAAAGTCGAGTGTCAGATTCCTGGACCGACGCGTTTTTGGCCGAAGGAGTCACTGGGAGAGTCCCCGACACCACAACTTACTCTCAGTCCCCGCGACCCGAAAGGCCCAAAGACACTAGAGGTTCCTGTCGATCCCAAACTTTTGGAAGCCGGAGACCATAATGGTTCGACCTTCTATCAGCACGAACGTTTTGCCCGGGTACTACGCGGAGAACAGTCAGTGGAAGTTACTCTGCAGGATGGCCTAAAAGCCGTACTGATAGGACTGGCAGTACACCGCTCCATAGAAACTGGAGAAGCAATCGATCTCACCCGTGGTGAGTACCGAATTTCTTGAAGTCATTGTTGAAGGAATCCTGTGGATAATTGTGCGCATAAATAAATAGATCACCCGTTCCGAATTAGGAAGTTACGGTTATTTAAAGATTTGTATTTTTTCCTGAATTTTATTCACATCTTCTCTCAATCTACAGGCAATCCGCTGGGAACTTTGTCAGGATGTCCTAGTCGTCCCCAGATGCTTTCGGTTCCTGTCAGAGCGTGCATGAAGATCACAAGATCGGCGACTTCCGCCTTAGTCAGATCAAGAGGTTGGATATCCAAGCGTGATTTCAGTCGTTCCCTTTCGAAACGATCTTCGAAGACGACAAAATCGATACCATTCAGCCATTCAGCCTTGGGGAGGATCACCTGGGCAGGATCCCAATTTGCCAGAGAACCAAGAGGATCTAGGTGATGACGGATGATGCCTTCCAGCGTTGCATAGGCCCCGTTATGCCCGTAAGGTCCGGTCAGGGCAACATTTCGCAGACCCGGTGTGCGGAAACGGTAGGCATCCTCGAGTCGGTCGGTTTCAGCCATCCGGCCCACATCTCTTACGTAGGGATCAAAAACTCTGGTCCGTCCCGGACCGAACTGAGGAAGCGCCAAAGCATAAAATTTCTGATCGGTAAAAAACACTCCCTGATGACATTCTGCGCATTGCGCTTTTCCATAGAATAGCTTCATCCCTCTTTTTTGATTCGGGCTTAGTGCCTGATCATCTCCATTGAGATAGAAATCAAATGGACTGTCATAACTGCGCCATTCAAAATTGATAAAATCCCCAATGGCATTAGCAATATGGGAGATGCTGACTTGTGAGTAATCGGTGACATCTTCATATGTTGCAACGAATAATTTGGCATATTCCGGAATCACACGAACCCTCTTGGCCAAGATCGGCCAGCCCATGTCGATCCTGTCATAGATTGCACCGGCAACTTGGTTCTCTCCGGAGTTCCCGGCCATTTCAGATTCGCCTACCAGTGGCAAAACAGCTTGGGCGGCCAGCAGGTTGTTTAGGCCTTTAACGAGCCATTCCTCTGCCGGACTGTTAAACCCGTTTTCATACTGATCTCCGAGGCTCAGTCTCCCATCGTGGAACATCATCCGGATTTCGAGGGCACCCAGATTGAACAGTGCAGGTGAGTTTCTGGGAATCCGCTTCTTGATCCGTGAATCACCCATTCCGGTATTCCGTTCCAAACCGATTCCAGATCCGCCTTCTCCTACTCCCAGTGAAAGCCCGTCGGTGCTGTGGTGTTTGTGATGATGACAGGTACCGCAGGAGATGTTGCGATTCCCGGAAAGGATAGGATCATAAAAGAGAAGCCTTCCCAGTTTGACGAGGTTTTCCCGGACGGGACTGAAGTTATCTTCTGTAATCGGTTTCATCCCTTTCAACTGGACGGCCGAAAACCTTATATCTGGTGAAATTATGTTGCGATTTCCCAAAAATTTTCTATCATCAAGGGTAGTCCTTTCAAGTTTATCGCTGTTCTGCCTGATGGGACTGTAGTCCTTTTCATTAACATTTTTCATAACTTTCAAATGAGCGGCCGAAAGCATTGAATCTGGTGCAATGAGGTTCATTATGAACAGCATAGGCAACATACGCAATAATCCAAAGAAGAATGAATGATGAAAAAGATAATGCGCTGTCATTTCGTGGCGTTTTTTTGTTGTATTGCACTGACGGCTCACGCGGATCTCGAAAAGGCTCGTGACCTTATGGAGGCTAATAGTTTCGAGGAGGCGATGCAAGAACTGCTTCCCGCTGCCCGCTCCGGGAACGCCGAGGCCGAGGAATTGATCGGAGTCATGTATGCGATGGGACTCGGAGTTGAACGTGATGACATTAGAGCTTTTGAATGGTACTTGCGTTCTGCCATGAAGGGACACCCTGGCGCTCAGTCCGGGGTGGGTTGGTATTATGAAATAGGGCGTGGTATGCCCGAACCAGACTTGATCAGGGCTTACATGTGGTACGTTCTTTCCGCCATCGGCGGTGATCCAGACGCGGCTATAAGCCAGGAAGAGGTGGTCAAGAAAATGACGTCGCAACAGATTAAAAAATCTCATATTCTGATCGATGATTACAAGGTTTGGCTCTATCCTTTTCGTTAAGACGGTTTCATTAATAACTGTTCTATCTGTCCTTTAAACCGCCTTTCAATCACTTGCTTCAGCGCACTTTACCCCCCAACGATGAAACCAAAATGACGCGGAATAGCTAAAGATATAGCAGGTATGTAAGTGATCATGAAGATCACCACCACTTCAATAGCCAAAAAGGGCAGGATGGCTTTTGAGATTGACTCCATACTTTCTCCTGAAACAGATGATGCTACAAATAGAACCAGGCCCATTGGTGGAGTTGCAAGACCGACTGTGAGATTGACGCTCATGATGATGGCAAAGTGTACAGGATGAATTCCCAAGTCAATAAAGATTGGACCGAGAATTGGAGCGAGAATAATGATCGCTGGTCCAGCGTCCAGAAACATGCCCACCAAGAACAGCAGCAGATTGATCAGAAAGAGCAAGATCAGTGGATTTTCGGAAAGACTCATGATCCATGCTGCCAGAATCTCCGGTGCATGGGACAGGCTGACCACAGTTTTAAAGGCCATCGCAGCGCCGACCAGTAATAGTACCACAGAGGATACCATCGCTGCTTCCGTCAGCACCTTTGGCAAGTCTCGAACAGTCATCGACTTAAGAATGAAAAGACTGACGATCAACGAATAAGCCACAGCCACTGCTGAAGCTTCAGTTGGTGTGAAAATTCCACCAAGGATCCCCCCAAGGATAATCACGGGTGTCAATAGTGGAAAGAATGCCTTGATTGATGCATTACCGCGCTCAGACCAAGTAGAGCGTTTTGTTGCGACCGGAAAATCGTAACGATGCGCCATGACCCAAGTCATCAGCATCAGCCCTACTCCCACCAAAATTCCTGGGATGATGCCCGCAAGAAAAAGAGCCGCGACGCTTTCTCCCATCACGTATGAATAAATGATCATGATTCCTGATGGAGGAATAATCGGACCAATCACTGAAGAAGCTGCGGTGATGGCAGCAGAAAATTTTCGGGTATAACCATTTTTTACCATTGCCGGAATTAGCATCGATCCGATTGCAGAAGTATCCGCGACGGCAGAACCAGACAGACCTGCGAAGAGCATCGAACTGAGTATGTTCACATGGGCCAGTCCACCCCTAAAATGTCCCATTATGGACTGTGCGAATTCAACTAGGCGTGCAGTGATGCCCCCCCGGTTCATTAAAACACCCGCCAACATGAAAAAAGGGATAGCCATTAAAGGAAAGCTGTCCATCCCATTGTAAACATTTCTGTATAGTAAGGCCAGATCGCGTGGCTGCCCGTTAAGCCATAGTAGAACCCCAGGTGCAGCCAGTAGACCGAAAAATACCGGTAGACCGAGCATCAGGAAAAGAAGGAAAGCAGGCAGAAAAAAAGCTAGCATTCAGTTCTCCTCCGTTTTCGGGTAATCAGGGTCCATTGGCAATTCAAGATCAGGATTCCAGAGCCGTAGAAAATTTTTTATGATTAGTTCGACGTTCACCAGAGTCATCAAAGCCAGCCCGACAGGCAGTGACATATACATCCAGGCGAGCTTAACCCTGGTAGCTTCCATACCGATCAGATGCAAGGGCCATTTAAGGGAAGAAGAGGAAAAAAGCCAGCCACTTTCAACGTGTTTTAAACCAAACTGTAATCCGACGACTAGAACCAGCAGGGAAATCATTAGCAACATGAGGGAGGCAATGTTTCCCATCTTTGAAGGTAACCTGCTTAAGAGCATATCAATAGAAACAAATCCTCCCCAGCGATAAGCACTCGGCGCAATGAATCCTGTCATCCAGAGCATCAAAAAACGTGCTGCCTCATCAGGCCAGGGAAGGGCAGAATTCAGTCCGTATCTGAAAAAAACTTGGATGAGAATAATGATCACCATCAGACCGATTGCGATCCAGGCAAGCTTGCGACCAAGCCTGAGGATAATCGTGTTGAAGCCGACAAGCCCTTTCAGCAGAAAAATCATAGTTTCAAATTAGCTTGGTTTTGAATACAAATAGACCAGTGATGACCTCCTCATGGAGGTCATTTAATCCGGATTCTGCTGTAGACATATCATGCCCTACTAAGAAAAATTGGGCGTGGAGATTTTCTATGTAGAAGGGTTGCCTTTTCCAAGGCAACCCTTAAGTTGAATTAGTTTAGGTCTTGGGTCATTCCAACAGCAATATTTGCTTCTGCTTTGGTAACAGCATATGTCAGAGTATTAAAGATAACAGTTCCGTTTTTAACATTGGACTTAAACCAGTCATAAACCGGTGCAGCAGCTTTTTTGAAACTTGTTTTCTGGGCTGGAGTAGGCACATACAGGTCTCCTCCACCCGCAACAAAATCTTCGTAAGCCTTGATTGACTTGCGCTTAGGCGAAGCAAAAGTCGCCTGTTGCAGCGCGGCGAAGCCATTGACCACTACCCGGCGTATTTCCATTGGCATCGACAGAAATTTGTCGTTCGACATCCACCAGAGGGCACCCATGTAAGCATGTCCGTCGAGAGTCACATATTTTAGGCCTGCATCAGGAAACTTCATGTTCATGATGTCGGTGATCCCATTCTTGGAACCTTCCACTACGCCTGTCTGAAAGGATGTGAAAAGTTCAGGCCAAGGTATAGGCGTGGGAGAAGCACCCATGGCTCTAACCAGTTCCTGAGGCAGATCTGCCACAACTGTCCGGATCTTGAGTCCTTTCATGTCCGATGGCTGAGTAACGCGACGTTTGGTGTTTGCGAAGTTTCTCCAACCACCAGTGTTGCCGATGGTCATCAGCCTGATCTTACCACCAGAGTCTTCGAGGGCCAATTCCCTTATCTTGCGGGTAAAGTCTCCGGCAAGCACTTCTTCAGCAACCCGATCATTACTCATCAGGTAAGGCAGATCAAGCACCTGCACATATGGAAAGATGCCCGCAGCACCACCAGATGTGGAAATATAAATGTCGATTGTGCCGTCGGCCACTCCTTGGAGGCATTCTGCCCCTTTGGAACAAAGCTGTGTCCCGATGAAGAGTTCAACCGCGATGGCTCCATTGGATGCCGATTCCACAAAATTCTTGAAGACAACTAGACCGTCATAGTCTTCGTCATTTTCGTTCGAATTCGCCGTGGCGCGGAGATTATATTCTGCCGCTGGCACTGAAGTGAGGACAACACCAAAAAACAGGATTGAAATGAGAACAGTTCTCATAACAGATTTGATAAACATAGTTCTTCTCCTAGTCTACATAGTTAAGGGTACCCTAAAATATGAATAACCCAAAAAAGCGTGACTCAAGTGATCACACTAAATTTTTTAAAGTCAGATTAAAAGAACAAACGTCTTAAAGTACCATCCCTTTCCTCCTTCATTTCTTTAGTTAAAATATACTTCAAGAAAAAGATTAGTCTTTTTTCACTGACACACTATATTTACAAATTAAATAAAGAATTGTCAACAAAAAAATCTTCAAACATAATACTGTGGGAAAGGAGAACAAGAGCATCGAGTGGTGCTGTGTCCGTCCAGACAGTTTGATTAATGCTGGGGTTTCACCATACGACATCGAAGAGTCCCCTACCACGGGTATCCTTAACGGTCGTCCTACTACGCGATCTAATGTCGCTCACTTCATGACTGAGCTATTTGAGAATGCAGAGCTTTGGAGCACATGGAAGTTTAAGATGCCTGTCATTATGAACTCCTCTTGAAGAGGGAGGACTGATGATTCGGTGGTCCTCCGTCCTTTCCTTATTCTCCGGATATAAATGAGTCTAACTACTTTATGTAAAAGTGAGTGGGGCCGAGTGCGCCCCCAGGGGCGCTATCCACCAGGACCATCCAGTTACTGCATATCAATCAACCCAGTGTAGAGTACCTCGTCGGTTACCTGGCTGACGGTCATCCCAGTCCTTTTTGTTATGGAAATGAGGGTGGGCTTGATGTCTGAATGGAAACGGGGTAGATCTCCCATTGTGCAGATCATTGATGATGAACTGAGGGGGCCGGTAACATGGGGTAAAGCTGGAAGATGTTTTTCATTGCGCTTGACCCCCCCACTAATTCTTCACAGTCAGACACCCTCCAAGTAAAATCCGAAATTCTTGTAAAATCTGCCAATTGATGATATATCTTGCATTTTCCTAAACTCTAATAGAAAACAATTGAGACAAATAATATACATCATTATCTCACTTCTTCTCCTGGCCTCCCCCTATATTTGGACAATCCAAGGGGAATGGAGTTTTGCCTGATAATAATAAGTTATAATCGAAACAATTAATAAGAGAAAATTAAATGAAAAATGAAATAACAACTGGGAAATGCCTTTGCGAGAGTATTAAATTTAAGATTCATGGGAATCCATTATGGGTTTCTCACTGCCATTGTCAAAGCTGTAGACGGAATACTGGCTCGGTAGTAGCTACCTTTGTTGGATTAAGGAAAGAACAACTATCTTATATCACTGGCAGTCGCAAATTTTACGAATCTTCGCCTGGTGTTCATCGTGGATTTTGTGCAGATTGTGGGACACCATTGACTTATGAAGCAAGTTGGTGTGAAGAGGAAATTCATCTATATATTAGCACCTTCGATAACCCAGAAATATTTACTCCAGACAGACATGTATTCTTTAAGGAGAGGATACCTTGGTTTGAAATCAACGACCATTTGCCTAGATTTGATACATTCGAAGGAGACATGATTAAAGTTAATGGAGAAAATGTGAATGAATAACCCCCTAAAACCAACCCCATCATCTCCTGTGAGTAACCCCCACTGATTCTTCACAGTCAGACACCCCCACCACAACCTAACGCCCTCGTTCTTGTAAAAAACACAAAATGATGTTATACA
>Ga0257109_1000741_pt1 | contig 10994 bp, 8 predicted proteins | sample LP_taG_8_FD_191566 | JGI IMG/M metagenome (GOLD analysis project Ga0257109, IMG submission 191566) | Marine microbial communities from Northeast Subartic Pacific Ocean, Canada - LP_J_2011_P26_2000m | ecosystem: Environmental > Aquatic > Marine > Oceanic | place: Canada: Northeast Subartic Pacific... | reverse complement strand
CAAGGTTAAGAATAAAAATATCAATATTTTTACTGAAATTTGTATTATCAAAATGGTGAATTTAGATACCAAATAAATTATCTCAGGATTATAGAGTCCTTTACTTAAAATGGCAATCACAAGAAATATTAAAACTAAAAAAGTTATACGCACTGCCGGTCTCATGACCGGGACATCCATGGATGGACTGGATATTTCAATAGCGGACATTGGTTTGAGTAATAATACGGCTGATTTTAATGTAATTGGCACAACATCCATATCATACCCGAGTGATTTACAGTTCCAGATTCGTCAAGCGGTATATGGTACTAGAAAGAATAGCAGTGTATTAGATCGCGACCTTGGTATATGGTACGCAGAAAAATTATCTGAGTATTTACGCTCAGAATTTATCAATAATATTGAACTTATTGGCTCGCACGGACAAACTATTCATCATGTTAGTGGGCAATCCACTTTACAGATCGGGGATCCATCTTTTTTAGCCGAAAAATTTAACATACCAGTAATATCGGATTTCCGAACTGCTGATATCTATGCAGGTGGTACAGGAGCGCCCCTAATGCCTAGAGTGGATGAATGGTTATTTCGGAATACTGATACTGCCATAATAACGCTGAATCTTGGCGGTATTGCAAATGTAACTTTACTGCCATGCATCAATAATGGTGATGTTATTGGTTTTGATACGGGACCAGGGATGGCGTTACTGGATGAGACCTTTCTTGTAGAATCCAAGGAAGGCATAGATATTGGAGGAGAACTTGCACTAGAGGGTAATGCAGATAAAAAATTGGTAAATAACTGGCTGAAAGCAGCGTATTTTTTAGAACTGCCGCCTAAATCTACAGGTCGTGATCAGTTTGGGATCAATTGGCTGGCCGATCATCGGCAAGAACTTGGTTCTCTTACCATAGCAGATCAGTTGGCAACCTTGTCTTTATTTACGGCGAAGTCAGTATTTTTAGCCTGTGAACAATTTATTGAAGATCATCAAGTGGAGCGCGTGATTGTTAGTGGCGGGGGAACACACCATAGCTGTGTTATAAAACATTTGGTAGAATGGTTTAGTCCTATTGCAGTGGTACCATCCGATGAACTAGGTGTGTCTGTGGATGGCAAGGAAGCACTTGGTTTTGCCATATTGGCTGTTGCTCATGTAAAAGGTATTCCTGGGAATATCCCTTCAGTTACCGGTGCGAAAAAAACATTAGTTCTGGGGAAAATGACCTTATGATCCCGATCCAGGATCCGATTGCCATTTTAGTCTATTTACTGACTTTAATTGGCTTGATTTACTGGCTCAATGAGCAAGCTGCGTTAGCAGGGCTCTTTAAATATCTGCCCACAGTTATTTGGATCTATTTTTTACCCATGTTTTCCACCACATTAGGAATTCTACCAGAATCATCTGCCCTTTATGATTGGATCAAGACCTATTTATTACCACCGGCCCTAATATTATTATTACTGTCTGCTAATTTACCTGCTTTGGCTAAGCTTGGTTCAAAGGGAATATTCATGATGTTGATAGGTACGATAGGAGTGGTAGTTGGTGGTGCAATTTCATTGGCTTTGTTTGGCCCTTGGTTGCCAGCAGATGCATGGCAGGGTATGGGTGCACTTTCCGGCAGTTGGATTGGTGGTAGTGCCAACATGGTTGCAGTAGGTACATCTATTGGTACGCGGGATGATCTATTTGGTATAATGATCATCGTGGATACAGTTGTAGGATATGGCTGGCTGGGTGTAGTGATTTTTTTCTCTTCTTATCAACAACAGCTTGATGATTGGAACGAGGTGAATACTGAATTAATTGATGAACTAAATATCCAGATGAATGAAGTAATGAATACTGGTCGCCGACCAATGGAGTTTAATGATTTGATAGCTATGTTAGCGTTGGGAATAGTCGGCGGATTTATCGCTTTGAAATTTGGGCAATGGTTACCAGATCTAGGCAGGGTAATAACCAGTTTTGGCTGGACAATCATTATTGTTACCGCTTTGGGAATTATTTTATCTCTAACACCATTATCAGATTTGGAAAAAGCTGGCGCATCCCACATTGGTAATTTTTTTCTATATTTGTTATTAGCTACAATTGGTGCTAAAGCAGATCTTAATGCTATTTTAGAAGCACCGCTATTTTTATTAGTTGGTGTGGTATGGATTATTATTCACGCTGTAATCTTGTTTATTGGTGGACGCCTTTTGAAGGCACCCATGTTTTTAATCGCTACCAGTAGTCAGGCTAATATTGGCGGTGTAGTTAGTGCGCCAATAGTAGCATCAGTTTATCAAAAATCCCTTGCACCTGTGGGTTTATTAATGGGTGTTATGGGCAATGTTATTGGTATTTATTTTGGTTTATTTACCGCTTGGGTTTTGTCCCTTATTGCAGGGATTTATTATTAACATAATTTCCCTTAGTAATCGTTATTAAATTCAATTATAAAGGACTGAATGAGCATGCATATCTGTATTTATGAAGATTCTGGGTGTAATAACCTGCTGCCGATGGCCTATGTGCGCCCCGTTTATGATCTATTTTGTGGGATGGTATCAATACAGGAAAAATTGATTAGAAACTTCCCGCAAGCTTCACTCACCCTGCATACAAGATCAGTTCTTGAAAAAGTAGTACGGGATCGCTACCCAGATTGCTTAGTGAATGAATTTCCAGCCGGTCTGGAAGAGATTGTATTTATCAACGGACGCACTCTTTTAAACTCTGAAACTGTATTGCATAAATTAGGCAAGAACCAATCTTTCACAATAAATGACAAAGTAGTTGCAGCGAGGTTAAGCGGTGCTGAACTAGCGACGGTTATCGAGACAGTTCAAAACGGTATGACAATTGATTTAGATGAAACTGCAATTGAAAAACAAGAAATTGATGGTGTATTAGTTGAATATATCTGGGACCTTATCCAGGCCAATAGTGATCAAATAAGATCGGACTTTGCGTTTGCTACTCAAGGAAGAGGATCATCTGTCAATGATAACGGTACTGTAATCCATAATCAAAATGTTTTTATCGATAAGACTGCAAAAATTATGCCGCAAGTGGTAGTTGATGGATCAAATGGTCCGGTTTTTATCGATCGTGATGTGGTGATTCAACCGCATGTATACATACAGGGTCCAGTCTATATTGGCCCATCTGTTTTGATCAAAGCAGGTGCACAGATCTACAGTGGTAGCAGTATTGCTGAAGGATGTAAAATTGGGGGAGAAGTAAACAATTCTATAATTTTACCCTGGTCAAATAAAGCGCATGGTGGGTATCTAGGCAGTTCATATGTTGGTTCCTGGGTAAATATTGGCGCTGGAACAAACAATAGTAACCTGAAAAACAATTACAGTGTAGTAAAAGTAACAGTCAATGGTGAAGTTATTGATACCGGTTTACAATTTATGGGTTTGATAATGGGTGATCATTCAAAATGTGGGATCAATACAACATTTAATACCGGTACCAACGTAGGAATTAACTGTAACCTTTATGGATCAGCGATGCATGAAAAACATATTCCATCGTTTACCTGGGGTAGTGCCAGCGATGGTTATACCACCTATAAACTTGAAAAAGCATTATCCGTCAATAAAATTGTTATGTCACGAAGAAAGAAATCCCTTAAAAAAAACGATGAAGAGTTGTTACAGAACATTTTTCAGTTAACCATTGGTTAATATTTAATATAAGATTTTATAATAAGTGCTATTAGATGTGAAAATGTATTCCATTATCTGATTAGCAATTTCTATTGGACTGCCTGAATTTCGGTTAGTCAAAATCACAATACTCATTTTTTCATCTAGGAATCTCATGTAAACATTTCGAAACCCACGAGTGCTACCAGTGTGATACGATCGAATTCTATATAAATAAGAGTCCAGTAGCCAACCAAATCCATATCCTGTCTCACTACCATTATCCAATGTGCCGGATACAAATGCTTCGTTCAAAATCGCAAATGGTACTAATTCTTCGGTATTGAGAATTCGATCCCATTTAAACATGTCATCCAATGAGGAATAAATACCTCCATCGCCAAGCACAGCGCTCGTGATACTTTGATCATCACGGATAAATTCACTATCAATTTGTGAATAGCCATATGCTCTATTTTCAACAGTTGAAATTCCATCCTCAAAAGCGATACTATTTGACATTCCCAGTGGAAAAAATATTTCCTCTTCAAGGAAATCGGCAAACCCTTTACCCGACACACTTTCCACGATCATCGCCAAGAGGGCATAGCCGGAATTACTGTATCGGTATTCTGTCCCCGGTGGGAAATGCGTGGTTGTTTGTGTCATCATGAGATTTAGAACATCTTGATCCTTTAATTGCTGTGATACCGTGTCTGCTATCAAAGTAAAATAGTCTATGAGCCCGGATGTATGATGTAGGAGATGCTTGATAGTTATATTACTGCCATATTCGGGAAAATCCGGAAAAATATCGGTTAATGTTCGTTCATAATCCAACTGTCCCCGACTGTTAAGGATCATGATGCACATGGCGGTAAATTGCTTTGTAAGTGATGCCAGTCTAAAATTTGTTGCGGATGTGATTGGAATGCTTTCTTCAAGGTTGGCCAACCCGTAACCCTTTGAATATATGATATTACCATTTTCAGTGATTAATAATGCAGCGCCTGGTCCGATTTCCATGTCATAATCAGATATTAAAGAATCAATGATTGCACCATCCAGTTCAATTCTTTCGGGTTTCACTTCTTTCTGGTCACAGGATGAAAAAACAAATCCTAAGAGAAAAAAGAAGATTAAAACATAATGGCTTTTCATCATCTATCTAATTATTAACAGGCTTATTTTTTATGATCTTTAAATAATACAATTTTCCGCAACCACAACAAGAGTACTTCAAATGTTTTGTCATATATATAAATTAACAACATTAGTGGCTAAACTGCGACTTTACCCTAAAATAATATCCAATTTTTCCTGGTTTATGTGCTCTGGTAAAAGCTCTATTGGTAAGTCCTTGAAAAGTGTGAAATAACTGACTACATTATGCCAACATGAGAGCAGCAGTTATATTAACGGTCATTTGGTTGAGTAATGTTCTTTTTGGGGGAATTCGTTTTGAAGAAAAAGTTTTTTTACCGTGGGGTACGGAAATTAATGCGATTGGTCTACGCCATGGACCAGGAGGTCCATTTGGTCCTACTTTCATTTTCATTGATGATAAAATTATTCAGATAATCGATACGCAAAACAAGTTATTTAAGTCATTTACTGATAGGCAAATAATTAATTCACTGCCGTTACCAAGCAGTCATATAGACAAAGCAAATTACAGCGAAAATGGTACATTATTATTGTTATCTAATAACCATACCTGGAGAATAGGACCGGGCGGAAATAATTTTATTACCAGTTCCGAATCGTTTCCAAAACGTGTTACAGACCGTGCCGAACGAATCGATAAGAATCAATTCCGTCTGATTACCACAAAGGGCACAGCTATTTATTTTAATGAAACGAACATTGCTACTGTTAAAGTTTTAGGTCAAACACCATCCGGATTGCGCTATATACTTGTTGAAAAGATTATCAATCAAATTCCCTTAGAAGTGCATCGACAGGTGTTGGTTATAGATAATAATGGATCGGAGCTCAATAGGTTTGATATACCGCCAATATCATTTACTTATATATCCAAAGAGTTCCATGTTGATATGAATGGTGCATTAAACATGCTTCATACTAGGACAAATGGTGTCCACATTCTTAGTTGGAAATATGATGAAACAATTGAGACAGTGTCTGAATTACCGGGAGTCTATTATGAAGCGTTAAAATTTCCTGTTTTGGAAGATCCGTCCATCGAGATTGATCGCCAGCGCGCCATGCAAGATTTTCCTACTGTTACACCAGCGGAGGCATTAGCTATGGCGGATCTTTATGTTCAACATCAATGGACTGCAACTGCTGCTAATATTACGAATGGCAGGATCACCGATCCGAACGGTGTAGAAATCGAAACACCAGAATGGGTTGAATCTGGATCCAACTTTCATGTACCCTATCAATGGGGTGGATTTAAAACATTGGAACAGGTTGAAACCGGACTATTAAGTGGTAAGTATGCTGGAGACAAAGCCACAGACTGTACTCAGAATTACTGTGTGAGTTCTCATTGCGTTGGTGTGGACTGCTCAGGTTTTGTTTCGCGATGCTGGAAATTGCCTACCCATTATTCTACCCGTATGATGGATGATTCAATTGCAGTAGCGTATCAGAATTGGGATGAATTACAACCTGGTGACGTGATCCACAAAGAAGGTCATGTACGAATGGTGATTCTCAGAAATCCAGATGGTTCTTTTCTAACAGTAGAAGCGGCCGGATACGACTGGAAGGTAAGTTACCGTAGTTATTATATCAGCCAGCTATCCAGCTATACACCCCGATATTATATTGGTATGGAAGGAGTAATAGGTAACATACCAAAACCTGAACTGCAGGCTTTGAATGTTTCTGATAGTTTAACAATTACGTGGCTGCCGGTAGATACAGCGGAAATTGCAGGCTATAATATACTTTACCAAGAAGGTAATAGCTGGGTTTCAGCTCTGAATGGGAATATTATCGCAGCTGATAAGTCTGCTGTTGTTCTGCCAATTGTTGCAGGTACACCAACCTATTACAAAATGCAGAGTGTTGCATCCAGTGATGACAGCACCATGAGTTTTCCCAGTGATACGTACGGTAGTTATAAAGCTGGAACAAATGAAACTATCCTAATTGTAGATGGCTTTGATCGTATAGATGGCAGTTTCCCATTTCCTTATCATGAATTTTCAATGACGATGGGCAATGCATTGGAACCTTGGGGTTATGCCTTTGAATCTGCCGATAATGATGCTGTTATCAGCGGATCCGTGAATCTAACAAATTATGATGCTGTTTTCTGGAATCTTGGTGATGAAAGTACAGCGGATGAAACATTCAATAACGTCGAACAAAACTTTGTGAAAATCTATCTCCAGCAGGGCGGAAATTTGTTTATTTCCGGTTCCGAAATTGCCTGGGATTTGGATAATCTAGGAAGTACGACTGATCGTGATTTTATTCGTAATTATTTAAAGGTGTCCTACGATCAGGACGATGCCGGCAGCTATGAAGTTCATGGCCAAGCAAATACTGTGTTTGAAAATCTGGTCCTTAATTATGATAATGGAAACTATGGTGTCTATGAAGAGAATTACCCAGATGCATTCTCAACTACAGGTGGTGGCGCTGTGGCGCTACGGTATGAAAATAATCTTACAGCTGCTGTTCATTTTAGCGGAGTGGCACCTGGTGGTTCAGAACCTGCTAATGTATTCATGATGGGTTTTCCTTTTGAAACTATTTATGATGATTGGCAGAAAATAAGCCTGGCAGGTATGGTGTTATCGAACTTCGGTTTCAATGTGCAACTAACTGGTCAGGAACCAATTACTCCAATTCAATTCTCATTACTGAGAAATTATCCTAACCCATTTAATAATTCCACAACATTCCAATTCACAATACCTTCTTCAGGGAATGTAAAGATCAACGTCTATAATTTACTGGGGCAGGTAGTTGCAACACCACTTAATGAAATACGTGGACCTGGGTTAAACACGACTTACTTCAGTGGAAATTCCCTGGCCAGCGGAATGTATATCTATGCAATCAAGTGGGAAGATCGAACTGCACAAAGTAAGTTTTTGCTGGTCAAATAGTTTTTCCCAAATCAGCCAAGTAATAAGCGGCAGATATAAACAGCAGACAGGATCCCTACTGTATCCGCGATCAAGCCAGCGATTATTGCATGACGTGACCTACGGATACCGACTGATCCAAAGTATACGGCCAGTACGTAAAATGTTGTTTCGGTTGACCCAAACATGGTTGCCCCAATCTTGGCGTAAATTGAATCGGGGCCATGTGTATTTACCAGATCAGTAAGTAACCCCAGAGACCCGCTGCCAGAAAGAGGTCGCATTAAAGCTAGCGCTAAATTTTCTGGTGGAAATCCGATCAGGGAAAGAAGTGGTGAAAGTATTGCCAAGACCAGATCCAGCGCACCTGAAGCGCGAAACATTCCAATAGCTACTAGGATTGCCACAAGGTAGGGTATGATCCGTACGGCAATGGTAAAGCCATCTTTGGCCCCTTCCACAAATAGTTCATATACTTTGATCTTTTTGACAACAAGACCATAAAAAGGAATCCCCACCAGTAACAGGGGAATGATGTATCTAGCAAAATCATTAATACCTTGAACAAATTGATCAATCATTGTCCATCCTCTGGTTCAATCTGAAAACGTTTTAATTTTTCAAAGCCCTTGACGGCAATAATTGCTGCAATGGTTGACATGCTAGTAGCTATAATTGTTGTAATGAATATTTCACTGGCATATGTACCCATTAGTCCTACAACGGTAGCAGGTAATATCAATTGTACGCTGGAAGTATTAATTGCCAGAAATGTGCACATGGCATTGGTGGCAGTGCCTTTATTTGGATTGATCTGCTGTAATTCTTCCATGGCTTTTAAACCTAGCGGCGTGGCCGCATTGCCTAAGCCTAGTATATTTGCTGCCATATTTAACACTATTGAACCTATCGCAGGATGATCTTCCGGCACATCAGGGAAGAGCCGTACGGTTATCGGACGGAGGCCTTTGGCAATAATAGTGATTAAACCGGATTTTTCAGCAATCTTCATTGTTCCCAGCCATAATGCCATAATACCGATCAGGCCTATTGCGATTTCAACAGCTGTCTTAGCCATGTCAATTGCAGCTTCTGTTACAGCATCGATTCGGCCGGTTAACGCACCCACAACAACAGAAATAAACATCAACCCAAACCAGATATAATTCAACATAATTTTTTCTTAATTAACGGCCGGTTCACGAAATTTAAGTTTTACTGTTTCATCGGCGCACAATTCAACTGGCAATGAAATAGGTAGAGTGGCCTGGTACTTCCCGTGGCCGCATGGGAAATTGGTCACAATAGGTATATCTAAAGTCCCGCATATTTCCATGATGATATCATCTGTTGATTTACCAAAAGAAATTTCCTGATCTTTCATATCTATCAGTTCGCCAATGATTAGACCATTTATATTATTAAAGGCACCCGCGGTCTGTAAATGAACCAGCATCCGTTCAAAGGAGTATAAATATTCATCGAGGTCTTCCAAAAAAAGAATACAGCCAGTAGTATTAATTTGGCCATCAGTACCAAGACGATTCATTACAAGGCTCAAATTACCACCCCAAAGTGGCCCCTTGGCAGTACCTTTCTTGAGAATATGTGGATCAAATTCAGCTGGCGGGTTAATTACAATATTCTCGGTGCTGGTTAATACTTTCATCATCTGGTCAAAATTATATTCAATAAATCCATGTTTATAGGATACCAACATGGGCCCATGGAAAGTGATGATTTCTGTTTTTTGAGTAATAGACGTCAGGTAAGCGGTAACGTCACTATAGCCAATAAATATCTTGGGATTTTCTTTTATCAGATCATAATTCAACAGTGGCAAAACACGATTTGCTCCATAGCCACCCCGAGCACAAAAGATGGCATCTATATTTGGATCAGCAAACATATTGTTTAAATCCTCCGCCCGCAGCTCCGGCGGTCCAGCAAACGGCCCTTCCTTTGCTTTAATACTCTTACCAAATGTGAGATGGAAATTTCGGCTGGTAAATATTTCTGCAGTATTTTTCAATACGTCCTCGGTAATCCAATAAGAAGGACTTATTACACCAATGTTTGCTCCTGATTTAAGGGCTGTTGGTCTGATCATAACTTTATATCTGTCAGTGCGCTGACAATTCTATCCTGCAGGTTGCGAAATGGCTTTGCTTCGTCCACATATCCATTCATTAAGATTGAAAAAGCGAGTGGATCACCACGTGTTGTAAATATATACCCAGATAAGCAACTTACACCAGATAGTGTACCAGTTTTTGCAATAATTTTCACTGTTGAATCTTCATTTTTCATTCTGTCATCGAGAGTACCATCCCATCCCCCAATAGGAAAGGTACTCAAAAATTGATCGCGGATAACTTTATCATTGTAAGCCCAGGTTAATAATTTAATGAAATGCTCTGGACTGGAATAGTTATACCTAGAGACACCGGAACCATCGCTTAAACGGAATGTATTTGTGTCTATTCCAACGGTATCATGAAGAAACGATTTTATCGCGAGGAGACCATTATTCCATGTGCCAACCGTATCGTAAACAACTGCGCCGATGTGTTTGACCAGAAGTTCAGCAGTGAGGTTTTCGCTTCTTTTCATGAATTCGGTAAGGGCATGGTTAACTGGTCTAGATCTATGTTCTGCTAACTTTATTGCCCCTGGTGATAAAGGTGCTTTGATTACATGGTTGATGTTTATTCCCCTATTCTGTAACATTTCAGCAAAAACTGTGCCGCTATACAGTGTGGGGTCATGAATATTTCGCTGAAATGTATCCGTAGATGCGGTGTCCATTACATTCCCTGTAATGGTGAAACTATTGGTTTGTTTTTTCCAATCTCGTTCTATTTTTAATTCCTTAAAGTTGGTTGTATCATTTACGGTTTTCGATTGATTGGTAATAGATATGAAATCTGTGACTGGATTTGTTTTAATTAAGACCGGCTGCCCGGTGATTCCAGGTGTGACGTAGAAATCAACGCAATTTTCATTGATTGATAAAGCACTGATCTGGGCTGCGTACCACCATGAGCCTTCATCCCACATCCAGCCAGGGCCATAGGGGACACCATCCAACATGGAATCATCCAATATCAGATAATTTAATTTTTTGGCGAGATCAATCGTGCGCAAACGAACGCGATTATTCTGAAACCAGTAGTCACGTCCTAGATGCAGTTTCATTGTATCGCTAATCGTACGGGCCATTGTATCTAGTTGTTCAAGTGTAAGGTGCGGATCACCACC
>Ga0257109_1000740_pt1 | contig 10997 bp, 12 predicted proteins | sample LP_taG_8_FD_191566 | JGI IMG/M metagenome (GOLD analysis project Ga0257109, IMG submission 191566) | Marine microbial communities from Northeast Subartic Pacific Ocean, Canada - LP_J_2011_P26_2000m | ecosystem: Environmental > Aquatic > Marine > Oceanic | place: Canada: Northeast Subartic... | reverse complement strand
ATTTTTGGATATCTCTGCCAATGAGTGTTTGAAGAGTTAAAAGACTTTTTTATGCAAATTTGAATCGCTTTACTAAAGTCCATTTTATTCTCCTTTATTTGAGCCAGAGGCGTTTCATTTACTTTCATTACAATCGGAGACCAAGTTATAGTTTATCGTGAGAGAGTATTTCAATTTTTCTTATCTCCTTTTTGATCAGCTCGAATTGTTGAATGTGTTTCACCGCCAGTAGAGCTGCGTATTATAGAGACCCCATTTGAAATAGTACCGGAATTTGCTCCATTATTTCTTCTCTTAAAGCGGTCAGTAGCAAAACGACTCTCAGTTACTTTCTTTGGGCTTAATATGATAGACACAGCATTTGGGCTTACGTTTACAATTTCAGGATTCTGGTGCAGCTTGCAATATGCTAAGAATGTGCTTTCTAGGTGAGTACCTAAATGATTTGCTACGGTCAAGTATTCTGCAGAATCCTGAGGTACATAGTGGTGATATTCTCCTTGACCATCATGTGCCCAGATTTCCATTTGGACATCCCGATAGATTAATTGGTTCTTTTCAATGTTTATTCCCTCAGGCACTACTTTACTAGGACTAATACAAGCTACTATGCTAAGAACTGTGATTAGGCTAAACAAAAAGACTCTGATCCAATGGAGATTCATTTACTTCCGTTGTTTCGCATTGCATCAAGTACAATAATTGCGAAAACTAATCTCAATAGGTTTTGAACTGTAAAAATACTTTCATCAGAGGAAATAATTACTGCAAGTAAAACTAAGAAAACAGGTATAAAAAGAATTAAACTGAAAATCATAGCGTTAATCATCGATGAAGCATAAGCTTTTTGCGGTTCATCCCAACCAGACTCATCAATTACTTTATCAATTGCTACAATTGCTTTATTAAACATTTTATTCTCCTTTATTAGACTCAGAGGTGTTTCATTTGTTTTCCCGTTGCTTCATTTTCTAACATGACTATTTCTGATAATATACTAAGCGCTATTTCCTCAGGAGTTGTAGCCTTTAAATCTAATCCAATTGGAGAATAAAGATTTTTTAATTCAGTACCCGAAACATTATTATCTGATAAATATTCTTTAATGAGATCAGCCTTTTTTTGACTTGCAATAACTCCAACGTAAGGTATTCCTTTTCTTATTGCTTCAAGTGCTATTTTATCATCATTGCTATGGTGAGTAGCTAGAATAAAATAATTTATATTATCATCTATATCTTCAACTCCTAAGCCTTCGGTTATAATTTTATCTGCATTTGGATAAAGTTCTTCATTGCTTTTTGAAGTATGAATATGACTTTTAGACGTATGAATAATTAATTTAAAATTTAACATCTTTGCCATAGTACATAAAGATTCAACTATACTACCCTCCCCTCTAATTAAAATAACAGGATCATTCATTTGTGGCTCAACAAGTACTGACATACTACCTCCGCATGGAATACCCATTGCAATCGTATCACTATCAAGATCAATTTCAATAATTTTAGGTATTCCGTTAATTAAAGTTTCTATAGCTGCATCTGAAGCTCTATTCTCAATACAGCCCCCACCAACATATCCAATAATTCTATAACCTTTTTCATCAAAGATTGCCTTATCTCCTACTTTGCCAGATGACGAACCTTTAACATTAATAACAGTCGCTATAGCATATGGTTTTTCATTGTTTTCTAGCTCTAAAGCTTCTTTTAAAAAAAGTTTATTTTTAGACATTAGTAGATATCTTTGATACTAAGTCAGAATAATCACCCTTTGTATCACAATCAAAAATAACTTCTGACGAATCCACTGATACTCCTAGAGTGTTCTTTCTATTTTGACTAATTATATCCTTACATCCATTGTCACCTTTTAAAAGAAGCATTTCTTTAAAATACTTCTTTGGAAAAATCACTGGATTTGCCTGTTTACCAAAATATTCAGCATATATAATTTTTTCACCATTATTACTTAAAAAAACTGATTTTAACTCATTTAAAGTTTTCACTGTAATTAAAGGCATATCACCTAAAACAATCATATTCCCATCAATATGTCTAGGTAATGAAGATATAGCCTTATATATTGATCTAGACATACCCTTACGCCAGTCTTTGTTATATATGATATTATCTAACGATTTAGGTAAAAGTTTAACTACTTTATCATGTTCGTAACCTGTAACGATAAAAATAGGGTCTAAAAGTGAATCAATTAACATTTTAGAAACAATCTTAATTAAGGCTTCACTTCTATATGGTAACAATAACTTATTTGCTTCTTCCATGCGTTCAGAAGAGCCTGCAGCAAGAATTGTTGCAGAGATGTTCAAATTAGAGTCTTAAACTAAAAATTTAAACTTTTAAATCTTTTGATTTAATTGGCAGACTTCGGATGCGCTTACCTGTGGCCGCAAAAATAGCGTTAGTTACAGCAGGAGCTACTGGTGGTACGGCTGGTTCACCCGCTCCTCCAGGCTCATCATTGCTGTCTACAAGATATACTTCTACATCGGGCATTTCATGAATCCCAAGAAGAGGATAGTCATGAAAATTGCTCTGGACTACCCTTCCTTCTTTGATGTTGATTTCTCCATATAGAGCGGCAGTAAGGCCAAACACTACAGAACCAACCGTTTGCGATTCAACTATTCCTGGGTGGATCACCTGCCCGCAATCAAGAGCACATACAATACGGTGAATTTGTACTTGACTCTGTTCAATCGAAATTTCCGCAACCTGTGCACAGGCGCTACCCTTATCTTCAACTACTGCAATCCCCATTGTGTGTCCTGCAAGGAGCTTCTTACCCCATCCTGATTTTTCAGCAGCAAGTTCTAAAACATTTAATAATCTTGGATGATTTTTCAGCAGTTTTTTTCTGTATTCAAATGGATCTTTTTCAGCAGCATAAGCAATTTCATCAATAAAACTTTCTGTAATAAAGGTATTCTGAGAAGGGCCTACGGATCGCCAGTAACCAACAGGGACAGCTAAATCAGATCGGCAATAATCCACATAGATATTTGGAATATCGTATGGTAGGTTAGATGCACCATCAACAGCAGACCTATCTAATGTGTTGGCGCTTCCTCCTCTTAGAGGTGACGCAACCACACGATGGTTCCAAGCTAATGGCTTCCCAGCTTCATCTAGACCTGCTTCAATGAGATTATAAGTGGAAGGTCTATAAAAATCATGCTGCATATCTTCTTCTCTTGTCCATATAAGCTTTACAGGTACATCAACATTCATGGCAATTTCAACAGAGTCTTGAATAAAGTCGGATCTACTTCTACGACCTAAGCCACACCCCAATTGAGTAACATGAACCTTTACTTTATCTTTCGAAAAACCTGTAAGTTGCATTGCCTTCCGTTGAGCTCCTTGGGGGTTCTGTGTTGGAGCCCACAGTTCACAATAGTCTTTTAGAACATGAGCTGTGCAGTTCATTGGTTCCATCGTTGCATGAGCCAAATAGGGTACTTCGTATATTGCCTCCATATGCTTTTTAGCTTTTTTCATGGCTTTTTCTACATCCCCATCTTCACGAGCCACTACACCTTTTTTTCTAGCCAAGTCTTGGAAACTTTTTGAAATATCATTTGAGTCCATATTAAAATTACCATTGTCCCATTTGATTTCAAGAGCCTTAGCACCCTTGAAAGCTGACCATGTATTTTTGGCCACAACTGCTAAGCCTAATGAGACTTTAAACACTTTTTTTACACCAGGAACTTTTTTTGCTTCTCTATCATTAAAACTCTTCACTGAGGCACCGAAAACTGGTGGATGGACAACCGTTGCATAAAGCATACTTGGAAGACGAACATCAATTCCATAGATAGTTTTGCCACTCACCTTTTCTGGCGTGTCGATAAGAACAGTGGATTTGCCTATGTATCTAAATTGAGAAGGGTCTTTCAACTGTGGTTTTTTTGGTACTTTAAAGGTTGCTGCATCTACTGTTAACGTACCATATGTCAAAGATCTTTTAGATGAGTCGTGAAAAACAGAACCATTCTCTGTTCGACAGGATTCAGGCCTAACTCCCCAACGTTTTGCAGCGGCCGAAACCAGCATTTCTCTGGCAGTTGCACCTGCTTCTCTAAGACGCAACCATGCACCACCTCTTACACTTCTGCTCCCAACCGTCATCATACTACCGTAATTATTAGTATGGGCATCAGCTTGAAGTATATTTATTTTTTGTAGATCAACATCAAGTTCTTCAGCCACAATCATAGGCAAAGAGGTCTTAACTCCTTGGCCCATTTCTGACTTTGCTAAGGTTATTACAACCTTGTTATCTGGTGAAATCTTGATCCATACATTAGGCTCAAAAGAATTTTCAACTCCAGCAGCAACCAATCGTTCTTTATAAGGCAAAGCCACACTAATGACCAAACCTACCCCAACTGCGGAAGATACTTTCAAGAAATCTCGACGTGAAAAATCTTGGCTCATTTTTGTTCCTTTGCAGCCAGATGGATGGCTTTACGAATTCGATCATAAGTACCACACCGACATAGATTCATCTTCATTGCAGAATCAATGTCTTCATCATCAGGATCAGCATTTCGATCTAATAAAGCTGCAGCTGTCATGATCTGTCCAGGTTGACAATAACCACACTGAGGAACTTCCTCTGAAATCCAGGACTTTTGAATAGGATGTGAATTGTCTATAGATAATCCCTCTATTGTAGTGATCTCGGCACCATCCACATTATCAACTGCCGTCATACAAGAGCGTGTGGCTTCACCGTCCACATGAATAGTGCACGCTCCACAAAACCCACGTCCACAACCATACTTAGTACCAGTATAACCTAATTCATCCCTAAGAACCCACAATAATGGTGTATCCGCATCTATATTAATTCGGTGAGTTTTTTTATTAATTCGTAGTGTAAATTTTGGCATAAATCTGTTAATCAATATAAACTATAAATACTTTATAGTTCAATATATTCACATAACAACACGGTAAACAAATCTGCATCCCCTTGTTTTACGATACAGTTAAATTTACAAAAAATTACCCAGCAATGTGGGTGTCTCTTTTATTTAATGGGTACTCCCCGTGTCTTTTAATTTTTTGTTTAAACTTATTTGTGAAATTATCATTATAAATGGTATCGATAGTTCTGGTATCAAGTAAATTAAAAATATATCTCCAGGAATACCTACAATACTCATAGATATCAATCTTCCAATACCTGCCAAAAAAACACTAAATGCAAGAAAAAAGATAAGCTCATTATGCTTTCTAATAGTGATTGCTGTCCAAATTGCAAGAGGTCCCATCGAAAAATAAATGCCTGCCATAAAACGATGAATATTATCTAGGCGTTGTTTCTGGTTCCCCCAAATACATTTGTAAAGCTCCACCAAATAATGAGATTGCAGCAACAAGAAAAAGACATATTTGAATGATTAATTGATTTGCCAAAAGTGAAGTATTCTTTTTCATATTATTCTCCTTTATTTGAGCCAGAGGCGTTTCATATAACTAATTTGACAAAAAAGATGATTCAAGTTGCTTATTGATACTTTCAACATCTGATTCAAGTCTTGATTTGAAGATTTGGATAATATCTTTTGTAACCGCTACAGTAGCGATCATGTCATTTGCTTCCACAGCATACAAATTATAAAGCCCAAGTTTTCCAGGTTCTGATTTTGAAATAATATTATATTTATTTATCTTTTTCATTTTCTTATTAAAAATTGTTATTTCAACTTCAATAATCTTTTCTACCTCAATAATTGGATATCCAACCATTGATGAAATCCAAAAAGTCAAATTAGTAATTAAAAAATATCTTTTTCCTTTTTCAGTAGGAACCACTTCATTAAAAATTACCTTATAATCAATATATCCCATAGGTTCATCACCACTGTCAAAGATATTCGCCTCTAATTCTCTTTCCCAAATAGTAAACATCTCATCCTGTTTAATGATTGAAGAGACTGCTTCTAATGTTGTAATTCTGGATTGGGCGAGACCAATATTTAATCGATGTAGTTTTTTTGGTATTTCAACATTACTTGGAGAAAGAATAGAAGGATTAATAGTAACACTAGCACATGAAGTAAAAAGAAAAATTATAATAAATGGGATAATTTTTTTCATTATTTCTCCTTTATTTGACCCAGAGGTGTTTCATACTGGAAATTACACAAAAATAACCCAACAATGTGGGTGCTTCCCTAGTGAAAATGAATACCAGTGTTGTGGTCGTGGAGTTCTCACACTTAAAAATATATTATTGTCTGTAAGGTGATCTTTTAGTTCAGTCCAAAACTCTTTCTGTAAAATCTTTGTATCAGTTAAAGTTCTTGTTGATGATATGGATGATTTGACTGACTTACTCCTTATTGAAAGGTATTCTTTTTAAAGCTATCTCACCATTACTCATAACAAAAACAACATCTTGAATTGTACGAATATTTTTTAAAGGATTTTTGGTTACAACAATTAGGTCTGCTTCTTTTCCTACTTCAATAGTTCCAGTTTTATCAGCAATCATTAATAATTCTGCACCAATAATTGTTGCTGATCTAATTGCATCTATAGGTTTCATTCCAAGATCTACAAAGTTTGTTATTTCCATTCCAACTCGGGTTGTACTATTTGGTCCATATCGAGTATCTGCACCTGTTGCAATCTTAACTCCCATTTTATAAGCTGTTTTAACGGTAGTTTCTAAAGCTGCCAGCATATGTTGTCCCCTAATAAAAAGTACAGGATTATCATAATCTCCACCTGGCTCAGTCAAGTCAACTACAGTAGTAAATGTTGGAACTAAATATGTGCCCTTCTCTTTCATAAGAGATAAAGTTCTTTTTGATAAATAAGTACCGTGTTCAATACTCCTTACGCCTGCCTTAACTGCAGCGTAAGCTCCTTCATCTCCATGCGCATGAGCCATAACTGGAATATTATACTTACTTGCTTCATTGACAATAATACTTAATTGCTTTTCAGTATAAGTTTGTTTCCTTGGATCTGTATATGGTAGGCCAGCACGCTCAGTACCCCTTGTTTTAATAAAATCAACACCTCTATCTGCATTAATTTGAACAAGCTTTCTTAATTCATTTTCCTTATTAACACCGTTTACAAGATTAGCAAGGCGTACATCTGCCAAAATTGTTTCTCCAAGATTTGGTGTTACAAAAATACCTGCAGCAATCATATCAGGCCCAACTAATTTTCTAGCCTTAACCATTTCACGTATGGACACATCCTGAAAACTAGATGTACTTGCACTTCGAGCTGTAGTTACTCCTGATTGTAAAGCACGCTTAGCAGCATCCAATGAACTAATATGAGTATGGGCATCAATAAAACCAGGAAGTATATACATTCCATTTAAATCAATTTCTTTATATCCTTTGGGTTTTGATCCAATATTCTTTATTGACTCAATCTTTCCATTTGAGATAAATACCATCATATCTTTTTGTACAGTTGAGTTAAGTCCATCAATTACATTAACATTAAAAAGTACAATTTTTTCCTGAGCCATTAAATAAGACATAGAAAAAGAAATAATTAGTAATAAAATATTTTTCAAAGAATATTTATTTAACATGTTTAGTGTCCTTATCTTAGTTTAGCTAATATATAAAATATAAGAAGAATAAATTCTATTAGCACTTCCTTATCATATTCATATGCTTAGATCAATAATAAGGCTGCTATTGTATAACTTGGTTTTAGCTAAAAGTGCCGTGAGGAGGCTATTTGAAATAAAACGAAGTTTATTCTATTATTCAGAATCACCTTTTAAATATTTATCTAGGAATTCTAGAATTGTTTTATTTGAAGTTATTTGATTTTTCTTTTTAGTAAAGCCATGGCCCTCATCAGGAAATACAACATATTCCACAGGTACATTTTGTTCTTTAATGGCTGCAACCATTTCATCTGATTCAACTTGAAGGACACGTGGATCATTAGCTCCCTGTAAAACCAAAACAGGTCGTTTAATATTTTTTGCATGAAAAAGTGGAGAGATTGAATATAGATAATCTTCTTGAGTAAAGGGATTTCCTAACTCTTTATATAGCGATTCTCTCGCTGCTTCCCACCATGGAGGAATACTTTTTAATGTTCTAATCCAATTGGTTACTCCATAAATATTTACACCTACGTCAAAAGCATCTGGTCTAAATGCCATTGCTGCCATGACCATGTATCCTCCATAGCTACCACCAAGAATACCTATTTTACTCTTATCAATATGACTCTGATTTTTTAACCAATTCATAGCCCAAACGCAATCATCTAGATCTCCCTTACCATGAGCTTGGTCATCTAGAGTTTGAAATGTTTTTCCATAACCTCCACTGCCTCTATTATTAATATCTAAGACTGCATAGCCATGATTTACTAAGAATTGTGTAGATGCACGATAACCAACTCTAGCCTGTCCTCCAGGCCCACCATGTACTCGAACCAAAGCAGGTACCTTATTCCCCTTTGATGCCTGTGGTGGCTTATAATATATAGCAGGAATTTCCAACCCATCGAAAGATTTAAATCTTATAACTTTTGCTTCTCCAAGGTATTCTTTATTTATAGACGGGTTCATTGAATTAGTTAGTTTTTTTAATTTCCCATTATTGATATATAATAAATAGAGATCTGATGGAGATTTTGCACTACCATGATAGAAACTCAATAGATTTTCACTTTTTGATATATTTAATGATGAAATACTTCCATTTGGTATATTTGGCAGTTTGAAATATTGGCTGCTCTCATTATCATAAATTTTAATTTTGGTTTGTGAGTCTGCATTAATAACTGTGATATGATATTTGCCACTATATGAAAAATAATTATTTATAATATTCCAGTCTTCTTTCTGAACCTCTTGAATATTTTCATTATCAATATCATACTTTTTTAAAAAATTGAATTCACTATCTAAATCCGTTAAAAAATAGAGACTTTTTGAATCAATAGAAAAACCAGTTGGGTTATGATTTACATCTTTAGCCTCAGCACTGATTTTTTTAAGACTTTTATTTTTTATATTATATAAATAAAGATCTGAATTGTCTCTAGTATAAGTTTTATTTAGTGCCATATATTGTTTATCATTGGAAATACTCGCCACATTTAACGCATCATTATTTTCAAATATCATTTTTGAAATAAATGAATTGATCTCCATTTCATAAACATCCATATATTTTGGATTTCGTTTATTTGATGTATAAAAAAAACTTTGTTCGTCATGTGCCCATTCCAAGAAAAGGGAGCGTGATTTTTCACCTGGTGTCAAATCTTTAGTTGAACCATCAACATTATAAACATAAATATGCCAAATTTCGTTTCCACCTTGATCGCTTCTAAATAAAAAACGCTTATCATTTGGAAAATAAGATATTGGGGATATTGAATTTGTATCTGAAAAGGTGAGTTGATTTGATTTACCATTGACTAGATCAACTTCATAAGCATTAAAAATACCAGATTCATTACTTCGAATTAATATTGATTTTTCATCAGGAGAAAAACTTGAGCCACCAAATGAAATAGTATTCATAAAATCTTCTATTGAATATTCTTGATGATTATTAGAGCACCCAATAAATATAATCAAAATTGTTAATAATTTAATTTTCATTTTCTTCTCCTTTATTTGAGCCAGAGGCGTTTCATTTAGATTTACTTTGTACAAATCTTATTATTATACCAATTCCCACACCAATCATTATACAAATTTCTTGATGACCAGTAAAATATCCGATACATACACCAATGAACCCACATAATGAGACAGTATAATTATTTTGTAACCACATTAATGACGACTGATTTGAGCCAGAGGCGTTTCATTTAAGCAATACCATCTTTCGGGTCTTAACAAACTGATTTGCCCGAAGCTGGTAGAGGTAAACACCCGCCCCTATAGGGTCACCATAATCATTGGTGGCGTTCCACTTGATTGAATGGTACCCCGCAGGCGTATCATTCATATTGAATACCCTTACCTTTTGTCCAAGCATATTGAATATAGTAACCGTTGCATCGCTTACTTCAGGCAAGTCGAACCTTAGTGTGGTGGTTGGATTGAAGGGATTAGGGAAATTCTGCTCAAGTGCAAATCCCTGAGGAAATGTCTCATTTCTGTTATCAACCCCGACAGAATTTGAATAGAAGCTAATATTGTCAAAATATATTATGTTGTCTTGAGTTCTACCTCCTAGGTTAAAATCGGGAAAAACAACAATCTGATCAATACCAATGGCTTCGGGAAGACCAATGTGACTTGAAAAATCAAAGGTCAATTCTTCCCATGCATTGGTTACAGTATTAGCAACTTTGATTTCTCCAAGTGAACCGCTAGTTGGAATTACGAACTTAAGACCTACATCACTGATTACGGTTTTATATACCATAATTTTTAGTGTGCTATTGTTGGCATGTAGAGAGAACGTCCCAATATCTGAACCATGCAGGGATTCACAGCCTGCCCAAGGTTGACCAGTCTGTAAAGCAGTAAACTTCGCTACGGTGGCTGACGAGTTGATACCGCCAGTATTGGGATTTGTCACTATTTCAAGGGAAGGATTATCACCATTCTCGAAGACAGTCCAAGTCCAAGTGGCACCATAACCACCAGTTTCAAAATCAATCGGAGAATTTTGCGCTAAAACCATTCCCCCGCTTTTTAATAACACATAAAATAAAACAAGCAATGTTGTGTTTCTTGAATCCATAATTTCTCTTATTTAGTCATTAATTAGAGTAAAGTTTACTCATGTAATTATTTTTTTTAATAGTCTTTTTTAGCGCTGCCCAAGGTGATGACCTCCGGACTTGGTATGGTTTTTAAGTTATTGAGCCAGAGACATTTCGTTTAGTTACTAGTAGCATAAATAGATAATTGTTTCTTGTTATTTATTTCTTCTACATCTAAATGGTATGTGAAATAACCAACCCCAAGCGGTGTTTCTCCAACATAAT
>Ga0257109_1000734_pt1 | contig 11066 bp, 12 predicted proteins | sample LP_taG_8_FD_191566 | JGI IMG/M metagenome (GOLD analysis project Ga0257109, IMG submission 191566) | Marine microbial communities from Northeast Subartic Pacific Ocean, Canada - LP_J_2011_P26_2000m | ecosystem: Environmental > Aquatic > Marine > Oceanic | place: Canada: Northeast Subartic... | reverse complement strand
AGCTTTTTGCAATTACAGTAGTACAGCCCAAAAAACGTGGCGTCATTGCTGCATGCTCACGGCTGCTTCCCTCCCCATAGTTGTTATCGCCAACTATGACCCAGGAGATGTTCTGCTTCTTGTATTGCCTGGCAATCTGCGCACAACCTTCAATCTCATTGCTAAGCATGTTTTTGGATTGACCTACTTGATCATTGAATGCATTGACAGCTCCCAACAACAGATTGTCACTTAACTTATCCAAGTGTCCCCTAAGTCTTAACCAGGGACCTGCAGGTGAGATGTGGTCTGTGGTACACTTTCCTTTTGCTTTAATCATCACACGTAAATCATTCAAATCCTTGCCATCCCATGCGCTAAATGGTTCAAGCTTTTGCAGCCTTTCACTATTAGGATCAATCATCACCTGCACAGCGTCAGGGTTTTCTGATGGAGATAGGTAAACATCCTTAGCATCTACAAACCCATTAGCAGGAACATCTGGTGCACTTTCCGGTGCATCAAGCTTGAATGCCTTTCCATCAGAACCAATGAGAGAATCATCTAACGGATTAAAAGAAAGATTTCCGCCTAACGCTAATGCAATCACTAACTCAGGGCTTGCAATGAAGTTCATTGTTTCCCTCTTACCGTCGTTCCTGCCTGGAAAATTACGGTTGTATGATGTTACTATAGTATTTTGTTCTCCCTGCTTAAGTTCCGGTCTATGCCATTGTCCAATGCAAGGACCGCAGGCATTTGCAAGGACTGTAGCGCCAATTGATTTCAGTAAATCAATCTGACCGTCTCTTTCTATGGTAGCTCTAATTTGTTCAGACCCAGGAGTAACAAGCAATGGAATTTTTGCTTTGATTCCCTTTGATTGTGCTTGCTTTGCAAGGCTGGCAGCTCTTGACATATCCTCATAGGAAGAGTTAGTGCAACTTCCAATCAATGCGACAGAAATGTTGTCAGGATAGTTGTTATCCTTTACATCTTCAGCCAGTTTTGATATTGGTCTAACAAGATCCGGAGTGTGTGGACCAACCACATGTGATTCAAGTTTTGAGAGATCAATCTCTATAATTTTATCAAAATATTTACCAGGATCGTTTTCAATTTCCGAGTCACCCACAAGATGTTCCTTGTACTTGTTTGCAAGTTCTGCAATCTCCTCTCTTCCAGTTGATTTCAAATAAAGTTCCATTCTTTCATCATATGGAAAGATTGAACATGTAGCACCAATCTCTGCTCCCATGTTAGTGATTGTAGCCTTGCCTGTACAGCTAATAGATTTGGTACCAGGACCAAAATATTCTATTATGGAATTGGTGCCGCCGGAAACTGAGAGCTCTCCCGCAACATACAGTATGACATCCTTTGCTGCTGTCCAGCCGTTCATCTCACCTTTGAGATAAATACCAATGCGCCTTGGATATAGAATCTCCCATGGCATTCCGGCCATCGTTTCCGCCGCATCCACACCGCCAACACCAATAGCCAACATTCCAAGTCCGCCTGCGTTTGGTGTGTGAGAGTCTGTACCAATCATCAGACCGCCAGGAAACGCATAGTTTTCTAAAATTACTTGATGAATAATTCCTGCGCCAGGTTTCCAAAATCCCACGCCATATTTACTTGCAGATGATTCCAAAAATTTGTAGACCTCGTTGTTTTCATAAATTGCTAACTTTGTGTCTGACTTTCCTTCCGTCCTGGCCTGGATCAGGTGGTCACAGTGGACGGTTGTAGGTAGAGCCGCAGTACTTAGTCCAGTTTGCATAAACTGAAGCATAACCATTTGGCCGGTAACGTCCTGAAGTGCAACCCTATCCAGTTGTAAGAACACATAACTTGCATCACTGTCTAAATTTTTTTCAAGAAAACTTTCTTCCAGATGTCCCGCAAGAATTTTTTCTGTTAAAGTTAGAGACCTGCTTACCGTCTTCCTATATGTGGCAATATTTTTTTCTAATTTCGAGTATACATTTTCAACCATTTCTGCTGTAGTGTTAATTTCAATTTTTTCCAATAATTTTCAATGGAATTTTTTATTTATAAACCGAATTAACACGTTTTTGGTGTTCTCGTATACAATTATAAGAGAAAAACGCTATTTTGAATGAGTGCAGCGAGGAATTTTTTCGTGTTATTTTATTGAGGGTTATAATTGGTAAAGAAGGGCTTTCCTAACTTTGGAATAACAGAATCTGGTGCGTTTGTAGCCGCTTTAAAAAATTATAATTTGCCTGATTTTGTATTGTCATTGGTTGCTAAAGATTGCAATTCAGATTTACTGGAACGGGGAAGAATTGATGATAGGCTTTCTAGTATGAATGACACTGCCCTTGAATTGCTACATAGGGTCTTCATTGACTGCGAAGAAGATGCAGAAGGTAAACATGCACAGTATAGATTTTTTGCGTATGTATCCAGCATGTACCATAAGTGTGAAATGCTGATCAACGAATCAATACCTGGAAAATCTGGGAAAAAACACAAGATTCCAATAGCTGTCAAAAATAACGGTATGTACATTGCTGTTGGCTTTAACAAGCCAAACGGTCATGCTGTTTCAAAGAAGGACATCAAAAAATTCTATGAAATTGTAAATGATGTCAAAAGTGGAGACCATGGAACCCTGTTAGTAGATGCTGTTTTTGGTTCATCGGCAGGATTCAAGGGAGAAGCCTTGGTAGAATTAGAAAACTTGAGCAAGATGAGAGAAGATGATCCTGAAGAGAAATTGAACTTTAAGACTGCCAATTTTGAAAATAGAATTTATTCTGTTACAAAATGCTAAACTAGATTAACTTTTTTTCGTAAACATTGCCGTGTCTAAAGTAAGAAATGATGGTTTTTTGGAAGTTAATTCAAAATCTTCTCCATATTGCTCAAATGGAATAGCACCAAAGAGATGTTGTTGCCAAGTATCATGAACATCTTCTATGTATCTTTTGTATCTAGATTGTCGTAGTAGCTCGTGTGCAATTTCATGCGAAACAGCGGTACAATTTCTTTCAGCTAAAAATAATGTATCCGTTTGGCTTTTTGGTCTTTCCCATCTAATCATACCAAAATTTTCAGCATGATATCCTTCACAGGTACAATCAGTCCACAATGGTCTAAAGTGGCACAAATAGAAATGGTAAATATCATTTCCACGTTCTGCATGATCCTTTAACAGCGAATGAGTATCTAATCTTTGAAGTATTATCCTTGGTTTGCTAATCATTTCGTCGCACTGTATCTCAACGTCTATGGAAAACTTTGTTTTAATCCATGACTTGAAAAATTTGGCCATCTTTTTGACATACTCAAACTCTGCGTCACGCAGACCTAATTCCTTATCCTTTATTACAAAAATAAAGTGTAACAGCATGTCGATAAGATGAGATGTTTATGCTTGTCCTTCGATGCCCATAAGTGTGAGAGTAGATCTAATCTGATCAATCTTGCGTATCTTCCAGGTTATAGTCTCACGCAAGTTCTCAACTGTTGCTGACTCTATCTTTGCCAAGATATCATAAGCACCAAAAGTACCATGGACTTCTGCGACGCCATCCAGACTCTTTAATTGCTGTATGATGGATTCTTCAGAACCTAATTCACAGTTTACCAAAACATAAGCTGTTGCCATGCAATGTTTACTAACTTGAGATATATCAATGAAACGATAATTTTCACTGTGACATCTTGATTATTTTGTCCCAGACGTTCCTAGGTACTGGCATTACCGACAATCTTCCAATTCGCAAAAGTTCCCAGTCCTTGAATGATTTTTCTTTCTTCATCTGCTCTAATGTTACAGGTTTTTTCAGTTGCTTTTTGAACTTTACATCCACAACGATGAACCTTTCGTTATCCTCCTTGGGATTTGGATATGGATTGGAGGTTACGGTCATGATGCCCACCGCTTGGCGCTCATCCCCAGTGTGGTAGTACAATATCTGATCACCTTTTTTCATGCTTCTCATGTGCTTCAGAGCTAAATTGTTATGCACGCCGTCCCAGGTTGTTGTTTTTTCCTTCTGCAGGGCTGACAAGCTGTATCCCCTTGGTCCGCTGGGCTCTTGCTTTGCAAGCCAATAGTTTGCCATCTGTTTGCTCATGCAATTACTGAATTTAGATTTTTGCCAAAAGAATGTTCCCCGGTTCTGACTCACAAAGAATCATTGTATTAGCCATACCCTCCTCTTTGCTCTGAAACCGGGGAATGCCCATGTAACACACCTGGGTGAATTAGAAATCATGTGAATCATGACGATCTATATCATCCTAATCCGTCTGTGTGCATGCTCTCGAAATTGGGCAAAATATATTGGAACTAATCAAATATTAATCCAGATAACTTTATCTCAAAGCCAACTACCTTTGTTCTTATCCTGAAATTTTCAAGAACCTTGGAATCCAGTTCGCCGATATAGCCTACTGTCTTTTTGTTAACAACAATTTCTGCAACTCTGCCTTGAGAAAAAAGCACATGATTTGGGAGTGTTTTCGTTTCACATTTTATGTTAAAACCAATTCGCAAGAGTGACTGCAAAACAGCCTTCATCTCTGAAAAGTGTGTCTCTTCCGAGGCGGTGACACATGCAAGGCTTGATGTTTCCTTGATTGGAGCACCCTTCGAAAAAACTATTCCTGACTCGAAAAATTTTTGTGGGTATGTTTCATGTATGTTTTTTGACAGATTCTCCAACAGCCCTGGTAGGATCGAATCTCTAAGGATTGTATGTTCTTGGCTCTTCGAGCTTGTGACAGAAATTATTTGTGACGAGTCCCTATTTGCCATTTCGTACAAAATTTGCTTGCTTGTTAGTGTGGAGTTCAGTGTTTCCATAAATCCAAAGCCAGTCATCAGCCTGCTAATCGAGTCAAGTTTCTCAGATGTCATATTTTTCTCGCCAATATGTACAGATGCGGGCCATGCTGGCTTCAGGTTGTCAATTCCATAACCCAATGCAACCTCTTCAACAATGTCCATGCCTCCAAAAATATCAAACCTATACCTTGGAATTGTGCATTGTATTTTTTTTCCTTTCATGACTGCATCCAACCTGCATTTTTTAAGACATGATAGAAGCATAGACCCGGAAATGTTCAATCCAAGAATTTTATTCACAGGATCGGTATCAAATGTAATGGATCTTGACGCAAAGTTTGGCGTCGAGTTTTTTGAGCCAGAAACTTTCAGCTGTGAAAATTGAAATCCTGCGCCTTGAAGAATCGTAACAACAACGGATAGCATGTCCTCAGCTGACTGCTTGTCTATGCCGGTGACTTCTACTAGAAGATTTTTGGTTTTTGTTGTTACAGTTGTCAACGCAGCGTTAATGATTGGGGGAAAGGATACAGTCTGTCCATTTGCATCAGTAATTATGGGAACCTTGGCAGATTGTCCAAGGATTGAGCCATAGTCCCTTCCAACTTCTGAATCCTGAAGAATTTCTGAGATTGAGCTTTCTTTGGTAGAGTTTAACGGAACAAACCTATGGTCGCGAGAAGTTGTTGTATACTTGAGTGGGAAGGATATTCTGTCTAGGTCATGAATACCAATCGATGACTTTTTCCGTTTCCTGCCTAGTCCAAAATGCAGGTCTTCCTGCATGTTGATAAGCTGTTTAACTGATTCATTGTCAAGTGAACCATTTCTTGCAATTATTCCAGTAACAAATGGTCTAACCTTGCTCGTCGAACTATCTACCTTGATTTCATAATTGCCTTGTTTTTTTACGTCCAGTTTCAATATTCCCTTACTAATTCCTAAAATTCCCTGCAGTCCCAATGCAATGCCAAAGTCGGTAGAATAATCCGGGCGGTTCGGACTGTATTCAACTCTTACAGTATTGCCATCCAGTGATTCTATGTCAAGACCAAGAAACGGTAAACTGTCAAGCATCTGCTTTTTGTTCGCTTTCTTTCCCACAAGATTCTGAAGTCTGCTAAGACTTAGCTCAACTACTGGCATTTTGAAGCAGTCCTCAACCAACTCAGATTGTTGTTGTAAAATTCCCTTACGTCATCTAATCCAAATTTCAACATGGCAATCCTTTCAATGCCACCACCCCAAGCCAGTACAGGTTTTGTAATTCCCAACGGCTTTGTAACTTCCGGTCTAAATATTCCCATACCAAAGAGTTCAATCCACTTCCCAAGTCTTTCATTGTAAACCATGGATTGCAAAGAAGGTTCAGTGTAAGGAAAGAATGTGGGCCAAAACTTTACTTTAGTAAGACCAATTTTGCGGTAAAATTCCTTTTGTATTCCCATCAAGTCTCGTAATGTTATGTGTTTTCCCACAACGATACCTTCAACCTGATTAAACTCAACTAAATGCTTGTAACTTACTTTTTCATTACGAAAAACTCGTCCCAATGAAAATATTCTTGCCTCGTCCGGTTTTTTGTCTGCAAGATATTTTATGGTAACACAAGTAGTATGTGTTCGCAAGACCATTTTTTTTGCTTCCTGTATATCCCAATAGTATCTCCATCCCTTTTTGTGGGCGTTTGATACATTCTTGATTTGGGTTGGTGTTGCAAGCTGCTTTGCATTTAGACCCTTGAGATAAAACGTGTCTTGTAGTTCCCGAGCTGGGTGATCCTGTGGTGTAAACAATGCGTCAAAGTTCCAGAAACTTGACTGTGACAAATCTCCAATAATTTCCGTAAATCCCAAGTGAGCAAAAGTTTCCCTAACTTCATTTATTGTGTCCTTTAGTGGATGTATCCTTGCGGCATGTACATGAGGTACGTCTGCCTCAACGTCTATTGCCCCACTATCTAATTTTTCAAGGTCAATCTTTTTACCAGTTTCAGAAAGAGAGACTGTTTTTGTTTTTTCCTCGTGTGTAATGATAAAGTCAGGTCTTTCCATTAGAGATTTCAGTGGTTCAGCTAAAGGTGTGTTATCAAATTCTGTAGGAACAATAGTTTTTTCGCCTAGTTTTGAAATTATTAGGTCCGAATCATTAGGAACATCTGCGTCCGGATCTTTTAACGAAATCTTTGATCCTGTATACGTTTTTTCTATATCAATCCAATCATTCTTTTTTGCATGGGCAATCGCCGCGTTAAAGTCAAATCCCTGCAAACTGCTTCGAATTTCATCAAATGTTTTTGGACCGTCTTTAACGAGATTTACAAGTCTTCGTTCAGGCAAGCCGTTTTTTAGAGCGTCTAGACCATTTTTTCCAAGGCTTAATGAAACGTTAACAGATTCACTTACATCTGCAAGTTTTTTCTGGCGAAGCCATTCTACACCACGCCTAATTTGATCCATTGAAAGTGTAGTTTTCTGAGATAACTGTTCCTCGGTTAAATTTGGATCTGATTGCAAAACCTTGATAATTTGTTTTTCAATGTCATGCAGAACATGAGACAATAGTTCATCGTTCCAAAAAGACTTAATTAAATTAGCTAGGACAATTGTTACGGTTTTTTTGATTAGAAAGTGGTTAAAATAATGGAATAAGACTTTTTAACATTAAATCAAAGTCAACCTTGAATGCCAGCGGATGATTTTGTTGTCACACCTTGGAATGTTGAGGGTGATATTGATTATGACAAACTGATCAAAAGATTTGGAACACAAAAAATTACTCCAGAACTTTTATCAAAAATTGAAAAATTTACCAACGAATCGCATTTCATGCTACGAAGGGGGATTTTTTTCTCCCACAGGGATTTGAACAGGCTTTTGGATGATTATGAGAAAGGCAAGAAATTCTTTCTATACACAGGCAGAGGACCGTCTGGTCATACACATATCGGTCATCTAGTTCCATGGGTTTTTGCAAAATGGCTTCAAGATAAGTTTGGAGTAAAAATGTACTTCCAGCTTACAGATGACGAAAAATTCTGGGCAAAAAAAGACATGACGTTAGAGAAAACATCACAGTTTGCGCTTGAAAATGCGCTTGATTTTATAGCACTAGGTTTCAAACCGGAAAATACTAAAATCATTATTGATACAAAAAACATAAGGACATTGTATCCAATTGCAGCGGAAGTTGCAAAGAGAATAAATTTTTCAAATACAAAGGCGGTTTTTGGATTCAAAAATGAAACTAACGTTGGGATGATATTTTATACTTCGTTACAATCTGCTCCATGCTTTATAGAAGACATGCCTGTCTTGATTCCGTTTGGAGTTGATCAAGATCCGCATTTTAGAATTACAAGGGATATAGCGCCAAAAATGAACAAACCAAAACCAGCATTGATTCATAATATTATGGTTCCAGCGCTTGGAGGTCCCAAGGGAAAAATGTCTGCGTCTAATGAAAATGAGACAATATACACCACAGACTCTCCTGAAGTTGTAAAGAAGAAAATTAACAAGTATGCGTTTTCTGGTGGTCAGCCAGACATAGAAGAGCATAGAAAAAAAGGCGGTAATCCAGACATTGACGTATCATACCAATATCTTAGAATCTTCTTTGAGCCAGACGACAAAAAGCTAAAGCAAATTCATGATGATTACAAATCAGGAAAGATGCTTACTGGTGAGCTTAAACAAATTCTAATTGAAAAGATCAACAAGTTTCTGACTTCCCATCAGCAAAAACGCGAAAAGGCAAGAGACCAACTTGACAAATTTCTACTAAAAGATTGAACAGCATAACGATAATCTGTCGGGACAAATATGAGGCTCAAAAGCTTGCAAGCCTAATTTTCGTTAACGATACAAAGGAAACATACGTCACTGAAATTTTGAATGTAGTAGAAAATGAGGTAGTATTTTCAATAAAGGATAAGTCTGCCCATAGTGTTGTTTTAACGGATAATGACCAAGTTTTGCTTTTTACCGATTTCATTCAACCGGTCATAGAAAAAAAGCAGAAAATAGTACAGACTGAAACAGTAGGAAGTTCTGTCAAAATTGTAAAAGAATAGATTCAGACCAATGACTTGTCCATGTTTGTACTAACAGTTTCCTGAACTTTCATGAAGTATAGTTGTGTTGTGTAAGGCATCTTTTGCAAATTGTAATCAATCACTTGCATAAAGTAGCGTACCGCCCTCTTTGAAATATCTATGTTAAATTTCAATGGAAGTATTGGATCCTGTGTTATGTTCATTTTGTCTACCAACCATGGAGGAAGAATCTCTAATGTCTCATCAGTAATTTTTTTATACCAATACTCTAAATTTTCCGGCTGAAGACCGCCTCTTAGATTCTGAATGTCAACATCTATCTTATTCAGCATCTTATTGGTAATGCTCATATCATTACTGCCAAAATTTTTGTTTTATTCCACTTACTCAAAGATAGGCAAGTTGGTTGTCAATTCAAATTTCCACTGCTGTCAATCTCAGAGTTCTTGATTCTGGTGCTTGAGATGGCTTTCCCATCCTTAGCTAAAACCATTGGTACCACGACTATTTCCACAGGCGGTAAATTTCTCTCTGCCCTTAATTCATTAAGATGTACCCCTTTGCTACTAGTCTCCTCACTTACAACTAGTGCTTTCACGGAACCTTTGATAACTGCTGGTCCAAAGTCATTCTCCAGTTTGCTTATCTCATATGAAGAATTGGGAAAGTTTTTCTCAATTGCAGATTTTAGTGATGAAAGTCTTTTTGAATAATCGTTATCCAGATTTTTTCCTCTTTTTTCTGCTAGCTGATCACTACTAAGACCTATGATAACTTTTGATGAGATTGAGAATGACTTGTCTAGTAATGCCATGTGTCCGCTATGAATGACATCAAATGTTCCCCCCATAGCAACTAGATCGAATGATTCCATCAAAAAACTATGTTTGAAGCTAGATTATAGTTTTTCATGTAGAAAACAACTAGAACAAAAACTGAAATTAAAAGACGTGGATTTTGTTTACTTGCCAGATCTTCTAGCAGTAATTGCTAAAAAGTACACTAATCCTGGTGCTAATCCAGCAATAAGTGGAATATACACAGGCCACATGTCAGCTACTCCCATATTTACTAACGCTCTATATTTCATATTTAAGTTGATCTAAAATCTTCAAAGTTGTTAGTGATCCGTTGCCTGTTTATTTTTAAAGGTGGACTGAAGGGGATTTGAACCCCTGACCACTCGCGTGCAAGGCGAGTATTCTACCAGTCTGAACTATCAGCCCTCCTCTTGAATCATTGCCGTATAGATTTTAATTGTTGTCTTTAATTGGCAAGGATTTTATTTGATTTGATAGAATTTTTTTCATGGTACTATTAGAATCGAAAATCACACTAAAAACTGGGGACGGCGCACCTGATTTTTCGCTTAAGGGAATTGATGATGAAATGCATTCTCTTGACAGCTATGCAGGAAATAAGGGATTGTTGATAATTTTCATGTGTAATCACTGTCCATATGTTAAGGCAAAAATTGATGCTATAAAACAGATTCATGAAAAATTCAATGAAAGTATTGCATTGGTAGGCATCAATAGTAACGATTCTACCGAATATCCAGATGATAGTTTTGAAAATATGAAAAAAATTGCCAATGAAAAAGGTATAAAATTTGATTATCTTGTAGACGAGAAACAGGATGTAGCGAAAAAGTATGGTGCGATTTGTACTCCTGATCCATTCCTTTTTGATGAAAATAGAAAGCTAATTTTTCATGGCAGGATTGATAATGCCATGAATCCGGATGATACTGCGACTGAAAATACAATGCAGGAGAATATCCAAAAACATCTTGCGGGGGAAAAAATAGAGAAAGATTTTGACCCATCCATTGGATGTTCAATCAAATGGAAGCGACAGAAAACTTAAAACACGTAATCTAAGAAAATTTTTCAGGGCTCGTAGCTCAGCTTGGCTGGAGCGTTCGACTGATAATCGAAAGGTCATGAGTTCGAATCTCATCGGGCCCATATTTCTTTAAATCTACAAGTCGGGTGGCAAAAAGTCAGATTCTTGTGATTCGTCAAATCCTTCTGAATAAAACTCAGCCCTGTAAACTGAACCATGTTTTAGAAGAACATGTATACCTTCATCAGTTTCTTTCCCGTTTATCATCACACGTGTTTCTGAGTCATCCATGTCTTTAATTGGGAATTCCCAAATCCATAGAAAATGACCAATTTCAAATGGGTATTCTTCTTCCCA
>Ga0257109_1000731_pt1 | contig 11084 bp, 10 predicted proteins | sample LP_taG_8_FD_191566 | JGI IMG/M metagenome (GOLD analysis project Ga0257109, IMG submission 191566) | Marine microbial communities from Northeast Subartic Pacific Ocean, Canada - LP_J_2011_P26_2000m | ecosystem: Environmental > Aquatic > Marine > Oceanic | place: Canada: Northeast Subartic... | reverse complement strand
GAGTATTACCACCAAGGAACGTGCGGGGATGACACCCCAAGGCAGGGCGTATGCCGATAGACTCTACCTTCTAACTTCCTCACTGTGAACCTGTTTGAAGATCTGGTTCGCTTGAAGGTAACGCCGAGCGCTGTTACACTACCGTGACGCCGCCGGGCAGAGCTTTTGTAGCTACAAACAGAGGGTGATCGACCCTGCAACGGAACCGTAGCAAGGCTGGTGGTTCCGCCTGCAACGGACCTAAATCGGTTTTCGAGAATCCGCACCGGCGGACCGATTAAAGAAGTCGAGGTTAATCATGGCAAGAATACCTGTAATCTCCAAAGATATGGTCCCAGAGGAATTTCGGGGCGCGTTTGACGAATTGACCAAGGACACCGGAGGCACGATCACCGGCGGCCCCGGCTCCATCACCGTCGCCAGCCCCGAGATGTCCCGCCGGCGCAGCCACCTCACAAGCTACCTGCGATATGAGACCACCTTTCCCAAGCGGATACAGGAGTTGGCCATCATAACCTCGGCGCGGGCCAATGATTGCCCTTACGTCTGGAACGCCCACGCCCCGGCGGCCCGCCGTGAGGGGGTCAGCGACGCTCTGGTCGACGCCATACGGGACAAAAAGCCATTACCCGCGATGGCCGCCGATGAAGCTGCCGTAGTCGCCTTTGGCCAGGAATACTTCAAGGACCACAAGGTCAGCCAGGCGACCTTCCAAACAGCCCTGGACCAATTCGGCATTCAACATCTGGTGGAGCTTTCAGCATTGATGAGCAATTACGCCCAGACGGCATTTTTTCTCAACGCCTTCGAGGTTACCCTGCCCGAGGACCGGACAGAGCCGGTCTTGCCCATCTAAGGTCCCAATCCCCAAAACACTAGTTCTATCTCAGGGTGCCCACATGGGAGGAGCAGAAAGATGCGGTTCGGCCTTTTCCAATCGGTGCAGTTGCCCGACCCCAAGTCAGAAGCCAGGTATTACAAAGAGGCCCTGGAACAGGTCGTTTGGGCTGAAAAACTGGGCTTCGACTCTGCCTGGCTGACCGAACACCACTTCTCCCGCCATGGCATCGTGTCCTCCACCCTCACCGTGCTGGCCTATCTGGCGGGGGTTACCGACACCATCCGCTTGGGTAGCGCCGTCACGGTCCTGCCCTTCCACAACCCGATCCAGGTCGCCGAGGAAGCCGCCACGGTCGATCTGCTGAGCAACGGCCGGTTGGACTTCGGCGTGGGGCGGGGCTTCCAGTGGGGCGAATACCATAAGCTGAATATCGCCATGGACGAAGCCAGCCGGCGATTCGAAGAGTCCATGGAGGTCATCACCAAAGCCTGGTCCCAGGATGAGCCATTCGACCACCAAGGAGAGTTCTGGCGGTTCAACGACATGACCATCCATCCCAGGCCGGTCCAAACGCCCTATCCGCCGGTGTGGGTTGCCGCGTCCAGCCCGGCCAGCTTGGCAAGGGTAGCCCGAAACGATTGGAACCTTATGATCGGCCAAGGAGAGCCCTTCGGCCAAGTCGCCCAGCAGGTCGAATCGTACCGCAGCGCGGTGGGGGAAGCCGGGTTCGACTACCGGCCGGAACGCGTGGTGGTGGCCCGGCCGATGTACACCACCACCAGCGAAGATAAAGCCCGAAGAGACACCGAAGCCCCTTTCATGTGGTTCAAACGGACCGGGCAAGAAGTTGGCGCGCCTCCGGAGAACCGGACCGAGTTGCTGCCCGATGAATTCAGTTCCTACCGGCGGCGTTTCTCCAGAGACACCGGGTTCGACTACGACGCCATGTTCGAAAACGTCGCTCTATTCGGCACTCCCGGCCAAGTGGCCGAACGGGTGGAAAACTTAAGGCAATCAGGCGTGGAAAACCTGATTTTCTTCATAAACTACGGCGGCATCGAGCACCGCAAGGTGATGGACTCGTTGGAGTTGTTCGCCGCCCAAGTCATGCCCCAATTCGCGGATTAGCATCCCAACTCCACACCCCGTATGAACCCCCTGCACCCGTAGAATACCCTTTCGTGTTTACGAACCCTGGAGCCATCGCCGTCAAAGGCGGAGCAACACGCCCTTATTTGACGAACCACGGCCCCGCCGGCATCTTGTATAATGCAGCCAGATAGCCCGGACACGAGCGGGCAAATCACATTTATTGGACAGATTGGGTTTGACCACCTCGCGCCGAAAACGAACTGAGCCGCAAGACAGGAGCCCGTATCCCGAGAACCTAAGGGCCATAATCTACAGATATGGGCTCCAAGGCGAATCCGCCCACTGGGTAAACGAACATTGGGACGATGGAATATACTTCCCTGCCGTCCAAAGACAGCGCCCTGATAACTTTGACCGGACGTTGCGACGTTGGCTTAGAGGGGAAGGAATCGCCCAGACTGAGATAAACGAAATCCTGTATGCCGGTCTATCTGAGCGTCACGGAGTGCCTCAAGAGGTCACCCAGCAGATGCTGGAAGCCGCCGGCGAAGTGCCCAGGTTCGACCCGGCGATGCATTTCGAGGAGCGCGTAGAGCTGTGGCAGGCAAACCGGGCACGACTCGAAGCTGAATTCCAGTTGTTCGGCGAGGCTCGTGTCCGCTATAGTCTATTCGTTTTCGGGGCACGTACCATCGAAAACTTCTCCAGCAAGATCTACTCCCTCGGAGAGCGCCCCTTCTCCGAAGACGGTGGCGGTTGGGTAATGTTCGACGACGAACTCCGAAAGATCGTCGGACTTACGCTTCCCTAGGCGGAGCAGACGGACAGACTCCCGATCGGCTTCTCCTGCTTTGGTCTAAACTATTCCGGTGGGATTCACCCACCGGAATCTTATCTGCAGGGGGACTACCATGAATCTTGAAGACGCGGTAGTCATTATCACCGGGTCCGCCACCGGATTGGGGGCGGCCGTGGCGCAACGGCTGGCCGGCAAGGGCGCCAACGTGGTGATCAACTACACCAAGAGCGAAACGGAAGCCAATGCAACGGCGGCCGCCTGCGAAGAGCTTGGCGCGGGCGTGTTGATCTGCCGGGCCGACGTGTCGGACGACGCTGACTGCCGCCGAATGGCCGCCGCCGCCATCGAGAGATTCGGCCGAATCGATGGGTTGGTGAACAACGCCGCCCAGTCTAAAATAGCTCCCCACGCCGACCTGGAAGCCCTCACCGCCGATGACTTCATCAATATCTTCTCGGTGAACGTCGTCGGCCCTTATCAAATGGTGCGGGCAGTAACCCCTCAGATGAAGCAACAGGGAAAGGGCGCGATCGTCAACATTTCCTCTTTGTCGGGAATGACCGGCTCGGGCAGTTCCATCGCCTACGCCGTGTCTAAGGGCGCTCTGAATACGATGACCATGTCTCTGGCACGGGCACTGGCGCCGGAGATTCGAGTCAACGCCGTGTGCCCCGGTGTGATGCAAACTCGTTGGTGGCGGGAAGGTCTGGGCGATGAGAGGTACCACGCCATGATAGAGCGATATGCCGACTCGGCGCCCTTAAAAACCGCCGGAACTCCAGAAGGAGCCGCCGACCCGGTGGTATGGCTGCTCGAAGGGGCGGACTACGTCACTGGCGAAACAATCTTAGTGGACTCCGGCACCCACCTTGGGCCGAGCCCGTCCCGGTAGTTAGATTCAACCGTCGCCGGCTATTTTAACCTGGTCCCAACGAACGGTGACAACTGCATTGTCCGCTAATACTACGTGATAACCGGGAGAGACATCCTCGGGATGGTCGATGGTACGCTGGAATACAGCGCTGTCTACGACGCCCATCATTCCAGACCGTTGTCCGGATACGATAACGACGCGGTCGCCACGCTTGAAGCGATAGTAGTGCCCCATGATTTGACGCTATCCACCGGTCATCCGGTCCGGCAACTAACAGGTGTCAGGACGATGCCGATGTTGGATCAGTGATTGGATATGGCGTCCCCGCCTTGTGGTAGGATTCATCGCGGATGGTCTGATAATCAATTAGGCTGGTACGCAATCAAGAACCATGGACGAAGAGACATTTCAAGTGCATGTCCGCCCCGAAACCTCAGTTACGGCTGTCAGGACCATGCCGGACACCGAACCGGCCAATGGCCTGTTCATTTACGCTCCGGGAGCGGGTTCCAACATCAACGACCCCTTCGGGAGCTATTTAAGCCAGCGGCTGGTCCAAGCAGGATTCGCCTTCGTCCGTTTTCAATTTCCCTACATGGAGGCCGGGAAACGCCGGCCCGACCAGACCTCGCTACTGGAAGAGACTTGGAAGCAGGTCATTGAGACGGTGAAGATTGCAGATGCTAAGGTGATTATCGGTGGGCGGTCGATGGGCGGGCGTATCGCATCTCATGTCGCCGCCCAGGGGGCCGCTGTCGACGCAGTGGCCTTGTTTGCTTACCCTCTGCATCCACCGGGGAACCCAAACAAGTCGCGGGACAGTCACCTGCCGCAAATCGAGACTCCGGCGCTTTTCTGCTCCGGCACCAGGGACACCTTCGCCACGCCTGAAGAACTGTCGGCAGCCGCGTCCACGGTTTCCCTGGCAACGGTCCACCCGCTTGAGGGAGCCGACCACGGGTTTGCCGTGCTCAAGTCCAGCGGGCGAACCAAGGAAGACGTCTGGAGCGAGGCCACCGGATTCTTGCTTTCGTGGCTCGAAACCGAAGTTCTTGACAGGGGCGACGCCGCCCATCTACGCTAGCCTGCACCGGCGGACCCTGTCCAAGTCCGTCGCCTCCGCATCAGACAGAGCCATCCCTCCAGACCAACTCTGAGAGGCAGCGCTATGAAGTTTGGCATTCAAATCAACGGCCACTTTTCCACCGATCTCAAACCCGCCGATGCTTTCGACTATGCGGTAAAGCAGGTGCGCGCCGCCAGAGATGGCGGATTCGACGGCATCTTCGCCGCCCACCACTACGCTCTGGGCACGGGCGAGAACATGTTCCAGCCCATTCCGTTGCTGGCACGGCTGGCGGCGGAGGCCCCGGAGATGACCATGGGCACGGCCATCTATCTGCTAAGCCTGCACAACCCCGTGGAAGCGGCCGAGCTTTCGGCGACCTTGGACGTGATGACCGGCGGGAAATTCGTTTTCGGCGTGGGACAGGGATACCGGGACGTAGAGTTTACTTCCTTTGGGATCCCCAGAGGAAACCGCGGCGGCCGATTGGATGAAGCCGTAGCCATGATCCGCAAGCTGTGGGTAGAAGACGATATCGATTGGAAGGGGGACCATTTCACGTTGGATGGGGTGTCCATCAATCCCAAGCCCATCCAACAGCCCGGGCCGCCCATATGGGTGGGGGGCGACACCCTGCGCAGCGTCCGGAGAGCGGCCCGCATCGGCGACGCTTGGATGACTAGTCCCCGCCACTCCAAGGGCTTCATCCGCGAGGCCATACAAGTGTTTAACCAGCGCCGCGAAGCCTTAGAACTACCTGCGGCCCCTCCCGTCTTCTTCAGGGAGCTGTTCGTCGCGGACAACCGGGAAGAGGCGGAACAGGAGTTGGTCGAGTGCTTCGAGAGGCTTTACCATATGTATCACCGGGAAGGCCAACCGGGGGAGCGATACGACCGGACCTTCGAGGAACTCAAGGAAGACCGAATCATCGTGGGCAGCCCCCAAGAAGTCACCGAGGAGATTCAGAGCTACCAAGACGAGTTCGGCGCCGAATACATGTTCTTCCGGGTGTACTACCTGGGTATGGACCCGGAGAAGACCTTGCAGTGCATCAAGCTCTTCGGAAAAGAGGTCGTGCCTCATTTTTCTTAGCGCCGTAGAGGGCCGAAATCCCCCAACCCCCTTTACCAAAGTGGGCTTTGTCGTGACCGGAGTCGTTACCGGATTCCTCGCAACTTCTCCAGAGCGACTGTGAATTCCTCAAGACCGGTATGCTCCAGCCCGCGCCGATAGTAGGCTTCGGCCTTTTCCGGCTCGAGTTGGACCGCCTCGTTGTAGTCACTTAACGCTCGGTCATCCCGGCCCAGGTCGCTGTAGGCATCCCCCCGGTCCAAGTAGGACTCAGTATCCAACGGGTCTAGCAAGATTGCCTCGTCGAAGTATCGAATTGCCCGCTCCGGCTGCTCCAATGCCATAAATGCCCGGCCCCAGCCGGCGTAGGCCTTGGGTAGATTTGGGTTGAGCCGCAAAGCCTGCTCAAAATCTTGAATCGCCCTTTGGGATTGGTCCGATTGGGCGTAGGCTAGCCCCCGGTTCAGGTAGGCCTCGGCATAATGAGGATAGATGCGTAGCGCCAGATCATATTCTGGGATTGCGTCTAAGAAACTGCCGCTTGCGTGCAGGGTAAGTCCCGATTCAAGATGCCACCTAGCTAACACCTGGGCCTCGTCGCCGGTGGCGACGCCTTGCGCATCCCTCCTCCCAGTGTCTCCGCAGGCCGGCACGGTAAACAGGAGCAGTATCAATATCAACCAAGCTTTCATAACTTGCCGTTGGGCCTTGTCTCGGATAACCCGTGTTTCATGAGTTTGATTGATCGTTGGAACGCGCCCCGCTGTTTGACAGGCCGGGAAGACGCACCTAGACTACCACCAATGAAAAAAGCCCGCCCCTGGGGGCTGCCGGCCCTTTGAGCACGGCGCCTCTATCGCCCTCAAGACTGCCTCCCGCCTTACGGTACCCGGCCTACCGGTCATTCTGGCTGGGAATGCTGGCCTCTGTCAGCGGCTTCCAGATGCTCCGGTTCGGTCAATTCTGGCTGATTTTCGAGATCACCGAGTCTCCCTTGAGCTTGGGATGGATCGGCCTGGCCAACGGGGTACCGGCGATTGTATTGAACCTGTTCGGCGGTGTGGCCGCCGACAGAATCGACCAGCGCCGCATGGTCATGATCAGCCAATTCATCATCGCCATGATGATTTTTTTCCTGGCCACCATCACCCTGTTGGGATTGGTAAATCAATGGCATTTAATCACCATAGCGTTTCTGGCGGGAGCGGTGGAGGCTTTCGATCAGCCGGCGCGGCGGGTTCTCTTCCCTCAACTCGTCGACCGCAAGGATCTAATGAGCGCAGTGGCGATGAACGCTGCCATCTGGCCCGGAACCCGCATTCTGGCCCCGGCGATCGCCGGCGTCATTATTGCGGTATCCAGCTCAGCGGCCAACTTCTACGTAGCCGGAATAGGTTTCCTGGTCATGGCGGTCGTCACCTTTAGATTGCGTTTACCGCCCCTCGTCAAAACATCGCAAACCCGGCCGATCCACGACATTCTCGAAGGCCTGCATTTCATCAGGAAGGACACCACGTTCACTTTCCTGATAGCCATGACTTTTTTCAGCAGCTTCTTCGGTATGGCTTACATACCGCTGATGCCTATGATCACCGTGGATGTGCTGGGTGTGGGCGCAAAGGAACAAGGCATGATTTTAGGGGCCGGCGGGGTAGGCTCACTGATTACCGCGCTCTGGTTTGGCACTCGGAGCAATTCGGGGGCCAAGGGAATGCTGATCATCGGTGGCGGAATCATGAGCGGCCTCATGGTAGCCACCTTCGCGATAACCGCCGGGATATTTAAATCCGTTCCGCTGGCCATGACCCTAATGGTGGTTTTAAGCGTGTTCAACACCCTGGCCAACACCGCGTCTCAAAGCTCGTTGCAGCTACTGGTGCCGAACCACATCCGGGGACGGGTGATGGGATTTTACGGAATGACCTATAATATCCGGCCCTTGGGCGGGCTACAAGCCAGCGCCTTGGCCAACATCGGCGCCATCGGCGCACCCATCTCCATCGCTATCGGAGGTCTGGCGGTAGCAGCTTTCCCCATTATCGCGATGTTAGCTAACAAAAAGGTCCGCAACTTAGGGGGTGAGTTGCGGCAAGCGGAGGCGGAGGTTATCGCCGCCAGCCGGAGCCGTGCGCCGACGTCCACTACGGCCTCCGGCTAACCGGACACGTGCCTAAGCTAGCCGTTGCCACGCCTACCGCTGGAGACCGCACCGGCTAACCGGAAAAGGTATCAAGGGCCGCCTGGCCAACTAACTGTGAAGCTCGATGACGTCGCCGTCTTCCAGCACGTAGTCGCGCCCCACCCGCTGACCGTCATACTTGCCGGAACCCCATAGAAGAGCGAACTTGAATTTGCGCGCCCAGTCCTTATGGACTGAAATCGCTGCATCCTCGACCATGCTACCAATCGTTAGCACCTCTGGTGCACCAAAATCGGTTTCCGTTCTTCCTGCTTTGAGATACACCCGCACTTTGCCCAATGCCTGAAAAATCGCCTCTCCCAGCGCGTCCAACCCAACCCCTATGTCCGCCGATACACGAAGTGTAGAAAAGCGCGGGGCATACAGCTCTTCTAAAAGCTCAAAGGCCACGTCCGCATCCTCTTGATCGCTCTTACTGCCCACCAACAGGCACGGCTTTTGGACCAAGGGGTCGTCGGGGTCTACTGCCACACTTTTCTCCAAGAGGCGGTAGCCAAACCGGTCCAACTCTGCAAGAATCTCGTCGGCGTCGGTCAATGGGTCCTCGGACAGGTCCACTACGGCGACCACCAGGTCGGTGTTTCGTACGAGGCTGAAAAGCTGGCTCTGCACTTCGGGGTCGTCGATGGCGGGGGTGTCCACCAACTGGATCTTCACATTCTGGAAGGGGAGCATCCCCGGCAGAGGGATCCGGGTAGTGAAGGGGTAGGCGGCTACTTTGGCGTCCGCTCCCGTGAGCGTGGCAACGAGTTGGGATTTGCCGGCGTTGGACTTTCCGATGAGCACCGCTTGACCTGCCCCTTCCTTGCGGATCGCGTAGGGCGATGGACGCCCCGCGCCACGCTTGGGATTTTCCAGTTCCTCCAGAGCCTTGGAAATCTTAGCCCTAAGGTCGGCCCGGAGATGGTCGGTCCCTTTGTGTTTAGGGGTGGCGGACAGCATCTGCTGAAGGGTTGCGGCCTTCTCAGCGGGGCCAATGGCCGCGCGGTACGCTTCTTCTGCAACGTAGTACTTGGGAGGCAGATTCGTAGGCACGGTAGCTCCTCCTGTTCGTCAGAAAGCCGAGCCTGATTGAGGGTGTTTACCTGTACGGGAAATATAGCAATTGAGGGGGGCAGGAGTCAAATGAGCCTTATTCAAAATTCAGCCTGGGATACAGGCATGTGATTAATTTGAGCACGGCCATAAACTCATTGGAAATACCGCACGGATCGAACAGGCTCAAGAAAATTATCCAAAAACATTAACATGCCACGTATCACCTCTTAGGTCATGCAACGATCCAATGCTTGGCGATTGTCCATTCGTCCGAGATTAACGATAGGGCAGCGGTCACCGATCCATGTTGGCGTCGATGAAGCCCCGTATTTTGTCCTCGTCAAAGGCTTTTAGAAGCAGCAATTTGCCCGGGGCCGCCAGGGCGATCTTGGCGTCCATGGTGGGGTAGGGCGCAAGGTAGACTTGGGGAGGGTAGGACGACACCACAGCCGTAAGCTTGTCCACCAAATCTTCGCCGCATTCGTAGCTTCGGCAGTTGTGCTGGACTAACATGCTTCCTCTTTCATGCCCGGCATCACGTTCCATCACGTGTTCCTGCACCAACCTCGGAATAGGCTGCCTGTTTAAAGGAAATCCCAGCAAAAGGGCCAGTGCAACCGCTCCAAGTCCGATGATCATTCCAGTACCCGGACCCAATACAAGGGCCGGCACCAGCCATCCCTTGCCTAGTTCGGAGATCTGCAACTTGACCGCGTCTAGGAACAGCACCAGAGCCAGGGTTAGGGTAGCGACAACTTCCAGGAGAGGACTGTGCGGTCCGATATCGATAGCTCCAAGACCGTCCCTGCCCAGCAAGAAGCCCAGGCCGAGAAACATCATCGGAAAGGACAGCGGCGAGCGCTCAACCAGCCCAGACGCCAGCGCGGTAACCGTCAGAACGATGGCGATGACCCCGATGATTAATATGGATTCAGGCCCGCCGCACCTTGTAGATCAAGCTATCCGGATATGGCCCACCAGTTTGGTTTCACCATCAGTTAACAATGGAGACTCGTGCCGTCGCCTTAGCTTAGCCGTTTTTTGCCGTCCGGCGCCCGGCAATTACTCACTGTTGGGCCAACCAGGCTCATTCAGTGAACAAAACCCCGGCGATGGACACTAGGGAGCCGAACTGTTCGTCGGCGGGGCATTGGTCGTAGGCCACCACTTCACCCCGTGTCTCAGGCAGAATGGCCAGCATGTAGCGGATAGGCGACGCGCCACAGATCCTAGTAGCGTCTCCCTGGCTACGCATATGCTCCCCAAGCCGTTCGCTGTTCCCAAGACAGGCCACTTCCAGCCATTCCTCGTCACTGGTTCGGATCCTGGCCTTGCCCGCCAGATCGAAGGGAAGAGAGTCGCTGAAAGCAGGCCCAACATGACTAAGATCGCCGGCGGCAACTACCAGGGTATTCTGTTCCGCCACCACATTGGCCAGGAAGGACAGAGCATCTTGAAGGACGCCGTTGGTTTCCGCGCCGTTTTCCACCAAATTTTCGTCCACCCCGCAGAGAATAGGGAGCATGCGCTTAGGCTTGCCTCCCGTGAAATAGTGCAGCCAAACCGAGGCCAACTCCACCGAATGCTCTCCGATGTGGTGGACCTCTTCCTGAAATGCGCCGTCCTCGCCGAGAATCTCCACCAAGCCGTCAACCAGGCTCGTGTCCGTGGGCAATTGCCCCCAAGGGGTGGCGTAATCTTGACGGGTCAAGGTCAGTCTGCCGGGGGAGCCGGAGTGGTCCGTACCCAGCAGGATAATCAACTCGGCCTCTTCAACCGCCTTATGGGCCAGTTGCCAAGTCTCCGCATAAGTGCGCCACCCTCGGTTGTAGTCGATATGGGGGCTGATCAGGCCCGCTATGCGTTTGGAGCGACCGTCGCCATCTTTCAGGACTTGGCCCCCGGCATCGGCCTTAGCGTCACTGCAATAACCGTCAAAGACCTCCCGCAACTCGTCTCCGTTGCTAGGATAGGCGCTGCCGGCCAAAGACGACGGACGGAACGGACCCGACCGGTAGTTCTCCATTACCTTAACCATCGCCCCTTGGAAACGCTGGTTGTCCAGCAAAAACGCGTCATCCAGGCTTTTGATAAACGCGTCGA
>Ga0257109_1000727_pt1 | contig 11105 bp, 10 predicted proteins | sample LP_taG_8_FD_191566 | JGI IMG/M metagenome (GOLD analysis project Ga0257109, IMG submission 191566) | Marine microbial communities from Northeast Subartic Pacific Ocean, Canada - LP_J_2011_P26_2000m | ecosystem: Environmental > Aquatic > Marine > Oceanic | place: Canada: Northeast Subartic... | reverse complement strand
TTTGAGGAATGTCGTAGAGAAATACCAATGTTTTTTGAGGCATTTTTAATCATACTCAAATCAATGAAACCAGATTTTGATTTTGGGGTTCCGACTGTAAGAAATATGAGATCACAATTTTTCACAACTTTCTGAACATCTGATGAAATTTCAAGTGACGTAGATAATGCATTTTTTAAAAATGACTCAAGTTTTGGTTCAAAGAATAATGATTTTTTTGAGTTTATTTTTTCTATTTTTTGTTCATCCGAGTCCATCCCAATCACAGAAAATCCCTTTGAGCCTAATACAGATGCAAATGATAATCCAACCACGCCTAATCCAATAATTCCTACTTTCATAACACACATGATTAGATACTAATTAAAAATAATACTAACAAAAAGTAGTTTTCAGTGTAGCCCTATATGATGAAATTGTACTCTATAATGACTATTTTGTGTGGTTTTATTGGCAATTTCTTACGGAACAATTAGTTTCTTAGAATTTATTTTCAAATTTTTCTAAGAAAGTTAGTAATGTGGTTGCCCCATCATAATGAAAAGACATGTGTTTTTGTATAGACGTATTTGCATTTTTTATTATTTTGTTTCTAAATTCATCGTCATGAATCATTTTATGAAAAATCTTCTCAAATGACGAAATATCCGCTAAAGCACAAGAATTATTTTCAAGTACAGTAGGTAATCCGGTTTTGGCAGCCTTTACTGCAATTGAAGATGTTCTCCAAACTGCTACAGATATGACTGGCTTTCCTAACAAGTGAGCATCTATAATCGAAGTAGATACATCAATCACTATGAATAAACTACATTTTTTAATCAATTCACCTATATTACCAGTTTTAATAATTTCAATTTCAGGATTTATTTTTCTTAAGATTTTAGAAGGATCATATTCGTCCGGAGACGGATGAAGTTTAACGATTAATTTTTTATTATGTGAAACAACGGTTTCTGCTATCTTCTTTATAGTTGCAATATTTTTTTCTATGTTTTCAATAGCGAGATCAACCGCCACTTCTTTAGTTGGACCAGAAGTGGCCAATAACACATAATCCTCTCCACTATCAATAGAATTTAGAGTTTTTAGATTATCATAAATTGGCGTTCCAATTGCATGTATTTTTTCTTCTGGAATTCCTATTTGTTTAAAATAATCTTCATAGACTTTACCCCACACTATTGCATGATCAGATTCAATTGGTATTACGCCAGTATAGACATTATGATCATAACTTTCAACAGAATCATTTATGAGTCCATGTTGAAGCAAAAATGTTGGAATTTTTTTTAATTTAGCTAATTGTAAGAGTATTTTTTCATTAGGACCCACCTCAGAATGTAATAAAATAAAGGAGAAATGGAATTTATTCAAAAGTTCTTTTGCAAGTTGGATTTCTTTGATGAATTCTAGTGCTCGTTTTTTGAAATAAGTAATAAAATGAGATGAAAATGAAATCCAGAAGGAATTTCCATTTATTGAAAAAAATGAGTTAAAAAAATCAGCATTTTTAAACATGTTATTAATTTTTATTTCAATATTTTTTTTATCATTTTTAATCTTTTTTTTCATTTCACTATTCATCAAAGTATCAGCATTTTCAATAATAACTCCTGATTTTTTAATCAAGGAAAATGTTTTTGTATTCCACACTGTAGGTTGTCTTCTATTAAAAAAAATAAAATTTAGTTTAGATTCCGGAATTTTTGAAAATAATGACTGGTATGAAATGGTATTAAATTCAGATATAAGAATATTTTTTTGAGTAAAATCAGTATTTTTATTTGAAAAAAATATTGATGATTTTTCAGTGAATTTTTTTAATTTTTTGAAAAAATTTTGAGAAATCTCTAATTCTGTAGAGTGGTTTTTTATCCCAATTTTTATTTTAATTTTTAATAAATCTAATGGAAAAAATAAACTATCATCAGAAGAATCATTAATCTTTTCAACTTTAGCTGAAAGATATTTCATTATTTCGTACGTTAATCCTGAACAATGATAATTTTCATTAGCACCAAATTTTCTTATAATGTTAAGACATTCAAGAAATCTTTTTGAATAATTAACTAATATATTAATAAATTCGGCTTGAATTAATGAACCAAGATTAACATTTTCATATTCAATATTTTTTTCGATGGTTTCTTCTTTATACCAATCAGATAACAAAAATGCATTATTTCGTATACCTAAAAGCTCTTTTTTTGAAAGAAGTGTGTCTGAAATTAAATGAGGTATAGATTTTTTCTCCAAGGCATCATGAGAATCAAAATCGAATGTAATGATTTGAGAATCTCTATTATTCGAGTAATTTATTTCAGAAAAATTAATTTGTGAATCTAACAGGAAGATATTTTTTGAAGAATTCATCAATTATCATTATTTTTCCATTTTTTCCAATCATAATCTTCAAAAATTGTATTTATCATTTCATTATCATTCGGTATCCAAGCTAAATCAGCTAATGCTAAAACATGAGACACATCATTACTTAGATTGATGTGTGCTGATGCAACATTGTTTGGTACATGAACTAGGACAGGTTTTTCATGACTTGATTCAATTTCAGTATAAGTGCCATCTTTATTTTGTATAATAAAAAGTACTTTTCCATGAATACAAACAAAATAACTATTTCTTTTTTTATGAGTATGTGGACCCTTTATTTTCCCAGGGCTAACTGAGCTTACATAAACCATCTTAGGCTCATGCTTGATGATATTATCCCAATCTCGCCAAATCACAGTTAATGTTCCATTAACATGTTGATCAACATTATTTTTAGTTTCATGTTTTTCAAGATTTATAGATAAATCGCCATCCATAAAGAAAAAATCTGGTTTTAACCATTAAAAGTTTGTATCAAATTGTATTGTGTCCAAGATTTTATAAATCAAGCATATGCTTTCTCTAGTTATTGAAAATAAATGATATAAAATCAATTGATTCACATAACATGTGTGAGGTTTATGATAGATGGCCTCAAATTGCTAGAGAAAATTTTTCAAAAAATTTTTCAAAAGTTGATATAAAAAATATTGATCATATAGTTTTTGCAGGCATGGGTGGTTCTGGTACCATTGGAGATCTTTTTGCTTCAATTCTTTCAAAAACAGACATTCATGTAAGTGTAGTTAAAGGCTATCTATTACCAAAAACTGTGGATGACAATACGTTAGTTGTAGCAACAAGTATTTCTGGAAATACGCTAGAAACTAATTCAATTTTAAAAAATGTGGAAAAAACTAATGCGGAATTTGTAGCATTATCATCGGGAGGAATTATGGAAAAATTCTGTATGGATAAAAAGATAAAATATTACAAAATTAAGGAAGAGCATTCGCCTAGAGCATCATTTGTGGGATTCTTATATTCAGCGCTTAATATTTTAGAACAATTTATTCCTGTTAAAAAAACAGATGTAGACAAATCAATTCAATCATTATTTAACGTACAAGAAATAATTTCTTCAAAAAATTTGAATAAAACAAATGAGGCACTTCAAATTGCGGAATGGATTAAAGATATACCTATGGTGTATTATCCATCAGGTTTACAATCTGCTGCAATAAGATTCAAAAATTCAATGCAAGAAAATGCAAAAATGCACGTAATGACAGAGGATGTGATTGAAGCATGTCATAATGGAATAGTTGCGTGGGATAAACCAAAAAACATACTACCTATTTTGATTCAAGGAAAAGATGACTATGTAAAAACAAAAGAAAGATGGAAAATTGTTAAAGAACTTTTCCATGAAAAAGGTATATCATACAAAGAAATTTTTTCACAAGAAGGAAGCATTTTGAATAAATTAGTTTGTCTGATTTATTTGCTTGATTATGCGAGTATATACAACGCAATAATTTCTAAAATAGATCCATCACCGATAAATTCAATTGATTTTATAAAGAAAAGATTATAGAATCTAAATATTAGATATTTTTTTGAAAAGATTATTGATTTGCTTAATCTGATTTAATGAATTATCATTTAGTAATTCTAAATTAGGAATTACGCAATGTCCACCAATAAAACCAGGAAACATTTTTGGTCGGTTACCCAAAAATTTATGAATTTCATTTGAAAATGACCACATTTCATCATAATCAACTTTTTCTCTGCCAGCAATAATTTTACTTAGTTGTGCAAAATTGATTAACCAACCATAATAGGAAGTATCACACACTATTTTTCCCAATTCTAATGTGATTGGAGAAGACATTTGTTTAGTTTTTACACCAGACTTTTTCAAAAGTTTCACAAATTCTGTACATGCCCATTTTTTATTTGGTGCATTCTTTTCAACAGCAAAAAATTTAGTATATCTTCTTAAATCTTTTAACATTTGTTTATGCACCCCTCGAGTAGCACTATAAATCACGGGAATTTGTAATTTTCTTTGTATGTTATACGTAGTAGTTGGCTTTATGGTACTATGAATAACTATTCCATGTGGCTGAAATTTTTTTTCTAGTTTAAGAATATGTGAATTAAAAATTTTTGTATACGGAATACAAACATGAAGAAAACGAACTGGCAATAATTCATTTTTTTTAAGATTTTTAGGGATTAATTTGGGATTAATATCATACCCCTCAACAATAAAAGATTTAGACAATAACTTGTAAAGTGGGATTCCAATTTCACCTAATCCAATTACAATATCCTTTTTCAAATCTAATAGAGGTTTTAGGAACATATTAAAAAATAAACTGACTCATTTCTTAGAATAAATCCAAAATTTGCGCATATTGAAGATTAAATTTCCCTCTAAACTATGACTGATACTGTTTATGAAAAATCAGTACAAGATTTTATTAATCTGCACCTAAAGTTTTAGTTATGAAGATTTTAGTTACTGGTGGGCTAGGCTTTATTGGAAGTAATTTTATTTTAAAATTATTACGTGATTCAAATGATTATCATATAATTAATGTTGATGCAGGGTTAGATGGTTCAAATACAAAGAACGTTTCTGAGCTCAAAGATTCATTAAATTATGAATTTGTTAAAGGAAATATTACAAACAGTCGATTAATGGAAGAACTTATTTCAAAATGTGATGCGGTGATAAATTTTGCGGCAGAATCTTTTGTTGACAGAAGTATAGCTGATCCAAATTCATTTTTAGTTTCTAATATTCGTGGTACGTTTACAATTTTAGATATAATTACAAAGCAAAAAAAACGTTTAGTGCAAATTTCTACAGATGAAGTTTTTGGGAGTCTTGAATCAGGAATGGTCCATGAGAAATCTGTATTAAATCCATCCAGTCCATATGCTGCAACAAAAGCCTCTGCCGAACTCTTGGTTAATTCTTATGTAAAAACATACAATTCAGATGTTATAATTACTAGATGTACAAATAATTACGGACCAAGACAATATGCTGAAAAATTGATACCTAAAACAATAATTTTAGCAAAACAAAATAAAAAAATTCCAATTTATGGAAAAGGAGAAAATATCAGAGATTGGATTTATGTTGATGATCATTGTGATGGAGTTTTAACAGCATTTCTGAAAGGAAAATCAGGAGAGTCATATAATATTTCAGGGAACAATGAAATTAATAATTTTGTAATTGTGAAAAAAATTTTAGAGTTAATGAATAAACCAGAAGATCTCATTGAATTTGTTGAGGACAGACCTGGTCATGATTTTAGATACAGTATGAGCTCAGAAAAGATTTCAAAAGAATTAGGATGGAAACCAAAAGTTAGTTTTGAAAAAGGTATACAAGACACGGTAAAATGGTATTTAGATCATGAAGATTATTGGAAAGATACTCCGTTGAGTATATTTAATCCAACACCATGGAAAAATTCGAAAAAAACATGAAAGGTATAGTGTTACATGGTGGTCATGGTACTAGATTAAGACCTTTAACACATGCTGGACCTAAACAATTACTTCCAATTGCCAATAAAGCAATGTCACAATATTGTATAGAATCCATTTATGAAGCTGGGATTACAGATATTGCTATTATAATAGGTGGTCTAGGTGCAAACAAAGTTAGAGAGTATTATGGAAATGGAGAAAACTTTGGTGTAAATATTACATATATTGAACAAGATGAGCCTAGAGGAATTGCACACGCAATTAGATTGTGCAAGGAATTTGTCAATAATGAAAAATTTCTTGTTTTTCTAGGAGATAATATTATACAAAAGCCTATTACAGATTTTGTAGAGAATTTTAACAAATCCAATTACGATGCCACGGTTTTGTTATGTGAAGTAGATAATCCAAGCAGATTTGGAATTGCAGATGTTGAAAATGGAAAGATTATAAAAATCACAGAAAAACCAAAAAAATCTACATCAAATCTAGCAGTGACCGGCATTTACTTGTTAACACCACTAATTTTCGAAGTCATAGATAATTTGAAACCATCTTGGCGGAATGAATTAGAGATAACAGATGCGTTAGATAATTTATTAAAACAAAATGACAATATTGGTTACGAAACAATAACGGACTACTGGAAAGATACTGGTACTCCAGAGGATATCTTAAATGCAAATAGACAGGTGTTAGAGCATATTTGTAATCAAACGGAATGCAGTATTGTTGATGAATCAAGTATGAGTTTAGGCGGCTTGCCTTTGAGAAACCCATCTATAATTGGTAAAAATTGTAAGATTGACGAAGATGCTCGAATTGGTCCCAATGCAAGTATAGGTGATAATACAATAATATCATCTGATGTTGTTATAGAAAATTCCATAATAATGTCTGATTGTAAAATAGATGGTGGTTTAAACATCAAAGATAGCATCATTTCAGCAAACTGCCACCTACATGGTAATAATAAAGATAAAACTAAGAAAATTTTCTTGCTTGGAGAAGGGACTAAAATTACATTATAAAATATTTTAATTTTTAATAATCATGCATTGAGATCCAGTAAGCTCAATTAACTGAACCTTATTACTTTGTAGAAATTCCTTGAATGCTTTTTGGATACCATCACTATGATAGTCATGCACAAGAATAATTCCACCCTTTACTAGTCGTGGATAAAAAAAATTTAGACACTCTATAGTGCTTTTGTATAGATCAACATCCAAATGAACAAAGGAAAACTTAGAATCATGGATGCTATCCGCAGTTTTTGGAAATTCTCCTTTAATAATTTGAATATTATTATATGAAGAAAGATAGTTTTTGACTGTCTCTAAACTTGTGTCATTAAATTCATTTTTCTTCCAATGTTTTTTTCCAAAATGTGTATCATCATCAGATAATTCTTGAAGTCCAATGAAAGTATCAAACAAAAATAATTTTTTATCGCCTTTTACTTCAGATATTAGTTTAGCAGAGCCTCCTTGATATACACCCACTTCGGCCATGTCACCGTCTAATTCTTGTTGTGATTTTGCTATAGAATACAACATATATGCCTCATATGGAAAAAATGCAAAATTTACATCATTTTTTATACTTTTGATTAAGTTAACAACTTTTTTTTCTTTATAAAATGAAAGTAGTTTGTATTGAAATTTTGTGGAAAAATATCCCAAAATTTTACCAATTTCGTTAGAAGAATAAACTGCGCTTCGAAGCATCTCATCCATAGTTTGGACATGATTATTTAATAATTTAACATTATGACAAGTATGTTTTATACGTATTTCATATATTCGAGCAAAATTTAGAAATCTTAAAAATTGAATGAAGGTAAGGCTGGAGAGTCAAAAATCAGTATTGTTATTTTAAATTACAATGCAGGGTCATTACTATTAGATTGTATTGAGTCTATAAAAAATACAGATTATGGAAACTATGAAATTATAGTAGTTGATAATGCTTCAAAAGATAACAGCCATAAAGAATGCAAAAAAAAATTTCCCGAAATTGAGCTAATTGAAAATGATAAAAATTTAGGATATTGTGAAGGAAATAATGTTGGATTAAGAAAAGTGAAAGGGAAATTTGTTGTTGTTTTAAACCCAGATACTCTAGTTGATCCGAATTGGTTGAAAGAATTACTTAAAGGATATCATAAATTTGGTGATGGAATTTATCAGCCAAAGTTTCTTACAACAGATAATCATAAAATTTTACAGAGTACAGGAAATATGATTCAACTATTTGGTTTTGGCTTTTCCAGAAATAAAGGTGACTTGGATAAAGGTCAATTCAACAAACCGGAAGTTGTGGGTTATGCATCAGGTACCTGCTTGTTTACCTCTGCAACAATTATTCAAAAATTAGGAATGTTTGATTCATTTTTGTTTGCTTACCATGATGATTTAGATTTATGCTGGCGAGCTGCCATGCAAGATATTAAATCATATTATATCCCAACTTCAATCGTTTATCATCCTTCAGAGGGATTTAGTTTCAAATGGACTAATTTTAAATATTATTTATTAGAAAGAAATAGGCAATACTGTATTCTGACACATTACTCAAGAGAAACTTATTACAAAATGTTACCTGCATTGATAATTGTTGAAATAGGAGTGTTCCTTTTTTATTTAAAAAAGGGTACTGCAATTTCAAAAATTAGGGCAACATGTAACATAATAAAAAATCTAAGATACATAAATGAAAAATATAAGAAAATTCAAAATGAAAGAATAGTTTCTGATAAAAAACTAATTAAAACGTTCGAAGATCAAATACTAATCCCAAAAATCATGGATACTCAAAAAAATGATTTTTTTGGCAATTTTATTAAGAATTTGAGTAGGCTTTCAAGAAAATTTCTCTAGGAAGATATGATTTCGGCAGTAACCACTGCTATCGCATATTCCTTCTCATGGCTGGCAGAAACTAAAAACGAATATTTTTTTGCTAGCTTGCCAACTAGGTTCACAACAGGACCATGTTTTGAATTTGAAGTTTTAATATCCAGGAACGAAATTTTGTCTGGAATTGATTTTATCACCGATTCTTTAATCGCAAATTTTGCGGCAAAATGTTCGTACGGTGATTTAAATTTTGTGCAGTATTTTATTTCAGATTCGAATAGAATTTTTCTATAAAAATTCAAATTCTTCTTGAATTTTTTTTTTCTAAATCTATTTACATTTACAATATCAATTCCAATTCCAATTTTTTGAGTCAATATTTTTCACTATTTTTTAATTTCAACAAGTTCAATAAAATTACAGTTAGTATTTCTCATGTTTAATAATAAAAAAGCAATCAATCTATCATCAAAACCTTTAACAGGTTTAACCACTAAACGAGCACCGTTTTTTACCATTTTTTCTACTTCCTTGTGAATATCATTTATTTCAAAGCAAATATGATGAAAACCACCACCTTTTGCAATAAATTCTGAAATAGGAGAATTTTCTTCTGCCGGTTCAATTAGTTCAATGTAAACATTGTTTGTTTTTAGAAAACACACGTTAACTTTTTGTGAGCCCACTAAAGTAGGAACAGTAGTGGATTCAAAATTTAAAAACTTAGTTAGTTCTCCCAATGATTCTTGAATGTTTTTAACAACTATTCCTATATGGTGTAGTTTCAAAGCAAATACTCCATTTTTTTTCTATGAATTTTATAGTGAATGTTAGACATTATTCAATTTCTACCATCAAGTGATTTGGAGATTTTATATTATTATTTAAATTATAGACCCAAAACTTATCTTGTTTCTCGAATCCAAATTCTGATAAGAAATTTTCTGCGGGTTTATTTTTTGAAGTAGGGATAAATTCGGCTTTGAATTCTTTAATACCATTATTTTTTGCATCTTTTAAAATATGAGATAACATTGCATCTTCAACACCACGGCCTATAATCCTACAACTTAAAAGAAATGTGTCAAGTATCCAAGATGTTCCATTTTTCTTTACAACATAAGCCCCTGTAACACCATTATCACCAAATTTATCTAAAACTTGAACACAGCCTACTGTAAAATTTTCATCCTTTGAGAATTTCCTAATTTCCTCTTCTTGATACCTTCTTGTTGTCAGATTGAATTGATTTGTTTTTAGAGTTAATTGGGAAATTCTAGGAATTAAAAATTCGTTAGATTTCTTAATTTTTACTTTAATGTCTAGTTGTTTTAAAAACTGATCTAAATTTGAAACAGTGTTTTCAAATTGTTTACGTTGTCTTTGTTGTGCATACATTTCACCTCGTTTTGTATCTTCTTCAGTTTTCTGCAATACACTGAAATCATTAAGATTTGTCAATATTGATGAATATTGAGAAGGATCGTTCGGTATTTCTATAGTTAAAACTTCAGGAAATTCTTGTTTTATTCTTTCTTGATTTAATTTATCATCGTCAAAAAACACTATACTGTTTAATCCAATATTGATTTCATCACTAATTTGCTTCAGATTTTGCGCTTTATCATTCCAATTAATTTGAATGCTTGCAAAATGTTTTTCACGAAGTATCATATCTGGATGATCCCTAATAACTTTCATAGCATCGTCAAAATTATTTTTACTATTAATAGCCAAGATTATTCCTTGTTGCCATAATGATAAAAGATGTTTTTGAAATTCTACAAATGCTTTACCATTAGATGTTTGACCTAATTCGATTCCATCAAAACCATCCTCACCAACGATACCACCCCATAGAGTATTGTCTAAATCTAAAATAATGCATTTTCGATTAATACCAAACATGGGTTTAACATAACTCATTAACTCATGCGCAAAATATGGAATATAATTAAGCGAGATTTGTATGTCGCCAATATGAAATTGTTTGTAGTCAAAAATATTTTTTTCACCGTACTTAGATACAAATTGGTTAAAGTCATAAACATAGATCGAGTTTTGGCTCTTTGCTATATTTTTCAACGATTTATTCATTTCATCAATCATTTCATGAAAACCAAACTCAGATTTTGTTTCTATTATTCCATTAGGTGAATATGATGGAATATTAAAATTAGTAATAACTAATTTTGAATTAGAATTGTTTTTGAATTGCAGAATTAAATTTTCTAATTCATTTATTTTTTCTTTGACTAATGATTTTCTTTCAGCAGGGGAAATGCTGTATGGAAAATAAAAATAATCTCCCAACAAACTTCGTATATCAAGAATCAAAAATGTGATATCTGGAGAAAAATTATAAAAATCACTTTCAGGGTTGAGTATTTC
>Ga0257109_1000726_pt1 | contig 11109 bp, 12 predicted proteins | sample LP_taG_8_FD_191566 | JGI IMG/M metagenome (GOLD analysis project Ga0257109, IMG submission 191566) | Marine microbial communities from Northeast Subartic Pacific Ocean, Canada - LP_J_2011_P26_2000m | ecosystem: Environmental > Aquatic > Marine > Oceanic | place: Canada: Northeast Subartic... | reverse complement strand
GAGCGCGACGTGGTCCTGGTCCACGACTTCGCCTACGCCGACCTCGGGTTCGATGGCTACAGGCCACCGTCGATCCTCCAGGTGCCGGGCGCCGACGAGGTGGCGGTGGAGCTCTACTCGATGACCAAGAGCTACTCGATGGCAGGTTGGCGGGTGGCCTTCATGGTGGGCAACGCCAAGGTGGTGGCGGCCCTCACCAAGCTCAAGTCGTACCTCGACTACGGCTCGTTCCAGCCGATCCAGATTGCCGCCACGGTGACCCTGAACGAAGCCCCCGACTATCCGACCGAGGTGTGCGGCGTCTACCAGGCACGCCGAGATGTCCTCTGCGAGGGCCTGAACAGGATCGGGTGGAGCATCCAACCGCCGAAGGGGACGATGTTCGCCTGGGCCCCCATTCCCGAGCAGTACCTGGAGATGGGATCCGTGGAGTTCGCCTCCCACCTGGTCCGGAAGGCGAACGTGGCGGTGTCTCCCGGCATGGGGTTCGGTCCGGGCGGCGAGGGCTACGTGCGCTTCGCCCTGATCGAGAACGAACAGCGGATCGGGCAGGCGGTCAGGAACCTGAAGGGCGCCCTGGATCGTCTGGATCCGTGAGCCCGTCGGCCAGGAACCCGACGTAGTTCCCGCAGGTGACCGGTGCCCCCTCCTCGGGTGGGTCGCCGTCGCTGACCGGAACGTTTATGGTCTCCAGGCCGTCGGCGCTGTCCAGGAGGATGGCGACCCTGTCGATCTCGGCACCGGCGACGAGGTTCACGGCGGTGCAGACCAGCATCGCGAATGCCAGCCGGTTGCCGGCGCTGTCGTCCTGTGGGAAGCCATCCAGGGAGTCCAGGTGGATCTCCAGCAGTCCCTCCACGAGGACCGTGCCGATCACGGCGGAGCCCTCTGCGAACGGGGATATGAACTCGGATTCATGTTCGGCGACGGTGGGACCTGCGAGGACCTTGTCCAGGATCACGTTGATGGAGCCGTCGCCGGCGATCTCACGGTCGACCACCTCCAGGAGCATCCGGTCATCGTCGGTGAGGCGTGCCATGTAGATCTGGACCGACTCGGTCGCCGCCGGGGCCTCGGTGGTGGTGGATGCCGGGGGCAGGAGGGCGTCCGGGAGCTCTGCGACGAGGTCTCTCGCCTGCTCGTCGATGGGTATGGAGCAGCCGGCGAAGAGGCCGAGCGCCAGGAGTGCGGCGAAGAGGTGGCGGAGGCCCATCAGGCGTCCTCTTCGGGAAGGGGCAGTTCCAGCACGAAGCGGGCCCCCGGTCGGCCGTCCGGACGGTCCTCCACCCACACCCTGCCGTCGTGCAGGCGTAGGTCCTCCACGACGAGGCTGAGGCCGAGGCCGGTACCCCCGTCATCGGTTCGACGCCCTCCGGCCGAACCGCGGAAGAATCGCTCGAAGACCGCCGAGCGCTCCCCGGCCGGAATTCCGGCGCCACCATCCTCCACGATGATGCGGAGCGTGTCGTCCATCTCGAGGGTGATGACCGTGGCGCCGCCTCCGTAGCGTTCGGCATTGTCCAGCAGGTTGGACATGATCCTGGCGAGGCGGCGCTTGTCGGCCTGGACAACCACCGCATGGGCGCCGTCGGGCATCAGGAGCGCGACGGCTCCGGCGCCTTCGGCCGTGACCTCCAGGAACCTGGCGATGTCCACCTCCGTCAGGTCCAGGGCGGCCACACCGGCATCGAAGCCTGAAATCTCCAGCAGGTCGTTAACCAGTCGGTTGAAACGGTCCAGATCGGCGACAAGCAGGTCCAGGGCGATCATCGACCGCGGCGAGAGTTCCTCCCTTCGGGACTCCAGCACCCCCACCCCGGCCATGAGGGTCGTGAGCGGGCTGCGGAGTTCGTGGCTGACGTCGGAGGCGAACCTCGCATCGCGTTGGATCCTCGACTCCAGCGCATGTGCCATCTCGTTGAACGAGTCGGAGAGTCGATCCAGGTCCGGGTCGGCCTGGGCCCCCAGCCGGGTGTCGAGTCGCCCGCCGGCGATGGCCTCGGCGGCCTCGCGGACACGACGCAGGGGTCGCAGCATCCGATTGGAGGCCCACGAGCCGAGAAGCGCAGCCAGCGTCACGGCGATGGCGCCGGTACCCAGCAGGATGAACCTGAGGTTGTCAAGCGTCTGCTGGACTTCGGAGAGGTCGCTGATTGCGTAGTAGTCGGCGTCGAATGCCGTGAGCGGAATACCGACCACGAAACGCGGCTCCCCACGCACCATTGCCAGCATCTGGCCCGGCCTCCGGTCACCCAGGCGTGTCACCAGCGGCGTGGGCAGGTCGGCGCGGTCCAACTCGGGGGCGACTAGCCAGTCGTCTCCCATCCTGATGATCCGTTGGCTTCCTCCGATCCTCGTGAGGGAGTCGACGATGGTGGGCAGGTCCTCGATGGAGGACTCCGGAGTGAGCTGGTTGGACAGTCGGGTTGCGTTGCTCACGGCCATGGCGGCAGCGGCGCTGCCGCGGGTCTCGAGCAACTGCTGTCGGGTGAGCACCAGGGTCGCTGCGCTCAGTAGAATCGACACCAGCAGTCCACCGATGGCGAACAGGACCGAGATCTGTGCTCCCAGCCCCAGACGGCTGGCGTCGTCGGTCTTGGAAACGTCCGGCACGGATCAGGTCTCACTGATGGTGCCGGTTACGACCTTGTGGTTCGTAGCGAGCCTCATCGGGATGGATTGGTGATGCAAGTTACGAACGCTACCGCCGCAGGGGTTACTGATCCCGACGCATCCGAAGCGTCGAGGAAGGGTGATTCAAATAAGTGGCAAGACACAGGGCCGACTTGTGGCCGCCATGCGGGCCGACCCGGCGGTCCACGAGGTACTGGCCGAGGCCGAGCGATCGGTGCTCGACGGAGTAACCACCCCGGCCGCGGCGGCTGAACGTCTTGTCCAGATTCACCTCGATCGGGACGCCTGATCTAGGGTCCACATCCGGGACCGATTGGAGGCCGACATGGATCGACGGACCTTCTTGCGACAGAGTCTGGTGGCCACGGCTGGTGCTGGCATGCTCACAACTGCGGGCATGGTCACCGCCCGGGCCGCCGAACCCGGCTCCGGGCCCTACGGATCTATCGAAGGGATCGACCCAGACGCCAACGGCCTAATCCTGCCCGAGGGTTTCACCTCCCGGGTGGTCGCTGTCTCTGGTGATCCGGTAGCCGGTACTGACCACCTCTGGCATCTGTTTCCGGACGGCGCGGCGACCTTCCCCGATGGCGACGCCGGCTGGTATTACGCGTGCAACAGCGAGGTGTTCAACTTCATGACCGGGTTCGAGAACCACGGCGGGGCGTCGTCAATCCACTTCGACGCCGACGGCCAGATCCTTGACGCCTTCCCGATCCTGTCCGGCAGCCACTCCAACTGTTCCGGCGGGCCTACGCCGTGGGGAACGTGGCTTTCTTGCGAGGAGGGGTTCTTTCCGCCCGCCTGGGGCAGGGTGTGGGAGTGCGATCCAACCGGGGAGGGCGAGGCAATCGCCCGCGACGCCATGGGGTTCTTTGCCCACGAGGCGGTGGCCGTCGACCCCGAGGAGGGGATGCTCTACCTGACCGAGGACAGCAAGGGCGGAGTGCTGTACCGGTTCACCCCCGACGCCTACCCCGACCTGTCTAGTGGGCGGCTCGAGGCCATGATCGTCGTCGAAGACTCCGTTACCTGGGGGGAGGTGGCCGATCCCACAGGTGCCTCCGTTCCGACCCAGGAACAGGTGCCCGGGGCATACGTGACACCCGGCGCGGAGGGAATCTGGTACCACGACGGCTGGATTTGGTTCACTACCAAAACCGACAACCGGGTCCATGCTGTCGACCTTCGCAACCAGCAATACGAGTTGGTATGGGACGGCAGTGGGGACCGGCAGCCTCTCACCGGGGTGGACAACATCACCGTAGAAGAGGGCTCCGGCGATCTGTTCGTCGCCGAGGACGGTGGCAACATGGAACTGGTGGTCATCAGCACGGAGGGCGAGGTGGCACCGTTTTGTCGGATCGCCGACCCGACCCACGAGGGTTCGGAGGTGACCGGGCCGTGCTTCAACCCGACGAGGGACCGCCTCTACTTCAGTTCGCAGCGCGGTCCCACAACCCGACCGACCAACGAGATGGTGGCCGCGGTCGACCTCGGCAATTTCGGCGGGGTGACCTACGAGGTGACGGGGCCCTTCCGGGGCAGGATCGAGCCGCCCGCTCCATCGACCACCACAGTGGCCCCGACCACCACAGTGGCCCCGACCACCACAGTGGCCCCGACCACCACAGTGGCCCCGACCACCACGACGATCCCGCCTCCCACCACGACCCTGGCCCGGGCGGCGAAGGTGTCGGTCGCCTCATCGGAGTCTGACGAAGGAGGTGGGGGGGCGGGTCTGGCTGTCGGCTTCTCGGCGGCTGTGCTGGCCGTTTTTGGAGCCGGTCTGCTGGCCCTCCGGCGCCGAACCGGTGGGTCCGACGGTCCCGCAGGAGAACCGACGGAAGGCGACGGCACCGGCTGATTGCCGCCAAAGCGTCCTAGCGCCATCACCCGGCGGTACGACCGGGAGCGGGTAGGGACCGACGAACGTTCTTGCGGATCGGACTGGCTGCCGCCGCAGGCGCCGGATTATTGACCCGTAGCGAACCTGCCGGTGGCGCCCCGGCCCAACCGGGGGCCGGCCCCTACGGGTCGACCGAGCGGCCCGGACGCCCCGGTGAATGCTGGACTCGGAATTTGGCCCGACCTACAATTGGGTGTGCGTCGGGCCTGTGGGGTCTGTATTGCATCATCAGGTCTGGAGCTTGTAGCCCATGCCGCGCACTGTGACCACGAAGCGGGGGTTGGCCGCATCGGGTTCGATCTTCATGCGCAGGCGTCGCACGTGGACGTCCACCAGGCGACCATCGCCGAAGTAGTCGTAGCCCCAGACACGTTCCAGCAGGTCTTCGCGGCTGAGTACCTGGTCGGGGTGGGTGGCCAGCTCGACGAGCAGCCGGAACTCGGTCCGGGTGAGGTGGACCTCCTCGCCGGCGTAGCGGACCACCCCTGCGTCGGGAAGGACCTCCAGTGCATCGATCTGCATGTGGACCGGCCGCCCCTCGTCGGGTCGGATCCTGCGCAGGAGCGCCCGGATCCGCGCTGAGAGTTCCTTGGGATCGAAGGGCTTGCGCAGGTAGTCGTCGGCGCCGGCCTCCAGCCCGGCCACCACGTCATGGCTGTCCGAGCGGGCCGTGACCATGACGATGGGTACGTCACCGAGGCGGCGGATGCTCCGGCAGACCTCGAATCCGTCGATGCCGGGAAGCATGATGTCGATCAGGACGACGTCGGCCGGCGTGCGGGAGAAGGCCTCCAGGGCCTCTTCTCCGCTGGCGGTCTCCTCGACCTCCCAGCCCTCCTCTTCGAGGGCGAGGCGTACGGCGGTCCGGATCCGCTGGTCGTCCTCCACGGTGAGGATGCGCGTACTCATGGGTGAATGCTGCCCCATGGAGGGCCCCCCTGTCGCCCACCCTCCGGGAACGGGCTCATCAGGCCACCTCGGCGCCGGCCGACCTGAGCAGTTCCAGGAGCGGACCGTGCAGCTCCACCGGGGCTGCCACCAGCATTCCACCGCTTGTCGGCCTGCCCTCCAGGTCGGTTACCCGACCCCCGGCCTCGGTGACCAGCACTGTTCCAGCGGCGCAGTCCCAGGGGTTCAGCCCGCGTTCGAAGTAGGCGTCCACCCGCCCGCATGCCACCGATGCGAGGTCCGTGGCGGCTCCGCCACAGCGGCGGATGTCGCGGATGTGTCCGATGATGGAAACGAGGGCCTCCGCCTGGCGTCGGCGTCGTCCGGGGTCGTATCCGAAGCCGGTGGCAACCAGGGCCGACGAGAGGTCCTCCACCTGGTTCACCCTGACCTGTCGGCCGTTGCGCGTCGTCCCGTGGCCGACCGCCGCACAGAACTCGTCGTCCAGGAGCGGGTCCACCACTACCCCGGCGACCGGCGTGCCGTCCACCTCGACGCCGATGGAAACGGAGAAACCCGGATGGCCGTACACGAAGTCCGTTGTGCCGTCGATCGGGTCCACCAGCCAACGCACCCCGGACGTTCCGTCCACCCCGGTTCCCTCCTCGCCCAGGATCGAGTCGTTGGGACGCGCGGCCAGGATGTGTTCCACGATGCGTTCCTCGGACCAGCGGTCGACGTCGGTGACCAGGTCGGTGAGGGTCGTCTTCGTGTCCGAGACCTCGACGGCCCCAGCCCGGCGGCGCAGTTCTGGGGCGACGATCCGGGCAGCGGACAGGGCCAGGTCTCGGAGGGTGGAGGGTTCGGCCACGGCGGTTGGCGGACGTCAGTCGACCGGATGGTCGTCCCGGGCAGCCTGCTGGAGCTGGCCGGTTCGCCACTCGGACATGGCCCTAAGCGACAGGACGGCGACGATTCCGACACCGCCGGCCGCCAGGACCGCTCCCAGGACCCCCATGGATCCGGCCAGAGCGGTGCAACCGTCGGCACACTGCAGGCTGGTGACGGCGTGTCCCACGAGGCCCCCGCACGTGCCGGCCACGAGGATGGCCAGCAGCGCCAGCAGCCGTGCCGTCATCGACGGAGCCGCCGACGGGAGCTGGCCGGCGGATCGGGTCTGGGCATCGTCCACGCCCGGAGGCTATCGCCGGCCCAACCGGTGGCCCGGCGCCCGAGCGGCACCGTCACCATGAGGTGTCAGACTGCGGCGGTGGGTGATGGTACGGGTCGACGCTGGAAGGTCGTGGGCGGCCTCCTTACCCAGCGGGGATCCACCCTGCTGGTGGCCAACCGCCGTCGCGATGGTCGGGTGGAGTGGACCCCTCCCGGTGGGGTCGTGGACCGTGGAGAGGTCTCGGTGGAGGCCCTCTCACGCGAGGTCCGGGAGGAGACGGGCCTGACCGTGGAGGGCTGGTCCGAGGCGGTCTACCGGGTGACGGTGGACTTCCCCGACCGTTCCATGCAGCTGGGCGTGGAGGTACACCGGGCCAGCGGGTGGCATGGGGACATCGCCATCCAGGATCCGGACGACATCGTGGAAGATGCACGGTTCGTGGAGCCCGACGAGGCATTTCGACTCCTGGCCACGGCCCCACCCTGGGTGGCCGAGCCGGTGACGGCGTGGCTCTCGGCCGCGCTGCCCGAGGCTTCCGGCGACGGGGTGCCGCACTTCGCGTACCTGGCCCGTGGCTCCAGTCCATCCGAACTGGTGGTCGAACGCCTGGCACCCGGTCCCGGTTGATGGTCCAGACAGGTGGGTGAGCCGACCCCGATCCTGCATGTGGACATGGACGCGTTCTTCGTGTCGGTGGAGGTGGTCAGGCGACCCGAGCTACGTGGCCTTCCGGTCGTGGTCGGCGGTGAGGGTGCGCGCTCCGTGGTCGCAGCGGCCTCCTACGAGGCCCGGGTCTACGGCATCCACTCGGCGATGCCGTCCACGAGGGCACGTCGCCTCTGCCCGGACCTCGTGTTCCTGCCGGGGGACCACCGCCACTACGGCGAGGTGAGCCGCCGTGTGATGGCGATATTCCGTCGCTACACGCCGCTGGTCGAACCGTTGTCCCTGGACGAGGCCTTCCTGGACGTGTCCGGAGCCGGCCGGCTGCACGGGCCGCCCACCCGGGTGGCCGACGCCATCCGACGCGACGTCGAGGAGGAGGAGGGCCTGGGGTGCAGCGTCGGGATAGCGGCCAACAAGTTCCTGGCCAAGTTGGCCAGTGCCCAGGCGAAGCCGACCGTCGGATCGGGAGCCCCGGTGCCCGGGAGCGGTGTGCTGGTGGTGCCGGCCGACGGAGCACGGGAGTTCCTGGATCCGCTGCCGGTCGTGGCCATATGGGGCGTGGGCCCACGCACCCTGGAGCGCCTGCAGCGCCTGGGGGTCCAGACGGTCGGCGAGCTCCGGGCGGTTCCCGAGGCGACCCTGGTGTCGTCGTTCGGCCGTGCCGCCGGCGCCCAGTTCTGGCGCCTGTCGAGGGGCCTGGACGGTCGTCGGGTGGATCCGGACCAGTCCGTCAGGTCGATCGGCCACGAGGAGACCTTCGCACGGGACCTCACCCAGCCGGATGACGTCCGCCGGGAGCTGGTCCGCATGGTGGATGCCGTGGGCCGGAGGTTGAGGGAGGCTGGCGTGGCCGGTCGCACGGTCACGCTGAAGGTCCGCTTTCCCGACTTCACCACCATCACCCGGTCGCAGACCCTCCCGGAGGCGACGGACCTGGTGGTGGAGATCCTCGAGGTCGCCACGGACCTGATCGCAGCAGTGGACACGTTGCCGGGAATCAGGCTTCTGGGGGTGTCGCTGAGCGGCCTGCGGGATTCCTCGGTTCGCCAGCTCAGCTTCGAGGACCTCGCTGATCCCGGTTGGCGTGAGGCCGAGCGGGCTGTGGAGTTGATCCGGGGTCGTTTCGGTGTCGGATCCATCGGTCCGGCGACCACGGTGGGCGCCGATGGGCTGCAACCGAGGGAGCGGGGGGATGCCCAGTGGGGTCCGGATGAATGAGGTTCGACGGTCGGCGCGTTGTCGCTGGTGACCCGCTGTGCGATGCTTGTGGTGAGACGAAGCATGACCGGCGAGGCGAGGAACGGCCAGGTGCCCCTGTCCGAAGACGAGGAGAGAATCCTCAGCGAGATCGAGGACCTACTCACGGAGACCGATCCGGACCTCGTGCGCGAGGTGAGCGAGACGACGGTCTACACGCAGCCGCTGCGAAGCATGAAGTTGGCGGTGGCGGTATTCGTCGTCGGCGTGCTGGTGATGGTCACGACCCTCTCGACCTCCTTCCTCCTGGCCTTCGTCGGCTTCCTGGTGATGCTCGGTGCCGCACTGACCCTCGAGCGAAACGCCCGACAGGTGGGTCGGACCGGCCTCAGGGCCGCTGTCGGATCCGGGCGGGCCACGGGACTGCGAGATGCCGTCGGGGGAACCCGTGCCAGGGTTCGCGAGCAGATGCGCGATCGCTTCCGTCGGGGTGACCAGGGCCGAACCTGAACCGGTCGCCTGATGGCCCGGTCGCAACCCCGGCCTCAGCGGGCGTGACGACGATCGCGTCGCTGCCCGTGCTGGCCGTGGACGTGGGCGGAACGAAGCTCGAGGCCGGCCTGGTGGATGCGGATGGCTGCATCCTGGGTCGCCGTCGGGCGGCCACGACCGGCGATGACGGCGACGCCCTGTTCGAGCAGCTCATGGGCCTCGTCGAGCCCCTCATGGCCGAGGGGCCGGTGGCCGGAATCGGCGTGGGATGTGGTGGTCCGATGTCGAACGGCGGATCGCTGGTCTCGCCCCTGAACATCGGACAGTGGAGGGACTTCCCGTTGGCGGACCGCCTGGCTGAGCGGACCGGGTCGGCCGTGGTGGTCGACAACGATGCGAAGGCCCTGGCCCTGGGCGAGGGCTGGTGCGGTGCTGCCGTGGGGGAGCGGAACTTCCTGGCGATGGTGGTGTCGACCGGCGTGGGTGGCGGTCTGGTGCTCGACGGCCGCCTGTTGGACGGAGCGGCGGGAAATGCCGGCCACGTGGGTCACGTGGTGGTGGATCCGGATGGCCCGCGCTGCGCCTGCGGCAACCGTGGGTGCCTGGAGGCGGTGGCTTCGGGACCGGCCATCCACCTGCTCACGGGAGCGTCTCCCGCCGAGGCCTCGCCCGAGGTACGACGACGCACCGGCGACCTGGTGGGGAGGGCCGTGGCGACCGTGGTGAACCTCCTCGATGTCCGGTTGGCCGTGGTCGCCGGTTCGGTGGCGTTGGGCTTCGGCACCCCTTTCTTCGAGGCGGCGCAGCGGCGCCTGGACCTGGAGTGCGGGCTGGAGTTCACCCGGGGAGCCCGGATCGTTCCGGCCGGTCTGGGTGCCGATGGTCCGCTGGTGGGGGCCGCGGCGGTCTGGCACCATGCCCGACGGTTGACTGGTCTGGCGGTAGGAGCGTGAGGTGGTGGATGGTGAGGGTGGCATCGGCGGTGCTGGTCCGCCCCGGCCTCTGGTCCGTTGCCCTCCGTCAGGTGTTCCGGATGGCCGGCCACCGCTGGTGGCGTCATCGTCCGTTCCTTCCGGTTCCGGCACCTGCGTACGCCCGCTTCAGGGCTGTCACCCAGTACGGGGATCCTGATGCGTCGCCGACGGCGGACGACGTGGTGACCTGGCTGGAATGGGTCCGGAGGTTCCCGGAGGGGGACCCGAGCGGCCTCCCGCCGGTCGACTGACTGCGATGCCGGAAGGTCCTCCCGACGACTGGACCCTGGAGAGGCCGACGGGAACCGTCGAGGAGCTCCACGCACCGGTCGGTCCGATCTCCCGACGGGTGGTGCTCGTGAACGAGGTGAAGGCTCCGACGCTGGTGCTGGGCAGCGCCCAGAGAGGGGTGGAGGTGGCCACCGGCATCGACGTGGTCCGGCGGCGCTCCGGTGGAGGAGCCGTGCTCCTGCGGCCGGGTGGGGTGCTGTGGGTGGACGTCCTGGTGCCCCGGGGTGACGTCCTCTGGGAGGAGGACATCGCCAGGTCCACGTGGTGGCTGGGCGGGGTGTGGGCCGCGGCGCTGGCTGACCTGGGGGTCGACGCAGTCGTCCACCGGGGCCCGATGGAACCGGGCCGGTGGGGTGCCATGGTCTGCTTTGCCGGGATCGGCCCGGGTGAGGTGCTGGTGGCGGGCCGCAAGTCCGTGGGCGTGAGCCAGCGGAGGGATCGTTCCGGAGCGCGCTTCCAGTGCGCTGCCCTACTGGAGTGGTCGGGGCACGAGATGGTCCGCCTGCTGGGACTCGTCCCGGTGGAGGAGGCGGACGGGTGCCTGGAGTCCGCCGCCGGGCCGCTGCCGGTCCGGTCCGGGCCGCTGCTGGAGGCGTTCCTCGCCCACCTGCCCTGATCGGATTCAGGCCTCTGGCGTAGGCCGAAGTCCAGGAGGCGGTCCGGGGATGGGTTCCCGATAGATGGCCCATGGCGTTCCCGTGTGCCCGTGGGGAGGAATTGTTTGATTCGGTGGGGCGGAAAGGGTTAAAGTGGCGACTAATGTCAGGAAAGTGGGGAAATCAGGATGACGATGGTCGACCCTGAGGGCTCCCGCTCCTCCGACAGGAACAGGAATACGACCGGAAACGACGGGAAGGAGGGAGATGGCCATGGCTTTCGTCGGA